>QGCY01000239.1_pt1 | contig 9343 bp, 7 predicted proteins | sample 4708041 | NCBI WGS metagenome assembly QGCY01 (sample SAMN08941164, study PRJNA450518) | Sediment metagenome, whole genome shotgun sequencing project. | biome: grassland soil; feature: grassland; material: soil; isolation source: soil 14 days enrichment with methanethiol and mixed carbon source ... | reverse complement strand
CGGTAAAGCAGCTCAGGTTAAAAAGCTCATTACTGCTCACAAGTTTGTCGAACTCGGAAATCTTGAGCCCCTCATCGAGCAATTGTCGGAAGACTTCGAAATCATCTATCTCGAGGATGTTCGTGAAGGCCTGTCGTTGGGCGACAAGATCGCCGGCGGACTCGGACCGATCTTTCCATCACTCTTCAAAGCTTCGCCGAGCTATAAGAGTACGGGCGTTGTGCTGTTCACTTCGGGTACTGAGGGCGATCCAAAAGGAGTCGTACTCTCTCACGAGAACGTTCTTTCGAATGTTGAGCAGGTTCGAGCACACATTGATCTCTATCCTGAGACCGACATCCTCTTCAATCCCCTTCCAACTTTTCACTGCTTCGGCCTGACTGTTGGCGCTGTGTTGCCGTTGATTGCGGGTATCAAGAGCATCTTCCACCCTACCCCGCTCCAGCCGAGGGAAATCGCGCACCGGATTCGCGATACTGGATCTACGATTCTTCTGGCGACTGACACATTCATCTCACAGTATGCGCGCGCGGGTGACCAAGGCGATCTTGCAACCCTTCGTCTGTCAGTCTGCGGCGCTGAGCGTGTACGCGATGAGACCCGCCAGATGGTGCGTAAGAAATACAATATTGAGATTCTGGAAGGCTATGGCGCAACCGAAGCCTCGCCGGTTGTTGCGGCGAATTCAGTTGGCGGCAACGTCCCAGGCACAGTCGGACAGTTGATGCCGGGTATGGAGCACAAGCTCGAGACTGTTCCAGGAATTGAAACAGGCGGCCGGTTATTCGTTCGCGGCCCTAACGTGATGAAAGGCTATCTGCGTTCATCAGCTCCCGGCGTATTGGAGCCGCCAGTCGATGGTTGGCACGACACCGGTGATATCGTCACGGTTGATGACCAGGGCTTCATTCGCATTCGCGGTCGTGTGAAGCGTTTTGCAAAGGTCGGTGGCGAAATGGTATCTCTAGCGGTTGTAGAAAACTGTGCATCCGCAATCTGGCCAGACAATATGCACGCCGCTGCGACCATCCCTGATCCACGCAAAGGCGAACAGGTTGTTCTTCTGTCCGACGCGGAAGCCGTGAACCGCCCAGACCTTCTGGCATGGGCGCAAAATCATGGCGTTTCGGAACTCGCTGTTCCGCGCAAAGTGTTCCATGTCGAAGAGATTCCAGTGCTTGGCACTGGTAAAGTGGATTACGGCAGTGTCAGCAAGAAAGCGCTTGAGCTGGCGGGAGTTACCCCGCCAGAAGCGTGATTACATGTGTATGACACGACCATAGGCATCCAGTACGCTCTCATGCATCATCTCTGAGAGCGTTGGGTGCGGGAAGACGGTTTCCATGAGCTCCGCCTCAGTCAGCTCACCTTGGCGCGCCACGACATAGCCCTGAATGAGCTCTGTTACTTCTGCACCAATCATGTGAGCACCAAGCAGTTCGCCGGTTTTTTCGTCGAATACGGTTTTGATGAGACCTTCCGGCTCACCAAGCGCGATCGCCTTACCATTGCCGATGAACGGGAACTTGCCCACTTTCACTTTGTGGCCCGCTTCTTTCGCCTTGGCCTCCGTCAGACCGACTGATGCAATCTGCGGATGGCAATATGTGCATCCCGGAATATTCCATGTTTCAAACGCGTGCGGGTTCTTACCTGCAATTTTCTCTACGCAGACAATCCCTTCATGGCTCGCCTTGTGTGCAAGCCACGGCGGACCTGTCAGGTCGCCGATTGCGTGGAGGCCTTTAACATTGGTTTGTCCGAAACCGTTCACCTCAACATGAGTTCGGTCGACTTTTACACCGAGCTCTTTGAGGCCCAATCCTTCGACATTTCCGACGATGCCGATTGCCAGCACGATACGGTCATAGGTCTCAGTGGTAGTCTTCCCGTCTTTGCCTTTGATATTGGCTGTAATCTGATCCTTGCCTGGCTTGACGCCTTCAACGCTCGCGCCGGTCATGATTTTCATTCCTTGTTTTTGGAATGATTTCAGAGCCATTGCGGAGATCTCTTCATCCTCGACAGGAAGGATTCGATCCATCATCTCAACGACAGTGACCTCGGCGCCAAGTGCATTGTAAAAGCTAGCAAACTCGATGCCGATAGCACCTGATCCAATCACCAGAAGTCTCTTTGGCATGGTGTCAGGCACCATAGCTTCTTTGGCGGTCCAGATGAATTTTCCGTCCGGCTCGAGGCCAGCTTGAGGAATCGTACGCGCACGGGCTCCCGTCGCCAGAAGAACGTTTTTAGGCTCGTAGGTCGTCTCTTTACCGTCTTTGCCTTGCACGATCACTTTCGGTGCAGCCCCGCCTTTTGCTACGCGGCCTTCACCTTCAATAACCGTGATCTTATTTTTCTTCATCAGATGCTTCACGCCACCCGAGAGCTGGCCTGCAATCTGTCGAGACCGTTTAACCACTGCATCAAGATCGAAGCTGACATCGTCTGCTTTCAGCCCGTAAGCGGAAGCATTCTGCATCTGGTGATAAACTTCAGCCGTGCGGAGCAGAGCTTTGGTAGGAATACAGCCCCAGTTGAGGCAAACACCCCCCAAGGCATCCCGTTCGACAATGGCCGTCTTAAGACCTAGCTGAGACGCACGGATCGCCGCCACATATCCGCCAGGCCCGGAACCGACGATGATCAGATCATACTTTTCTGACATTTGGTTGTCCTCTCAGCCGGTTTACAGAAGCATCGCTTCAGGCGTCTCAACGAAACGCTTGAAGGCTTGGAGCCATTTTGCACCCTCAGCGCCACCTATAACGCGGTGATCGCATGTGAGAGTCACGCTCATCACGGTTCGTGCAACAATGCTTCCGTCATCAGCAACAACTGCGCGCTTCTCACCGGCACCAACAGACATGATCATGCCCTCGGGTGGATTGATGATAGAACCGAACGATTTGATGCCGAACATGCCCAGATTGGAGATGGAGAAGGTTCCACCCGTATATTCCTGAGGCTTGAGCTTGCGGTCACGGGCGCGCGTCGCCAGATCTTTCATCTCCTCAGAAATCTCGCGAAGTCCTTTGGATTGAGCATCCCGGATAACAGGTGTGATCAAGCCACCATCAATCGCTACAGCAACAGAGATGTTGGCTGACTTGTGATAAGCGATGCCGTTATCTGTGTAGCTCGCATTGCAGTCAGGCTCTGCCATAAGAGCGAGTGCAGACGCTTTGATCAGCATGTCATTCACTGAGACTTTTACGCCTTCAGGCGCAGCCGCATTGATAGCCGATCTGGATGACAGAAGCTTGTCGAGCTGAATATCCACTTCCAGAGGGAAGTGAGGCACCTGCATAAAGCTCTCGGTCAGACGCTTGGCGACCGTTTTCCGCATACCGTCGAGCGGAACGAGCTCGTAGCTGTCCGGAGCATAAATTCGATCATCAAGCACTTGAGGCAGAATGAGACCATCTGGCTTGATCGGTGAAGCTGCCGCTTGCGACTTCGCAGGCGCTCCGGCCTCAGCCGCTTCAACGTCTTTTCGAATGATACGCCCATGCGGTCCGGAACCTTCAATGGACGCCAGGTCTACACCCTTTTGAGCAGCGATCCGGCGCGCAAGGGGGCTCGCTTTGATGCGATCGCCATCCTTTTGCGTAGTCGCCAGAGCCTTTGGCTTCTCAGGCTCTGCGGAGGTTTCTTTTTCCGGTTCAGGCTTGGGCTCCGGTTTGGTGTCTGCCTTTTCTGCTTCAGCCTCCTGTTTTGTAGGCGAAACGTCACCGCTAGGGGCAGATACGTCGGACGCGTCCTCCCCATCTTCAGCAAGCATGGCGATAACGGAGTTTACCTTAACGCCTTCTGAGCCTTCCTCTACGAGGATTTTTGCAACGGTACCCTCATCAACAGCTTCCACTTCCATGGTCGCTTTGTCGGTTTCAATTTCGGCGATCACATCTCCGGAGGAAACAGTGTCTCCTTCTTTGACAAGCCATTTAGCCAGTTTGCCTTCTTCCATCGTCGGAGAGAGCGCTGGCATCGTAATTTCAATAGCCATGACGACCTCCTAAATGCCTTCGCAAACCGCTTTAGCGGCTTTGACGATGTCTTCAGTTCCCGGGAGTGAAAGCGCTTCGAGGTTCGCAGCATATGGCAGCGGAACATCTGCCTGATGCACCCGCGCTGGCGGCGCATCAAGATAGTCGAACGCCTCATCAATGACGGTAGCAACGATTTCCGCGCCAACGCCCATATAGCGCCAGCCCTCTTCGCAGCACACGAGACGGTTCGTTTTCTTTACGCTTTCTACGACAGTATCTGTGTCGAGCGGCCGAAGGGAGCGCAAGTCGATTACTTCAGCGCTGATTCCCGCTTCGGCGAGCTGCTCTGCTGCCTCAAGGGCGAACCCGACCATACGAGAATGTGCGACAAGCGTTACATCTGCACCTTCGCGGCGGACTTTAGCCTTGCCGATTGGAAGAACCCAATCTTCCACATCTGGAACATCGAATGTCTCACCGTAAAGAAGCTCATGCTCAAGGAAGACAACCGGGTTGGGATCACGAATGGCGGCCTTGAGAAGGCCCTTCGCATCAGCCGCGTCATACGGCGCAACAACCTTCAAGCCAGGCACATGAGCATACCAGGCTGAATAGTCCTGGCTGTGTTGCGCACCAACGCGAGACGCAGCGCCGTTAGGGCCGCGGAACACGATGGAGCAACCCATCTGACCGCCCGACATGTAAAGTGTCTTCGCAGCAGAGTTGATGATTTGGTCAATCGCCTGCATTGCGAAGTTGAACGTCATAAACTCGACGATCGGCTTTAGCTTGCCGAACGCAGCGCCAACGCCAAGACCGGCAAAACCATGCTCGGTGATTGGAGTGTCGACGACGCGCTTATCGCCGAATTCGTCCAGCAGACCGCGTGTGACCTTGTACGCCCCTTGATACTGAGCGACTTCCTCGCCCATTACGAACACTGATTCATCGCGACGCATTTCTTCAGCCATTGCATCGCGAAGCGCGTCGCGGATGGTGGTTTCTTTGAAGGTTGTGCCTTCCGGGATTTCCGGGTCATTGGACGGTTTTAGGTCAGGCTTTGGACCTGCCGCGTCTTCGGCAACTTCGTTCTGGACTTCTGGTGCTGGCTCGGCGTCGTCATCGTCGCTTTTCGTTTCAGAAGGCTGAGTGGATGGCGCTTCCACAGAATCGGCGTCCTCGCCCTCTTCTGCCAGCATAGCGATAACGCTGTTCACTTTGACGTTTTCCGTGCCGGCTTCGACAAGAATTCTGGCAATCGTACCTTCGTCGACTGCTTCAACTTCCATGGTCGCTTTATCGGTTTCGATTTCTGCGATCACATCGCCGGAAGAAACGGTGTCACCTTCTTTGACAAGCCACTTGGACAACGTGCCTTCTTCCATCGTCGGTGAAAGGGCTGGCATCATGATTTCAACAGACATTACACGCCCTCCGCTTCGATAAGCACATCGGTCCAGAGTTCTTTCGGATCCGGCAGTGGGCTCTCTTGTGCAAAATCAACAGACTTAGCGACAACGGCTTTGATGTCTTTATCGATTGCCTTCAGATCATCCTCAGAGGCTTCGCCGGCCTCGATCAGCTGCTTCTTAAGGCCTTCAATCGGGTCGTGGTGCGAACGTATGTCGTCAACCTCTTCCCGCTTACGGTATTTCGCAGGGTCAGACATGGAGTGACCACGGTAGCGATAGGTTTTCATCTCGAGAATCATTGGGCCTTTACCGGAGCGTGCGTGCTCAACAGCCTTCATGCCGGCTTCCCGGACTTTCATGACATCCATGCCGTCTACTTCCATGCCTTCGATCTCGAATGAGATACCGCGTTTGAAGAGCTCAGTCTCGGACGCATGGCGCTCAACGCTTGTGCCCATCGCGTACATATTGTTCTCGATTACGTATACCACCGGCAGCTTCCAGAGAGAGGCCATGTTGAACGCCTCATAGACTTGCCCCTGGTTCGTTGCACCATCACCAAAATAGGTCAGGCAGACGCGGTCGCTTTCTTTGTATTTATTGGAAAATGCGAGACCGGTGCCGATAGGAACCTGTGCGCCAACAATGCCGTGGCCGCCAAAGAAGTTTTTCTCGCGAGAGAACATATGCATGGAGCCACCCTTGCCTCGGGAATAGCCTCCTTCGCGACCTGTCAGCTCGGCCATTACACCATCTGGGTCCATTCCACATGCCAGCATATGACCATGATCGCGGTATCCGGTAACAACCTGATCGCCGTCACCTATACAGTCCTGCATGCCGACGACTACGGCTTCCTGCCCAATGTATAGGTGGCAGAAACCTGCGATGAGGCCTCGACCATAAAGTTGACCGGCTTTTTCCTCGAAACGCCGGATCAAAAGCATGTCTTTGTAGAATTTAAGCTTTTGGTCAGTCGTAATTTTCGCTTTGCGGGGTGACTTACTCAAATTTGTGCTCCCTATTTGGGGAGAACATAACAATTCGCCGCTCAATTGCTAAGACTGAAAAGGTCTTCGTTTTCGGGTTGCAGGGATGTTAATTCGGGAGGCTCCAGAATTAATTCGTTCGGGTAAACGAAACGAAACTTCTGACGAGCCAATTCCTCAATAAGATCATCGTCCAACGAATCTGAGTAAAGCCTTTGAATTTGCGAGGATAATTCGTCGCGACGCAAAACAAGAGAGGCGCGCTCCTGCTCTAGTCCGCGGACATCATCCTGCATACGGCTCCACTGTGAAAGCCCCTGCTGTCCCGCTATTGCATGATAGCCCAGATAACTAATTCCACCGAGCAGAACCAGGCTGACGACGGGAAATTTCATGTAAAAGAGCCTCTTCGCGAACAGTTCGATGAATGTCGCGAAGAGGCGTTATGATTCCGTTAAGCCTTGAGCGTGCGACGGCCTGCGTATACGCCCTGCTCGTCGAGATCTTCCTCGATACGAATCAGCTGGTTGTATTTCGCGAGACGGTCGGATCGCGCGAGCGAACCTGTTTTGATCTGACCGCAATTCGTCGCAACCGCGAGGTCCGCAATCGTTGTGTCTTCGGTTTCACCAGAACGGTGAGACATAACGGCAGAATAAGAATTGCGTTGAGCAAGGCTGACAGCATCGAGCGTCTCGGTCAGCGTGCCGATCTGGTTCACTTTGACGAGGATCGAGTTCGCTGCACCTTTTTCGAGGCCCATAGCGAGGCGCTTAGGGTTGGTTACGAAGAGATCATCGCCAACCAGCTGACATTTGTCTCCGATTGCCTGAGTAAGCATTTTCCAGCCTTCCCAGTCATCTTCCGCCATACCGTCTTCGATAGACACGATCGGATACTTCGTGACAAGATTTTCAAGGTAGCGAACCATTTCCTGAGAGCCGAGCTTCTTGCCCTCGCCCGCCAGAGAATAAATACCGTCATTGAAAAACTCAGTGGAAGCTACATCCAGAGCGAGAACGCAATCATCGCCTGGCGTATACCCAGCAGCCTCAATTGCTTTCATGATGTAAGCAATGGCATCTTCAGCAGACGACAGATTAGGAGCGAAGCCGCCCTCATCACCAACATTCGTATTATGACCATCAGCTTGAAGCTTGGCTTTCAGCGTGTGGAAAACCTCAGCGCCCATGCGGATTGATTCGGCCATGCTGGTTGCACCAACCGGCATGATCATGAATTCCTGAACATCGATCGGGTTGTCTGCATGTTCTCCGCCATTAATGATGTTCATCATAGGCGTCGGCAGAACGCATGCATTCGCACCACCAACATATCGATAGAGTGGAAGACCTGACGCCTCAGCGGCCGCATGTGCGTTTGCGAGAGACACGCCGAGAAGCGCGTTTGCGCCGAGGCGAGCTTTATTCTCGGTGCCGTCGAGTTCAATCAGCGTCATATCGAGACGTCGCTGATCTTCTGATTCCATGCCGGAGAGTGCGTAGAAAATTTCGCCGTTCACAGCTTCTACAGCTTGGCGAACGCCTTTGCCGCGATAACGGTCGCCACCGTCGCGCAGCTCGTGTGCTTCGTGAACACCAGTGGAAGCACCGGAAGGAACTGCTGCGCGGCCCATAGAGCCATCTTCCAGAGTTACTTCCACCTCGACAGTCGGATTGCCCCGGCTGTCGAGAATTTCACGAGCGTAGATATCAACGATTTCAGTCATTGCGGTCCCTCTTACTTGACGCTGAGAGACCTAATGCACTTAGTCGTCTTTTGGTTCAAGCACCTGTCGACCACGATACATGCCGGACTTCAGGTCAATGTGGTGTGGGCGACGCAGTTCACCAGAATCCGCATCTTCGATAAATGTGTTGCCTTTGAGACGATCGTGCGCGCGGCGCATGTTACGCTTTGACGGCGTCGTCTTCCGCTTAGGAACTGCCATGAGTCTATTCCTGAGTATAAATCGGGCCGGGCCCGGAAAACCAAAACGCGTCTAATACACCTGATCGCAAAAACATCAACCCATCTTGAACACGGATCGGCATTTTTCCATCAGTTATCAGACAGACTATTTATCAGACCAATCGGCTTTGCGTGACTGCAGCGCCAATAAAGCTGGCGAACAGTGGATGCGGTTCGAATGGTCTGGATTTGAGTTCAGGGTGGAACTGAACGCCAACGAACCAAGGGTGATCCTTAAGCTCGACGATTTCTGGAAGCACACCATCGGGCGACAAACCTGAAAAAATCATGCCCGCGTCTTCAAGTGCTTCTTTATATTTGATGTTCACCTCGTAGCGGTGACGGTGACGCTCTTCAATGGTTTCGGTGCCATAGGCTTCGGCAACTTTACTACCCGGCTTGAGGGTCGCCGGATACGCACCCAGGCGCATTGTTCCGCCTAGTTCACCATCTTTCGAACGGGTTTCGCGAACATTGTCGCGCGTCCATTCTTCGATGAAGCCGACGAGAGGGTCGGAAGGTTCGTCATACTCCGTTGTCCCGGCACCCGAGATGCCGGCCAGCGTGCGAGCCGCCTCGATGACAGAGAGCTGCATACCGTAACAGATGCCGAAGCAAGGGATGTCTCGTTCACGCGCGAATCGGGCCGCGCGCATTTTTCCTGCGGCGCCGCGTTTACCGAATCCACCCGGCAAAATAATGCCGTTCAGACCGTCGAGCACTTCGAGATCGGCATTCTGGTCATCCAGCGGGGTCGAATCGATCAACTCGATATTGACCTTCACGTTGTTCGCTAGACCACCATGATTGAGTGCTTCCATGACCGACTTATAAGCATCGGGCAGGACAGTATACTTACCAACGAGACCGATACGTACTTCGCCGTCAGGCTTGCGTAAAACATCTGAAATCTGCTGCCAGCGTGTGAGGTCCGGCAGAGGAGCGCCCTTCATACCGAAATGGTGCAACACTTCTG
>QGCY01000238.1_pt1 | contig 9500 bp, 6 predicted proteins | sample 4708041 | NCBI WGS metagenome assembly QGCY01 (sample SAMN08941164, study PRJNA450518) | Sediment metagenome, whole genome shotgun sequencing project. | biome: grassland soil; feature: grassland; material: soil; isolation source: soil 14 days enrichment with methanethiol and mixed carbon source ... | reverse complement strand
CTATTTTATCAAACCCAAACAGAAAAACAACAGTTTCAAACTTTTGAAGATTTTAGCCTTTACCTTAAAACACCCTTTAGAACAAAGTGCTATTTTTATCAAAGGATCAAGAGGCATGCGTTTAGAACGAATTTTGGATTTGTTATAATGGTCTTCGTTAGTCGTGTTTCGTGGTTCGTGTTTCGTTCTTCGATTTTCGTTGCTTGTTGCCCGTTGTTGATTTCGTTTTAAGGGTTTAAATGCTTAGAGTTTAGTTGTTGGCTTTCATTACAATTACAGTAAAAGTCTTAACTATTAGTTACACAAGAGATTCCTCTGTTCCGCAATCGCTCAAATCGGAATGACAGACGGCTTTTCAATACCATTTAATCCTGTTATCTCGGCTTTGTGGAGAAATCTTTTTTGGATTTTCGAGTTTCGTTGCTCGATTTTCGAGTTTCGTTACTGCATAAAGCCAACTGCATATTGCATACTGTCAACTGCTTACTGCTTACTGCTTACTGCTTACTGCAAAACTAAATCATCTTCCTATGGTGCTCCAATAAATTATCAATGGGTCTTTGAATCACGTCTGTAATTTTTAAATCGTATTTTAGGGCCACTTCTTCTAGAATCTCTCTAAAATAAAAGGCGATAGAACCTATAAAATACAAAGGAGTTTCTGATGTTTTTTCAAAAGGCAAAACGCGGTATTCAAAAAATTCTTTAAATCCGTTTCTAATGATTTTATGAATATAAGACGCTTCTTTAAAATCGAACATAAATTTAGCAAAAGACGCCAAATACATATTTGGATTTGGTTTTCTGTATAAGTTTTGTTTAATGTCATCTGCATCCAAATTAAACTCCGCCTCAAACTTTTGGGCCATATGCTTTGGCATTTTGTTATAATAATATTCTCTTAACAACACTTTACCAAAGTAATTTCCACTGGCTTCATCCATCAAAATATAACCCAAAGAAGGCGTATTCATAATTACATTTTGTCCGTCAAAAAAACAACTATTCGAACCCGTTCCAAGAATACATACCAAAGCTGGTGTTGTTCCTGAGGCTGCATAAACTGCTGCCAACATGTCTTCGGCTACATAAATTTTAGCATTTACAAAAATGGCTTGTAAAATTTCTTCTAAAATTTTAGCTGGTTTTGGAGTTCCACATCCTGCTCCATAAAAATGAATTTCAGTAACGTCTTCTTTTACGGTCATCAGCTGAAACATATTTACAATTCTATTGTTCAACTCTTCTTCTGCTACCACAGCAGGATTTAAACCTAAAGTTCTTACTCTAAAAGCCTCGCTTTTATCGCTATTGATTGCAATCCAATCTGCTTTTGTAGAACCTCCGTCAGCAATTAAAATCATAAGTATGTTATTTTTTATTCAAAGATATTACAACAAAAAATGCTGTACAAGCTTCCGATAAACTTCAATCGTTTTCGTTTGATAAAATCCTCTCATAATCCTCTCGAAAATTGTAAATTTGTAACAAATCAAAGACCCATGTTTTTTTTTAAACCCAAAGAAATCCCTTTAACCGAATTTTTCCCAAAAGGCTTCATTGATATTCATTCGCATTTGTTACCTGGCATTGATGATGGTGCCAAAGATTTGGATACTTCTATGGAATTGATTCAAAAAATGGCTTCCTATGGCATTCAAAATTTTATCACCACTCCACATATTTTAGGAGATGTCTATCCCAACACGCCAGAGATCATTCGTGGCAAATTGCAATTGGTACAAGAAGAATTAAAAAAAAGAAACCTGCCTAACATACAAATTGACGCGGCTGCAGAATACATGATGGACGAGCATTTTTTAACACTGTTGCAAGAAGACCAAGAAATATTAACCCTAAAAGACAATTTGGTGTTGGTAGAAATGTCGTATTTCAGTCCACCTAACAACTTGTTCGACATTTTATTTCAATTAGGATTAAAAGGCTATAAACCGGTTTTGGCGCATCCAGAACGCTATGTCAGTTACCACAACAATTTTCGCATTTTTCAAAAACTCAAAAACGCGGGTTGTTTGTTTCAATTGAATTTGCTATCCCTAACTGAAAACTATGGTAAAGGCGTACAAAAAACTTCCGAAAAGTTGTTAAAAGAAAACCTCTATGATTTTGTGGGCACAGATACCCATCACTTTGAGCATTTAAAATTGTTGCAAACGATTAGTACTAAAAAGAACCTCATCAAGTTGGAGAATTTATTGTTGAATAATAAAAAGTTCATATAATACACAACAGAAACCATAACATGAATACTAAAGAAACTCTTTTTTTTGTTGGCCAATGTTTAACCATCAATCATAATGTTAAGAATAGAAATATTATAGAAAAACTTTTAAAAGGGAATAGTATTGATTGGGATGAAGTGGTGAAAATAAGTACAGGACATTTCGTTTTCCCTGCTTTGTATTGCAATTTAAAACGGGCTAATTTTTTGCATTATCTTCCAAAAGAATTGGTGGAATATATGATGCACATTACCAATTTAAATCGAGAACGTAATCAGCAAATTATTGCACAAGCGAAAGAAATCAATGAAGTATTACTAGCCAACGACATCACCCCTATTTTTTTAAAAGGTACAGGCAATTTACTAGAAGGATTGTATGAAGATATCGCCGAACGTATGGTTGGGGATATTGATTTTATTATATCTAAAAAGGATTATCATAAAACCATCCAAATTTTAAAGAAACAGGAATATGCGGTTCATGAAGATGAAAAAATGACACGTGGTTATCATTGGCATTATCCTAAACTAGTACATCCTAAAAAAATTGCTGCCGTAGAAGTCCATAACAAAATATTAAAAAAACCTTTTGACCATCTATTTAATGAAGACGCCATTATACAAAGCGCTATTATCAAATCAAATTATTGCGTTTTATCTACAAACTATAAAGTATTAAACGCAATCCTGCCTAAGATTATAAATGACAACTTATACTATTCATACATCATCCCCATGAGGACCATGTATGATGTTTTTTTAATAACAAACAATAGCCATTATAAAAATAGTATAGCCCATAAAAGGGTTTCTAAAAAATTCAATAACTATTTAAGTTGTATTAAATTAGTTTTAAACAACCCAGACACCATAACCGTTGAAAATACGAGAGCATCAAAAAAGTACCAAAAGTCTTACTTGTTAAAAGTAATCAACTCTAAAAAAATTAAAACTAAAGTCAACATTATTAATAAATTCACAAAACTATATAATTACCTTTTTATGCTAAAAATGTCTTTTATCGATAAAGAATATAGAGATTACACTACGAAGCGAATCCTTCAAGGAGATTTATACAGAAAGATATTTGGCCTTAAAACAACAAGTTAACCTTAAGTTATTACAGTTAAAAATATTAGCAATAAAACCTTTCGATTTCATATATTAATTATAAACTGAAAAACTTTTTATAGAATGGTTTCTTTTCTTTTTCAATATAGCCATAGCCATAACCATAACCTCTTTTACTATCTGTACCATTCAAAACAATAGCCATATTAGGCAATTTTTTTTCTTTAAATAAGGTTTTAGGCACAATAAGCATTCTTTTATCCAAGTGATTTGCTCTTGCTATATACAAAAATACATCTGCTAAATCTGCTATTAAAAGAGTGTCAGAGACTAAACTTACAGGTGCCGTATCTACAATTACAAAATCATATTCTTTTTTGGCATTGTCTAATAATTTTTTAACCCTTTCATTTAATAATAATTCAGATGGATTTGGAGGAATAAGTCCTGAAGAAATAATATCTATACTTTTTATATTAGAAACATTAAATATCAGATCTTTTAACGTTAACTTATCATCTAAAATATAGTTTGTTACTCCTTTTCGATCTGGTATTTCCAGATAATCAGTAATTTTTGGAGCTCTTAAATCTAAACCAATTAGTAATACCCTTTTTTTATTTTGAGCCATGGTTGCAGCAAGGTTTAGTGAAACAAAAGATTTACCTTCTCCACTAATAGTAGAGGTAACAAAAATTGTTTTACCAACAGAAGAACTATTATTCGGTAAAATAAAAGTTAAATTTGCTCTTAAAAGTCTAAATGCTTCAGCAGTGTTAGTTCTAGCTTCTGTGCTCATTATAATTTTGTCTGAAGATTCGGAATTTGGAATGTCACCCAAATAAGGTATATCTAAATTATCATCAATATCCTTTCTATTATGAATTTTATTATTCAGTAAAAATTTTACATAAATTATTGAAAAAGGAATAAATAAACCAGCCAACAATGCAATTAAATAAATAATTGATTTTCTAGGATATATAGAATCATCTGAACTGTATGCAACATCAATTATTTTAGCGTTAGATACTGTAATGGCCAAAGAAATAGCTGTTTCTTCTTTTTTCTTTAACAAATAAGAATACAATTCTGAATATATAGCTTTCTGTCTTTGAATGTCAATAATTCCTCTTTCAATTAGTGGTATTTGAGCTATTTGAGTTTGAGCTACATTTGATTCTTTTACTAATTTTCTAAGTTGAATATTTACAGAACCCTTTAAATTTTCTAAGTTCCTGAATAGATTTTTCCTTAAAACTTCTATCCGATCTTGTAATATTTTAAAACTAGGATTTCTACTTCCTGCCCCTAACTGTAATCTTTGTTTTTCTAAAATTAAAGTATTGTAATCATTAATGGCTTTAGATGTAATTTCATCTGAAAAACCTAAATTCTCAGGGAGTATTTCGTAATTTTGAGTGTGCTTTTTTAAATCATTTTCAGCCCATTCAATTAATGTTAATTGTGTTTTTAACCGAACAATGTTTTTATTATAGTCTGAAATTGATTTAAAAGTAAGTTCTGCTTGTTGAGAAAACCCACTTATGCCAAACTCATCTTTATAATTTTTTAAATTATCTTGTACTAACCCTAATTGAATACTTATATTTTGGAGTCTTTCTTCTATAAATTTTTTCGTTTTCTTAGAAATTTCATTCTTATCGATAAGAGCGTCAATATTATATTGTTTTATTAATTCATTTAAAATATCCTCTGCTTTTAGCCTATTACCATCATTTATTTCTAATTTTAAAATACTCGAAAACTCACTTATGCCACTAATATTTATCATATTGACATAATTACTAACCACACTTTTAATTGGTTTTACAACTACTAATATATCTTCTTGGTCTTCTTTAGGTTCTTTAATAGATAAATTCTTAGAAATCTTAAAGTTACCTAATTGATCACTATGTATAATTTCATCAAAATAAGCGCTTTTTAGGGTGTCGCCATCAACATTTTTTATAGTAAATCTATTTTTCTCAGTAGGCGAAACTACAAGGACAGTATCTACTGACCTATGCATACCCTTTTCATCTAAAAAAACAATTTTAATAGCATTATTTTTATAAGCTTCAATAGTATTCGACTCTAAATTCTTAAAATAACTTATATTAAGCTCTAAAGAATCTACAACTCTACTAATTATTTTTCTAGATTTTATAATAAAGATTTCATTTTCAGGGTTATTAGTTGAGCCATTACCTACAATACCTAAATCTGAAACCGCCTTTAACTCATCTGAAATACCAGATTTCAAATTATCCTTAATCATAATATAAGCACAGGAATTATATAAAGGTGGCGTCTTTTTTAAAAAGTAATATGCACTACCAAAAGCAATACATAAAGCCAAAATAAACCATTTCCAATAATAAAGGTATTTTTCTAACTCTTCTTTAAAATTGAATTTATCATTATCTTCAAAAATAACATCTTGGTTATTATTTTGAAACTCTCTCATATTATTATTTATAGTTTGGCGACTTAGAATAGATATTTCAATCTTATAATTTTTTTTTGTAGAATCATTAAAAATTAAATTACAAATCTCAAATATATTATTTTAGAATGACTATAGGGAGACAATATTTATATAAAATATAGAAATACTAATAATATTTGAAGGAAAGCATTGAGGTTTTAAAATCCCTAATCCATTTCCAAAAAATTGAGTTCAAGAAGTTATCACATTTAACCAAGCTATTAAAGGATTAAATAATCCTTATAAAACGAATCCGTTAAGAATATGAAAAAATATAAAAGTTTTAAACTGAATATTAACCCAACAAGAAATATACATGGAAGACAATTAGTAATTTTTCCTATTTATAGATGTTTCTTATCTAAAATAGGGCTTGCTGTTCAAAAACCATAGGTCTACTTAAAAATTTTATGATTTTAATCTTTCTTTTATGATATACAAAAGCTGTATCAATTAATTGAGTTTATAAATTATTTTCTCAAGTTCTAAAGTCAAATTAATATCTTCTCCGTTTTTCATTTTAAAAAAGTCTTGTGTTTTCTGAAAAGCTGTTTTAGATTAACTAAAATTAAAACTTGTTAGTTGCAATGTTCCCAAAGCTTTTTTCTTTACACAACTTCAGCCTTAGTTAATATAACTGTCATTAAATAATTAATGGCTTTATGCAAAACTGTAAAAATTTTATCAGCAGCAACTTGACCTCCAAAAGCATCTGTATAATTTCCTTTTCATATTTTTTAATACTTCTAATAAATATTATTCTAGTACAATTGCATCTGAATCTGGTGCAATAAAGCAATTCCCAATAGCTTTTTGCATTACGAGTATAGCGATACCGAAAAATCTATGAAGAATACACCACAAACGAGCAACGAGCAACCAACAACACAAAAAAGACCTCTCCACAAGGTCGAGATGACAGCGACTTATAATTCCAATTATCACTGAAATCAAAATATATTTTGATTGAAAGTACCTTGCGTAGCAAATATCGGAACAGAGGAATCTTTCTATATAAAATCAAAAGACCTCTAGCAACGATTAACAAATTTATATCATAAAAAAAGTGGAGTATAAAACTCCACTTTTATATTTTAAATTCTAATAATTCTACTTAAACATTCGTTTGTACCAAGGTTTTTTAGTAACTTCTAAGTAGCTTGCTCCATAACCATAACCATAACCATAACCATAACCATAACCATAACCATACCCTCTGGTCATGTCAGTATCGTTCAATACAATGGCCATATTATTTAATTTTTGTTCATTATATAAGTTTTGAGCCACTTTCAACATTCTTTTGTCTAAATAGTTCGCTCTAGAAACATATAGGGTTATGTCTGCATACTTAGAAATCAAAAACGTATCCGTTACTAAATTTACTGGTGCAGTATCTACAATAATAAAATCATAATCTTGTTTTACCTCTTCAAACAATTGTTGAGTTCTCTTACCTAATAATAGCTCGGCTGGATTAGGCGGAATTACCCCAGAAGCAATAATATCCATTCCTTTAATCTCGGGTATGGAAAATTTAATATCACCCAGACTCAAAGACTCATTGGTAATAAAGTTCGTAATTCCTTTTCGTTCAGGAATGCCTAAATATTCGGTTACCTTAGGAGCTCTTAAATCTACTCCTAACAACAAGACTTTTTTATTGGATAAAGATAAGGCAGCTGCTAAGTTAATCGATATAAAAGATTTCCCCTCACCACTCATGGTTGACGTTACAAAAATGGTTTTCCCTTTTTCAGCTGCTTTAGAAGCCAACATAAAGTCTAAATTGGTACGGATCAAACGGAAAGCTTCTGCGGTACTGGTTCTCGAATCACTTTTAATCACCACCTTTTCATCTGTTTCCGAATGTGGAACATCTCCTAAGAATGGTATGCTCGTTAAATCTTCTATGTCTTTTCTAGAATGTATTTTGGTGTCTAATAAATTCTTTATATAGATAAAAGCAAAAGGAATTAAAAGACCTAAGAATAAAGCTATTATGTATATAATTTTCTTTTTAGGAGAAATTGGGAAACGATTACTATAGGCAAAATCAATAATCTTTGCATTGGGTACGGTTACTGCCAACGAAATGGCTGTCTCTTCTTTTTTCTTTAACAAATAAGAATACAGTTCTGCATATATTTCTTTTTGTCTAACAATGTCTATAATACCTCTTTCAATAAGGGGTATATTAGAAATTTTGGCACCTACTTTTAAGGCTTCTGCGTTTAACTGATTTAATTTAATTTCTAAAGACTTTTTTAAATTGTCTAAACTGGCCAACAAATTTTTATTCAGGGTTCTAATTTGATTTTGAATCTCAATCAATGAAGGGTTCTTATTACCTGCCGTAACCAATAATCTATTTTTCTTTATTACCAACTCATTATAACTCACAATCAAGGCGGTAATACTTACATCTGTAAAACCCAGATTGCTAGGTAGTACATCAAAATCTTCTGATTGTTGAATTAACTTTTGTTGAATCCAATTTGCTAAACTTAATTCACTTTTTGCTGCCACAATTTTTTGATTGTTCAGAGAAACGGCTTCTAAAGCTAACTCTCCTTCAACAGATAAACCTGTAATGCCATTCTTGGTTTTATACTCTTTAACATTGTCTTGTATCAAAGACAAATCATCACCAACCTTCAACAAACGTTCCTCAATAAATACCTTGGTTTTTGTAGACACAATATTTTTATCTTTAATAGCATCAATATTATATTGTTGTACTAATTCATCAAGTATATTCTCTATTTTTAATTTTGAAGCCCCTTGTAAGTTCAAAAATAAAACACTAGAGTTTTTATCAGCCGCGCTAATATTAATTTTTTCTCTATAAGTATCAATAACCCGATTTCTATCAAAAACACCAATTATTATATCCAGGTCATTTAAATCTTTTTGTATATAGTTTTCATAAGATTTTGACTCAATTATTTTAAAACGACCTATATCACTATTTACCACATCATTTAATTTTGTTTTCAAAATTAAATTACCATCAATATCCTTTAATTCAACGGTATCATTTCCCAAAAAAGAAAGCATAAATAAGGTATCTTTGGCAATTAACGTTGAATTTCTATCCATAAACTTTAAATTGATAGGCGAGTTCCTATAAAGCTCAACGTTTCTTATTCTACCTTTTCTATAATAAGAAAGGGTTAAATCCAAAGAATCGACAACATTCCCAATAATCTTACGTGACTTCAGTATTTGAATTTCATTATCCGTATTATTAGCAGACCCACCACCAATAATCCCTAAATCTTCAAATGCAGCTAATTCGGCAGAAATACCCGATTGTTTATTATCCTTTATCATAATAGATGCCGATGCCTTATATTGTGGTGTACTATATCTCAAATACACAAAAGCAATAATTAGAGATAAAACTACTCCAATAAGAAACCATTTCCAGTGAATTAAATATTTTTCTAACTCCTCTTGAATATTAATTGTTTCCTCCTCTGGAGTACGGCTAAAGTTTTCTTTTTCTTGCATTATAATCTGATTAAAAGAGTTGCTACTGCTACAATAGCAGAAGTTATAGAAATAAACAGGCTTGTATTTGAATTTGCGGAAGCGGATTGAATTTTAGCATAATTGGGTTCTACATAGACCACATCATTTTGCTGCAAATAATATACGGGTGACGTTAAATGTGTATTAGATCTG
>QGCY01000237.1_pt1 | contig 9553 bp, 6 predicted proteins | sample 4708041 | NCBI WGS metagenome assembly QGCY01 (sample SAMN08941164, study PRJNA450518) | Sediment metagenome, whole genome shotgun sequencing project. | biome: grassland soil; feature: grassland; material: soil; isolation source: soil 14 days enrichment with methanethiol and mixed carbon source ... | reverse complement strand
TTAAAGAATTGTCTTTATATGTAAATCATTTACAAGAAAAATTGAATGAAATAAAAACTACAATTGATAAAAAGCAATTGAGGTATTTATTAAAATTCAAAAATAATTTAGAAAAAGGAATTCAATATTACAATGAAATTCTATTAGAGAGAAAAGAAGTTTTTAAAAACCAAAAAGAAGCTTTGCTAAGTGCTTTATCAGCAGAACAAAATAAATTGCAAGTAATTACAGTGCAAATAGAGAATTTAAAATAAGTTTTAGACCAATAAAAAAAGCATCTTTAAATAATTTAAAGATGCTTTTTTTTGCTTTTATTTTATTAGAATTATCTGTTAATTGTTTGCTTTCTATCAGGACCAACAGAAACAATTTTTACAGGAACTCCAGTTTCTTTTTCTATAAAAGAAATATAATCCATTAAATTTTGGGGTAATTCATCAGCAGAAGTCATTTTAGTTAAATCATCTTCCCAACCTTTAAATTCAGTATAATTTACAGATACATTTTCTGGTTCTATGTTGTATGGTAAATGTGTAATTTCTTTGCCTTTATAGTTGTAAGAAGTACAAACTTTTAAAGTATCGAAACCAGAAAGTACATCACCTTTCATCATCATTAATTGAGTAACTCCATTAACATCTACAGCGTATTTTAACGCTACTAAATCTAACCAACCACATCTTCTTGGTCTACCAGTTGTTGCACCAAATTCATGACCAACTTTAGCCATTGTAGCTCCATCTTCATCAAACAATTCTGTAGGAAAAGGACCAGAACCAACTCTAGTTGTGTAGGCTTTAAAAATACCAAAAACATCGCCAATTCTATTTGGCGCAACACCTAAACCTGTACAAGCACCTGCTGCAGTTGTGTTAGATGATGTTACAAATGGGTAAGTACCAAAATCGATATCTAATAGAGAACCTTGAGCACCTTCTGCTAATATGGTTTTTTTATCTTTTATTGCTTGATTTAAAAATGCTTCGCTATCAATAAATTCTAAAGTTTTTAATTTATCAATTCCTTTACAGAATTCTGCTTCTAATTCTTCTAAGTTATATTCTATTTGAACATCAAAGAATTCTAACATTTTAATATGCTTTTCTGTTAAAGCATCGTATTTTTCTTTCCAGTTATCTAATTCTAAATCACCAACTCGCATTCCATTTCTACCAGTTTTGTCCATATAAGTTGGGCCAATTCCTTTTAAAGTAGAACCAATTTTAGCTTTACCTTTAGAAGTTTCTGAGGCAGCATCTAACAATCTGTGTGTAGGTAAAATTAAATGCGCTTTTCTAGAAATTAATAATTTAGATGTATAATCGATATTATGTTTGTCTAGGTTTTCTAATTCTTTTTTAAAGATTACAGGATCTATAACCACTCCATTACCTACAACATTTAAGGCAGTTTTATGAAAAATTCCTGATGGAATTGTGTGTAAAACGTGTTTATATCCATCAAAAATTAAAGTATGTCCAGCATTTGGACCTCCTTGAAAACGTGCAATGATATCGTAGTTTTTGGTTAAAACATCTACAATTTTACCTTTACCTTCATCTCCCCATTGCAATCCTAGTAATAAATCTACAGCCATTATATTTTTGTGTAATTATTTAGTTGTTTGTTAGTTAATCTTTATTATTTAGTTTAAAAACTGTTTATTTCTTTTTTGTTCCGTAAAAATATAAGGAATGATTGTGAATATCAATCTCAAAGATTTCTTCGATTGTTTTTTTGATAATTTGAATTCTTGGATCGCAAAATTCTTTTACATCACCAGTATCTGTAAATATTACGTGATCGTGGTTTTTATCAAAATAACTTTTTTCGTAACGAGCCATAGTTTGCCCATCGAATTGATGTTTACGCACCAAACCGCAGTCTAATAACAAATCTATGGTGTTGTATAAGGTTGCTCTACTAACTCTATAGTTTTTGTTTTTCATTTTAATATATAAAGATTCTATATCAAAATGCTCTTCTGCATCGTATATTTCTTGTAGTATAGCATAGCGTTCAGGTGTTTTTCTGTGCTTATGCTCTTGTAAATAGGAGGTGAAAACTTTTTTAACTACTTCTTGATTTTCAAGAGAATTACTCATTGTATTAACTTTTACGAAAAAACAAATTTACAGTTATTTCTTAATTAAAATACACTTTTCTAAGAATGATATTTACATTCTATTAACACGCTCTACTTTTTTAACGCCTTCTACTTTTAAAATGCGTTTGATTAAATTGTTTAATTGAGAGCTATTTTTAACATTTAAAGATATTTTTCCGTCAAAAATACCTTCATCACCAGAAATATTTATACGTTGTAAATTAACGCCATTGCTGTTAGAAATAATTCGAGTTACGCTATTTACAAGACCTGCATTATCTACACCACTCATTTGTAAAACAGCCTTAAAGTCTTGTTTTGTAGAGTCTATCCATTTGGCTTGCATAATTCGATATGCATAATTCGATTGTAGAGAAATTGCATTCGGACAGTTTCTTTTATGCACTTTAATACCATCATTTATGGTTAAAAAACCAAATACTTGATCTCCAGGAATTGGGCTACAACATTTAGAAAGTGTATAATCTAATTTTTCTTCTTCTTTACCAAAAACTAATGCATCGTATTTGTTAGTAACTTCTTCTGCATTTTCTTTAATATCTTCGTGAGAAGGACTTCGTCTTAATTTTGTTTTAAAGAAATTAAGTATTGTACTATTTCTTTGATTTACAAAAGCTTTTAATTGTGTATTGTCTAATGCACCATTACCAATTCTATAAAACAGATCGAAACTTGTTCTTAGTTTAAAATAAACAACTAATTCGTTGATTGTTTTTTCGTTAAATGGTATTTTTAAGTGTCGTAGTTTTCTAGTTAAAATGGCTTTTCCTTCTTCTGCAATTGCTTTTTCTTCTTCTTTTAAAGCCGCTCTAATTTTAGTTTTTGCTCTTGCAGTTATTACAAAATCTAACCATCTTGCATTTGGTTTGTTTGTAGAACTTGTTATAACTTCAATCTGATCTCCACTTTTTAAAATATGGCTTAAAGGCACAAGTTTTCCATTTACTTTTGCTCCTCTACATTTTAAACCAATATCTGTATGTATAGAAAATGCAAAATCTAAAGCAGAGGCATCTTTTGGCAATGATTTTAAATCACCTTTAGGTGTAAAAACATAAATTTCTTTGGCATATAAATTCAATTTAAAATCCTCTACAAAATCAACAGCATTCATGTTATGATTTTCTAAAGTTTCTTTTAATTTATTTAACCAGCCTTCTAAACCACTTTCGTTTTTCTGGTTTTGTTTGTATTTAAAATGTGCTGCATACCCTTTTTCTGCAATTTCGTTCATTCTTTCAGATCGAATTTGCACTTCTACCCATTTTGCATCTGGCCCAATAACAGTAATGTGTAATGCTTCGTAACCCGTAGTTTTTGGTTGCGAAATCCAATCTCTTAAACGTGCAGGATTTGGTCTAAAATTATCAGTTACAATAGAATAAATTTTCCAAGCATCGTGTTTTTCATCTTCAGAAATTGGTTTAAAAACAATTCTTATGGCATACTTATCAAAAACTTCATCAAACGTAACATTTTGCTTTCGCATTTTTCTTCGGATAGAAAAAATAGATTTAAATCTACCTTTTATTTCATAAGTAAAATTTTCTTTATCTAATCCGTCTTCTAAAGTTTTGGCAAAACGATCTAAATAACCTTGTTGCTCTTCTTTACTTTCTTTAATTTTTGTAATTATGCTTTTGTAAACTTCTGGTTCTGTGTATTTTAATCCTAAATCTTCTAATTCTTGCTTAATGTTATACAAACCTAATCTATGGGCTAAAGGCGCATAAATATATATAGTTTCTGATGCAATTTTTACTTGTTTATGTGCAGGCATTGCATCCATAGTTTGCATATTGTGCAATCTGTCTGCAATTTTTATCAAAATAACTCTAACATCATCATGTAATGTTAATAGCATTTTTCTAAAGTTTTCTGCTTGTATAGAAGCGTCTTGCCCTTTGTTTAAACGAGAAATTTTTGTGAGTCCGTTTACAATTCTTGCAATTGTTTCTCCAAACAATTGCTCCATATCATCTACAGTATAATGTGTATCTTCTACAACATCGTGCAATAAAGCAGCTGCAATAGAAGTGGCTCCCAAACCGATTTCCATAGCTACAATTTTAGCTACAGCAATAGGATGGAAAATATAAGGTTCGCCTGTTTTTCTTCGCTGTTTAGAATGTGCATCTACAGCAATTTCAAAGGCTTTTCTTATGAGTTCTTTATCTTCTTTAGATAACACCTCATAAGTACCTTTTAGCAAATCTTTGTATCGATTTGCTATTTCCTTATTTTCTTCTTCTGGTGTTGCGTTATACTCCATAAATTCGATTAAAGACTTCGTTTAAAACTTAAGTGAAGTTAGCAAATTAATTTTAACAGCCAAAGAATTACTTTTCTAAATTTAGAATTCTTTGCAACAAAGTTGGATGCGAATAATGCATAAAAACATATGCAGGATGTGGTGTTAAATTACTCAGACTATTTTTCGATAATTTTTTTAGTGATGTTATTAAGGGTAAACTAGCAAAAGTTTCTTTTGCAAAATTATCAGCTTGATATTCAAATTTACGAGACATATAATTCATAAACAAACCTGTAATTTCTGATATTGGCGAGTATAGAATTCCGAATGCAATTAACCCAATATGAAAACTAGGAATTGAAACACCTAATGCTTCTGATAAAACAGATGAATGGATAAAAAGTGATAAAATAAATAAAGTGAATCCTGTTAGTAAGATTGATGAAGCCAGATTAAAAATGATATGTTTTTTCTTGTAGTGCCCAACTTCATGGGCTAAAACTGCCACAATTTCATCAGTTTCTAAATCATTAATTAAGGTATCGAAAAGTGTAATTCTTTTTTGTGCACCAAAACCAGAAAAATAAGCATTTGCTTTGGTAGATCGTTTAGAACCATCAATTACAAAAATATTATTAAGTGTAAAACCTACTTTTTGTGCATATTTTTCTATGGCAGATTTTAATTCCCCTTCTTCTAAAGGAGTTTGTTTATTAAATAGAGGAACAATTAATTTTGCATAAAACATATTCATAAACAAAGAAAAAACGGCTACTAAAACCCAAGCGTAAATCCAGAAATTTTCTCCTGCAAATTGATAAAACCAAATGATGAGTGCTAAAATTCCTCCTCCAATAATCGAAGACATTAACCAGCCTTTTATTTTATCTAACCAAAATGTTTTTTTGGTGGATTTATTAAAACCAAATTTTTCTTCGATTACAAAAGTTTTATAATACGAAAAAGGAGTTGTTAAAATATCTGACCCCAACATTATTACCCCAAAGAAAATTAAGGCAACTAAAATAGGATGATCTGTATAACTCCTAGCAAAATTATCTACTAATTTAAACCCATCAACAAAAAAGAAAATTAAAGTTAAAACAATTGAAAATGTTGATGTTAAGTTAGAAAATTTTTCATTGGTTTTTTTGTAGGCTTGCGATTTTTTATATTCATCTTCATCATAAACATCTGCAAGTTTTTCGGGTATTTTATCATCAAAATGTTTGGCATTTAAAGTATCCAAAATTTTATCAATAATAAAACTGATAACAATTATTGAAATTAAAATATAGAATAGAGTAGTAGGTTGCACTTCTTAAGGAATAAATTGATATAAATCAGTTAATGTACCATCATAATATGAGCTTCCACCTCCAACATAGGCTTTTCCATTTAAAACAAAAGAATAATATTCAATCCTGCCATATTCTTCTATTTCATAAGATTCCTCCCAAACATTCTGTACAGGGTCATATCTCAATGTACCTCCTGAAGACTGAGTATAAGGAACGTTTAAGATGTAACCATAACTATTTAAAGAAAAACCAGAGAATCTTCTAAAAATTAAACTTAAATCAGCTATTCTTTTCCAAGAATCATCTTTATAATTATATGCATAACAATCTGTGTGACCAGTTGTAGTACCACCACCTGAGAGATAAACAATATCATTGATAATAAATTTTGATGAAAATGTTCTCCTACTTACAGGGGCGTTATTTAATTGAGTCCAACTATTGGAAGCTGGTGTATATTTGTAAAGTTCTGGAGTAATAGTTGTTGTGTAAGGCACATAACTAGAGCCTAAACCTATGTAGATTTCATTGTTTACAGAGAAATGTGTAGCAATTTGTTCATTTCTTTTTAATCCTGGGAATTTTAATTTCTTTGACCAAATATTATTTGTGGTAGAATATTCCCAAAAATCATTATTATCATTTGGTGTATAAAGATATAGATTGGTTCCATCAGAAGTTAAAACACTGTTGTAGCTCTCATAACCATCATTATTAAATGGTAAATCACTTTTTTTCCAGGTTAAATCTATATCATTAAACTTCCATAAATATTTTTTTTGATATTCTGTTGTATAGTCGATTTCTTTTTCTGGTGCTATAATATATGCATTGTTATTTGCAACTACAGCTTCATCAAAATGACCACTATATCTAAAAGGGATACTTGTAGAAACCTGTACCCATTTATTATTAATTTTAATATCTGCATTATAATCAAATTCCATATCTAAAACTTTAAGTTTTAATTTAGCTGTTCTATAAGGAAAAGGACCTATTGGTACAGTTACTTCTATTTTCGAAGATGAAATAATTTCAATTTCAGCTGCTACATTTTCAAAAGTAATTATGTTTTTTTCTTTAAGAGGATGTAAGTTTTCAACTTCAAAAATAATTCTATCATCGGTAAAAACATTTGTTATTGTATTGATTATTTTTGGGTTTAATAATGTGAAATTTTCATTATGAATAGTTGAAATAGAGTTAGAAATAAGTTTTAATTCGGTTGTTTTACTCTCAATTTCATCAGGAACAAAAGCTTTAATTGTATTATTGTCAATAAATTCTATAGGAGCTAATACATTACCAAAATAAAATTTATTGTAATCTTCTTTTTTTCCAAAATTATTACCTTTTATAATAATCTCATCTCTAAAGGTTCCTGTTAAAGTTGAAATTGATGTAATTTCTGGTGTATTTATCTTAAAATTAATAGGAGATATTACTTCTTTATTAGAGGATTTGATTTTTGGAACTAGTTCTAAAATACTTTCTACTAGTGGTATAATACAAGTAATTGTAGTATCATTACTTTCTATAACGTGTGATTCAATATCACTAAAAGTTACTAAATTATTTGTTTTAATATAGCTAAAATCTTTTCCTTTAATTTTAATAGTATCTCCCCAAACACCTGCAGAAGGTTCTAAAGAAGTAATTATAGCACTATTACTTCCTTTACTGGTAAAAGTAGTATAATTACCATAAATTGTATAATTATCTGTAATGGCATAAGCTTTAACAACATATGATGTAGATTCTATTAATGTACTGTTAATTTTTGCCGAAAATTTTCCGCCATAAAAATTACTTCCAACAACTTTTTTTTCTACATTGTTGATAGACTGTATATCTTCTTTTGCATCCCATATAAAACCATATTCTATAATATTTAAGTTTTCGAAATTATTTATTTCTCCATTAAAAACAGCTCCATTTTCTGAGTTTTCAGTAACATCATTTGTTATAACTTTGGGATAACCTCTTTCTACTAAATTGTTATCATTACAGCTTATAATGATTAAAAAAAGGATAAATATTGTGTAAAATAAATTTTTAGTTTTCATCTTTTAAAATCTTAAACCAATTAACAATTGTATCGTAGAAACATTATTGAAATAATTTAGGTTATAATTATGAGTTGATGTATTTTTAACTCTTAAAAATTCGTAGTTAACATCCATAAAAGTTTCTAATTTTGAATTAATTTTTCTTTTTATCCCAAATCCAATTGTAAAGCCTATTGTGTTAAATGTTGGAGAATATAAAGTTTTAGATGTGTATACATTAGTACTTCTAACATATTCTGTATTAATAACAGAATTACTATTAATATCTAAAGCATTGAGAATACCAATGTTAAGGTAAGGTGTGTTTTTTCTTTCTGGAAAAGTATATCTAACAGCTATAGGAATTTTTATAAAACTTATTTCACTTTCAAATTCATATAATCTACTATTATTAAATTCATATTGATAAGATTTTGTAGTATTGTATACTAATCCTGTATAAAAAGAGACTCTTTCTACAATTCTTGGTGAAGCTATTTCTAAAAAAGCACCAAAAGAAACAGAATTAGAATTGCCTATAGTGTTATTAAACTCGTATAAATCTTTTTTTATATTTGTAAAATTATAACCTACAAAAGCACCAAAATTTGTTTTAATCCATGGTTTGTTTTTCTTATAGACAATTTCGTTTACACCTTTACAGCTATTGTAATTACTAATTAAAATTACTAAATCATTTTCTTTATATGGTGTTTTTATTACTTGATTTTTTACTGATTTACAATCTTTAAAGAGGTATTTTAAAATACCTAAATACCTTTTGGTATTAGAATTGTATTTTGTACCATTTCTGTAAATAATTTTTATTTCATTGTCTAACCATTTAAAAATAGTGTCTTTTTCGATAAAAAAATCATCATATAATTTATAAAGACTAACATTTCCAGAAACTAAGGTTTCTATAAAAAAAGTATCGTTATACTTAGATTGATTAATTTTTACAGATTTATAAAATTCATTTTTTTTATAGCCATATCCATCAATTTTTAAAGGATTATATTCCGTCTTTTTTGACTCTAGAGTTTTTTTAAATTCTATTTTTTTGAACTTACTTTTTGTAATTCTATAATTTATATAACCTTTTAATGTGTCTTTATTTTTAAGAATTATAAAACCTTCCCTATAATCTGATTGAGAAAATATAAATTGAGTGAGCAATAGTAGTGATAATAGTAGTGTTTTATTCATTATTTTATCAAAAAGAGAATAATTTATTTAACTTTTTTATGCGCATACATAGCAGCACCAATAATACCAGCATTATTTCTAAATTCAGCTACTTTTATTTTAACATCAGTTTCTAAATATTCTTTAAACTGGTCGTATTTTTTACTAATTCCACCTCCTAAAATTATTAAACTTGGTGAGTATACAATTCTAACATAATTTAGTAATTCATCAAAACGTAAAGCCCATTGTTTTAGTGTTAAATCTTCTTTTTTTCTGATAGAATCAGCTGCATAAAATTCTATGATTTTTCCATTAGAGTGTAGCATTTTACCCAATTCTAAATTAGGAATTAACACTCCATTGTAAAATAAGCCAGAACCAATACCTGTACCAATTGTAATTACTATAGTTACCCCTTTTTCATCTTTACCTGCACCTAAACTAACTTCTGCAACACCAGCTAAATCAGCATCATTACTAACATAAAATGGGAGTTTTGTCGCTTTTTTAAAAAGTTTATCAACCTTAACATTTAACCATTTTTCACTTAAATTACCAGAATGAATGCATTGCCCATCTACAATTGTGGTAGGAAAACTACAACCTATAGCTTTTTTCCAATCGAAATAAT
>QGCY01000236.1_pt1 | contig 9649 bp, 7 predicted proteins | sample 4708041 | NCBI WGS metagenome assembly QGCY01 (sample SAMN08941164, study PRJNA450518) | Sediment metagenome, whole genome shotgun sequencing project. | biome: grassland soil; feature: grassland; material: soil; isolation source: soil 14 days enrichment with methanethiol and mixed carbon source ... | reverse complement strand
TATACTTTTTGGTAAAAAATCGCCAAACTGAACAGCCATATCATCCCAACTTAATAGTTCTTCTGGTTGCTTTATATTCGTTTTCATGGCAACTTGATGCTCAAAACCTTCTTCTTTTTTATGAAAAGAAGCAGCCAGAATAAATATGGTTTTACCATTCTGACTTGCAGTAACTCTCCTTGTAGAAAAACTACCACCATTTCTAACCTCAGAAACATCGTATTCTATAGGGATTGTTAAATCTCCGGATTCTAAAAAATACGAATGCAAAGAATGTAAAAAACGATTTTCTGGAATTGTTCTATAAGCAGCATGTACAGCCTGCGCCAGCACTTGACCACCAAATACAATTTCACTTCCAATGGTTACACTTTCTCCTAAAAACTTGTTTTTTGTTACTTCTTTTAAAGATAAAAGTGATATTAATTCTTTACTGTTATTCATTAATTTTTCAATTTAAATGGAAAATTTTGACGAAAAGGTGTAGGTTGTACACGTTGCAAAAATAACTTTAAAATTTTATTTGTGATGCTTTTTTTATGACGAAGATACATTGTTAAGTCTTGTGGTTCTGCACCAATAGAACTCTTAATTTCGCTAGCAGTTCTTCCAAAATTAATGATTTTTAGCTTTTTACTGATGGCAATTTCTACATAGTTGTACAATATTCTTTGGTAAATGGCGTGTTTTTTATTTAGTTGATAATCAATACCAACAAAATGTGCATCTAAAGATTTTTGGTTGATGACACCAGACATAAAACCAACAATTTTATCATGAAACCAATAGGTTTTTAAAATGTAATTATCGCCTAATTTTGATTTGAAATCTTTATAAGTTTCTAAATTAAAATTCGCCAAATTAAAATCTGCTTTAGAGGTAACTTTCTCGTACAAAGCAGTCATTTCTGGTAGTATTTTATCAATATTATCTAAAGTAACATCTTCAACTTTAAGCTTAGCACTTAAGGTGAAAGCTCTTTTTGCTTTTACCCTAAACTTTGTTTTCATTGCAGCTAAATAATCATCAAAAGTTTGCCAGTTTTCTTGTAGTTCGAGTTTCATATTCGGTTCTACAGAAAAAGAATGATAATTAAAATCTTTTAATTCGTCGGTTATAGACAAAGATTCTTTTACAAAGTCTTTAATTAAAAAAGCATCAATCTTTTTCTTAAGACTTTTATTTAAGTTTAAAAAATGATTTATACTCTCTGCTAATTCTTTTAAAATTGCATTTTTATCTTGATTTTGTTTGATAAAAACGCCATGTTCTCCGCTCACAAAAATGTTTCCACAGATTAATAATTTTAGAGATTTATTATCTGGAATAATATGTAATTTTCTGCCAATATTTTTTAAAAACTCTAAATCATTTTTAATTGAATTTAAATGAAAATCAACAATTTTAAGATTTGCAATTGCAGTGGGTTTTCTATCATTGTCAATTAATACAATATAGGTAAACCCAATTTCTGGATGATTTTTTTCTAATGATTTTAAATAATTAGGATGAAAATAAAAGTTTTGTGAACAATTTAAATCCTGCCAAATTTCAGAAGGAATTTCATCAATAGAAGAAAAAAATAATGCAGTATTTGTGTTCGAGTAGCAAATCAAATTAAAAAAATGTATGTGGTTTCAACTTTTTTATCCCTTTAAAATTAGTCAACAATCAATATTTTTTAAAAACATAAAGATGATGAAAAAATGTGGTTTTATAAAAGTTTCCTTTTAATAGTCGTTTTTTAGGTTTTGTACTTTCTTCTATTTTTAATTAAATTTTACTACTATTAAAAATTATATTTTTTTTAACAAAATATTAAATAGTTGCATATGCAACTAAGGGTTTGGTTTATTTATTTTTGCAGCTTGAAAACTAGAGATTTACATATTGATTTTGAGAATTCTATTGGGCCTTGGCTTGGTAGAACAGGCAAATTGGTAGATTATTTTTTTCAAGAATCTTTTAATGCTAAAGGTTTAGATTTAACAAAAGAACAAATGATAGTTTTAAAAAAATTAACATTTCAAGATGGTTTAAATCAAAATGAATTGGCTTTTTTAACCTTAAGAGATAAGTCTTCTTTAACCCGTTTATTATCTAAAATGGAAAAGAAGAATTATATTTTTAGAGAGCAAAGTAGAGAAGATAAGCGAATTAAAAATGTATACTTAACCGATTATGGTGTTGAAGTATATGAAAAAACAAAGCCTATTATTCAGAATTTAATTACCACAATGGAACAAAATATTTCACAAGAAGAAAAACAACAAATAATTCAAATATTCAAACAAATACAAATTAACTTTAACTCTAAATTAGAGCACATTTAACCAATCATATATGAGAAAAATAATACTTGCTGCACTAGGAATTGCTGCCATTGTCGGAGCAATTTTTTTAGGTAACTATTTAATTGATAAAAATCAGAAACCTAAACCAACTTTTAAGAAACAAATAAAAACTGTTTTTATAGAAGATGTAGAAAATAAATCAATACCTATTGTTTTATCTGCAAGTGGTAATTTAACATCTAAAAATAAAATAGAAATCTATTCTGAAGTTTCTGGTGTTTTAAAACCTTCTAAAAAGTTATTTAAAGCGGGTTCTAATTACTACAAAGGCGAAACTTTATTAAGCCTAAATAGCGATGAATTTTACGCAAGTATTCAATCGCAAAAAAGTAATTTATATAATTTAATTACATCAGTTTTACCAGATTTAAGATTAGATTATCCATCAGAATTCCCAAAATGGGAAAAATATTTACAAGGTTTTGATATGAATAAATCAACACCTAAAATACCTGAGTTTTCATCAGATAAAGAAAGATATTTTATTTCTGGTAGAGGCATTTTAACAGCTTATTATAACGTAAAAAACTTAGAAGTTCGTTTAACCAAGTATCAAATCAAAGCACCTTTTTCTGGAATATTAACAGAAGCATTAGTGAGTCCTGGTTCTTTGGTAAGAGTTGGTCAAAAATTAGGAGAATTTATAGATCCAAGCATTTATGAAATGGAAGTTTCTATCAACGCAGAATTTGCAGATTTATTAAAAGTGGGCAATTCTGTCGCACTTTTTAATTTAGAAAAAACAAAAGATTATTCAGGTAAAGTGGTTCGTGTAAATGGTAAAGTAGATCAGGTTTCGCAAACTATTAAGGCATTTATCGATGTAAAGCATACAGATTTAAAAGAAGGGATGTATTTAGAAGCTAATTTAGTTGCTAAATCAGAAACGGAAGCTATTGAAATCCCTAGAAAATTATTGGTAGATAATTCAGCTGTTTATACTGTAAAAAATGATAGTGTTTTAACACTTTCTAAAATAGATCCTGTTTATTTCGGAGCAGAAACTGTAGTTATAAAAGGGCTTAAAAATAACGATAAATTGTTGTCACAAACTTTACCAGGTGCTTTTAATGGTATGATTGTAAAAATTAATAAAAAGTAATTATATGAAAAAAATAATTACGTATTTTATAAAATACCCAGTAGCCGTAAATGTAGTTATTATTGCATTTATCATCTTTGGTGCAGTAGGTATTATTAGCATGAAATCTTCCTTTTTTCCATTGGTAGATTCAGAATTAATAAATATTTCTTTAGCTTATCCTGGTGCTTCTCCTGCTGAAATGGAAGAAGGTGTTGTACTAAAAATCGAAGATAATTTAAAAGGAATTGTAGGTGTAGAAAGAGTAACTTCTGTATCTAGAGAAAATTCTGCAACTGTTAGTATAGAGGTAGAAAAAGGCAAAAATATAGATGTTGTTTTATCTGATGTAAAAAACGCAGTAGATCGAGTTCCGTCTTTTCCTTCTGGTATGGAACCAGCTGTTATTGCAAAAGTAGAGAGCATTAGACCAACAATCAGTTTTACAGTTAGTGGCGATAATCTTTCTTTAAAATCAATAAAACAATATGCACGAAATGTAGAAAATGACATTAGAGGTATGGAAGGTATCTCTCAAGTTTCCCTTTCTGGTTTTCCTGATGAAGAAATAGAAATTGCAGTAAGAGAAAACGATTTGCGTGCCTATAATTTATCTTTTGCAGAGGTTTCTAGTGCAGTTACAAATTCTAATATTTTAATAACGGGTGGTAACATAAAAACCATAGAAGAAGATTATTTAATTAGAGCAAGTAATCGATCTTATTATGGTTTAGAGCTACAAAATTTAATTGTTAGAACAGAAACTAATGGTAATATAATCCGTTTAAAAGATATTGCAGAAGTTAGAGATACTTGGTCAGAAACACCAGATAGATTGTATTATAATGGCAATTTAGCCATAGATATTACAGTAAGTAATACCAATAACGAAGATTTAATTTCTTCTGCGGATAAAATTAAAGAGTACATTCATAAATACAATCAAGAAAATCAAAATGTAAAATTAAGCGTTACTAGCGATAGAAGTTTAACCTTAAATGGAAGAACAAAACTATTAGTAGAAAACGGAGTTGTAGGTATTCTATTAGTATTATTTTTCTTAGCATTATTTTTAAACTTACGTTTGGCAATTTGGGTAGCATTTGGTTTGCCAATCGCATTTTTTGGAATGTTTATTTTCGCAGCTCAATTTGATGTTACCATAAACGTATTATCTCTTTTTGGGATGATTATTGTAATCGGTATTTTGGTTGATGATGGTATTGTTATTGGAGAAAACATCTATCATCATTATTACGATTTAGGAAAAACAAAAATTCAAGCAGCAATAGATGGAACAATGGAAGTAATTCCGCCAATTGTTTCTGCAATTTTAACTACAATTATTGCTTTTTCAACCTTCTTTTTTGTTGATGGTAGAATAGGAAGTTTTTTTGGTGAAGTTTCTACAATTGTATTGTTAACACTTACAGTTTCTTTGATAGAAGCCTTAATTATTTTGCCTGCACACATTGCACATTCTAAAGCTTTAGATAGAAAAAGATTAGAAAATGGCGAAAAGAAAAAAAGTAATAAACTAGATGATTTCTTTAACAAAATAAACAGAGGTGCAGATGTGTTTTTAATGAAAATTAGAGACAGCTACTATATGCCTTTTTTGAGGTTTAGTTTGCAAAACAAAATTTTCGCTTTCGGTATTCCAATTGGGTTGTTAATTTTTAGTATTCTAGCAATGAATGCAGGAATTATAAAGCAATCATTTTTTCCAAGAGTAGCAAGTGATCAAGTAAAGATTACGCTTACAATGCCTCAAGGAACTAACGAAAAAATTACAGATTCGATTATTTCATCCATAGAAGAAAAAGTTTGGTTAATTAATAAAGAATATTCTGCCAAACAAACAGGAGATTTAGATGTTGTAGAAAATGTAATAAAAAGAGTTGGGCCAGGAAGTGCAAATGCAACTTTAAGTGTTAACCTTTTACCAGGTGAAGCTAGAGATTTTTCATCACCAGAAATAACAAATGCTATTAGCGATAAAGTAGGTAAAGTTTATGGTGTAGAAAGTTTAGTTTTTGGTTCTGGTGGTAATTTTGGTGGAAGCCCAGTTGCGGTTTCTTTATTAGGTAATAATATTACAGAATTAAAAGCTGCCAAAGAAGAATTAAAGTTAGTTTTAGAAAACAATTCGCTTTTAAAAGATATTTCTGATAACGATCCTGCAGGTATTAAAGAGGTTAAAATTACTTTAAAAGACAATGCTTATTTGTTAGGTTTAAACCTACAATCTGTAATGGCACAAGTGCGTTATGGTTTTTTCGGATTACAAGCACAGCGTTTTCAAAGAGGGCAAGACGAAATTAAAATTTGGGTTCGTTATGATAAAAAAGACAGATCATCTATTAAAAATTTAGATGATATGCGTGTGGTAACTCCAACAGGAACTAGAATTCCGTTTTCTGAAATAGCCAATTATACCATAGCAAGAGGAGACATTGCCATAAATCATTTAGATGGTAAAAGAGAAATACAAGTTACTGCAGATTTAAGAGATTTAGAAACGAGTGCAACTGAGATTTTAGATGATATAAAAACTAAGGTTATGCCAGAGATTTTATCTAAATATCACACAGTAACACCACTTTACGAAGGTCAAAATAGAGAAGCTAAAAAAACGACAGACTCAGTAAATTTAGTTGGGCCAATTATTTTACTCTTAATTTACATTGTAATTGCGTTTACATTCCGTTCTTACAGTCAGCCAATTTTATTAATAATTATGATTCCTTTTAGTATGATTGGAGTTATTTGGGGGCATTTTATTCACGATTTTTCAATTGGTATTTTATCATTTTTAGGAATCATTGCTTTAGTAGGTATTATGGTAAATGATGGTTTAGTTTTAATAGGTAAATTCAATGCTTATTTAAAAGAAGGAATGAAGTTTGATGACGCTCTTATTGCAGCAGGTCAATCTCGTTTTAGAGCAATTTTCTTAACTTCTTTAACTACTATTGCTGGTTTAGCACCTTTAATGTTAGAAAAAAGTAGACAAGCACAATTTTTAATACCAATGGCAATATCTATTTCTTATGGTATTGCAATTGCTACAGTTTTAACTTTGGTAATGTTACCATTATTATTATCAGTTTCTAACTCTATGAAAGTAGGAATTAAATGGTTAAAAACAGGAGAAAAGGTTACAAAAGAAGAGGTAGAAAGAGCAATTATAGAATCTAAATTCGATGAAAATGAAGATCATTAAAAACACAATAGTAGTAGTCGTTTTTTTATCGACTTTACAACTTGTTTCTCAAGAAATATTAACAAAAAAAGAAGCTTTAGCAATTACTTTAGAAAACAATTTCGGGGTTAAAATTGCTAATAATAATTTAGAAGTAGCAAAAAATAATACTAGTATTTATAATACAGGTTTTTTACCAACAGCAGCAATTTCTTCTGGTACAAATTATAGTAAAAATAATCAAACTATTACGCGTCAAGATGGTACTTCTACAAGTATTGATGGTGCTGTTACAAAATCGTACAATGCTTCTTTAAGTTTAAATTATACCATTTTTGATGGTTTGGGTAGAAAATATAATTATCAACAATTAAAAGAAACTTATAACTTAACAGAATATCAAGCAAAAGAAACTATAGAAAACACTTATTTACAGTTGTTTACAGCATATTTTCAAATTGCTAGATTATCAGAAAACAAAGAAAATTTATCAGAAGCTTTAGCCATTTCTAAAAAACGTTTGCAACGTGCAGAATATCAATATGATTATGGGCAAACTACAAAATTAGAAATGCTAAATGCAGAGGTAGATGTAAATAATGATAGTATTACTTTGATTACAGCTAAGCAACAATTAAATAATGCAAAACGTGGTTTAAACATAATTTTAGGGGTTGAAAAAGCAGTAGATTATACTGTAGAAACTGATGTTAATTTTGCAAAAATGATGAATTTTGATGAGCTACAAACTAAAACTTTAGCAAACAATTCACTTTTAAAACAAAATGAACAAAACATTGCAATTAGTGAGTTTAACATCAAAATAAACAAAGCAAATTATTTACCATCCTTAGGTTTAAATACCTCTTATGGATGGAATAAAAGTGAAAACCCAGCAACATCTTTTTTAGCAGGTTCTACTTCTACAGGTTTAAATGCAGGTTTAAGTTTATCTTGGAGTTTGTTTGATGGTGGATCTACCAAAACAAACATTGCCAACGCAAAAATTGCTTTAGAAAATCAGCAAATATTGCTAGAACAACAAAAAGTTACCATAGAAAATAACTTAAAAAACACTTGGGAAACTTATAATAACCAGCTTTTTATTATTGGTGCTCAAGAAAAAAATGTAGCTACTACAGAAAATAATTTCGAAAGAACAGAAGAACGTTATAAACTTGGGCAAGTAACATCCATAGAATTTAGACAAGCTCAAATTAATTTAATTAACGCAAAAACAGCTTTAAATAACGCAAAATTCGATGCTAAATTAATAGAATTAGAGCTGTTGCAATTGAGTGGAGAAATTTTAAATGTAGATTTTTAGATAAACTGACTTATATCATATTTTACAATTGCAATTCGCATTATTTTTGTGGTAGTAATTTGTATAAGATGAGTTTAAGTAGATTACCCCTAGTTTCATGGATTAATGGAACAATCATGATTGGAGTTTTTGCATTAGTCGTTATAGGACTTGTAATTGCTGTTATTCTTTTAATGAACAGTGGTAAGAAAACTCAAGAGTAGGTTTTGTATTTGTTGATTATGAAAATCCGAGTTTTTAACTCGGATTTTCTATTTCTATTTCTTAAATTTATAGGATCGTAGAAACCTTGTAAATGTCAGAAATAACAAACAAATTAAATGCAAATTTTGGTTACCTTTTAGAAGATGAACTCATTACAGAAATTCAGAAAGTAGGTGTTCTTAAATCCTTTAAAAAGAACCAAACAATTATAGAAATAGACGATTATATTAAGTCTATGCCTTTGCTTTTAAATGGTGCCATAAAAATTTTAAGAGAAGATCAAAAAGGAGACGAATTGGTGCTCTATTATTTAGAAAAAGGTGATACTTGTGCTATGACATTGTCTTGTTGCTTAGGCCAGACCAAAAGTAAAATAAGAGCCATTACAGAAACTGATGTTGAGTTAATTATGGTGCCCAAAGAAAAAATGGGAGCTTGGTTGGGTGTTTATAAATCTTGGCAATCTTTTATTTTACAAAGTTACCATAACAGAATGGACGAACTTTTAGAAGCTGTAGATACTATTGCCTTTTTAAAAATGGACGAACGTTTGTTTCGCTATTTAAAAGACAAAGCCATGGTAACCCATAATGATGTTGTTTTTACTACACATCAAGAAATTTCGCAAGACCTACATACTTCTAGAGTTGTAATTTCTAGATTGCTTAAAAAATTAGAAAACGAACAAAAAATTCAGTTGTTTAGAAATAGTATAAAAGTTTTAGAACTGTAACATAAGTTACAGATATAGCACCAAATTTATCTTAATTTTATTAGCAAAATGTAAGAAACATGAAACCCATTACTTTGCTACTAATTTTTGTTTTTTTTATAGGATGTAAACATTCTGATAAGCCTTTAACTGACTTAGAAAAAACAGTTTCAGAGACTAAGAATCTTCAACAAGAACATCCAGGAAAAAAGTTGATGGAAACAAGTTGCTATTCTTGTCATAGTCTTACTGCTCCAGAAAATAGTAGAATTGCTCCACCAATGATTGCTATTAAAAATAGATACATTTCTAAAAATACAACTAAAGAAGAGTTTGTAAATGATATGCAAAATTGGATGAAAAATCCTACCAACAAAAATGCTAAAATGCATGGAGCTGTAAAAAGATTTGGATTGATGCCAAAACTAGGATATCCTGAAGAAACCGTTCAAAAAATTTCTGAATATATGTTTGACTATGATATTGAAAAACCAGATTGGTTTGATGAGCATCACAATAATCAACATCCAAAAAGCAAAAAAAATAGTTTAAATTATAAAGAAAGAGGATTACAATATGCCCTTTCTACTAAAGCTGTTTTGGGCAAAAACTTAATGGGTAAAATTCAAAAAAATGGAACATTAGCTGCTTTAGAATTTTGTAATATTAAAGCTTATCCGTTAACAGATAGCATGTCTGTGATTAATAAAGCTACAATAAAAAGAGTATCAGACAAACCTAGAAATCAAAAAAATATAGCCTCTAG
>QGCY01000235.1_pt1 | contig 9660 bp, 8 predicted proteins | sample 4708041 | NCBI WGS metagenome assembly QGCY01 (sample SAMN08941164, study PRJNA450518) | Sediment metagenome, whole genome shotgun sequencing project. | biome: grassland soil; feature: grassland; material: soil; isolation source: soil 14 days enrichment with methanethiol and mixed carbon source ... | reverse complement strand
CTTGTTCTCCGTTTGTAGCTTCTGAAAGGATTATTTCATATTCACTTAATATAACTTTAACTACCATTATATTCATCATGTTATCATCTACCACAAGTACTCGTTTCCCTTTTAATTTGCTGATTTTATTTTCCATGTATACTTATTAATTGCTAGAAAGTGTAAAAAATATCCTTTTTTTAAAACAATCGATATTCGAAAAATAGTTCATTTAATATCAATTGTTCTTAAAATTGACAATAAGCTTCCTATAAATTTCTATCTAGTTTACAATATTAGTCAATCTACTGTTAAATATAAGGTTTTAAATTTTTATGAATAACAATGCTTAAAAGATAAAAAGGAATATTCAAAATAGTAAGATGATACAATTTAAATGAAGATGAAAAAAATAATTAAATACCTATTGAATTTAAACTTTAATAATTTGTTCTTGCTTAGTTTTTAGCAAATAAAAAAATTCTAAGAAATCAAGTATAAGTTTGTAATAAATTAGGAATTTTAAAAATTTATGTACTATATTTATGATGTTGTTTATTAATTTATTAAATATATATGAATTCACCCCCAAATTCCGACTTTTCAAAAATCAATTTTTACGATCTTAAAGATGTAGAAACAATGTGTAGAGGCAATAAAGATTTAATCTTAGAAATGGTTAAGGTTTTTATTGATCAAATTCCAAAGTTTATTAAAGAATTGAATACAGCTTTTTTAGCGAATGACCTTGTAAAAATTAAAAGCGAAGTACACAAAATTAAACCAACAGTTCACTTTTTTGGAGCCATTAAGCTAAAAGAACAACTTTTACTACTTAACGAAGAGACGTTAGATGAGCTAAATGAAACTGAGTTAAAAGTTATAATTGATAACAGTAACATATATGCGAACGAGGTTATTAATGAGTTGAAGAATGACTTTAAAATATAATAAAGATGAAGAAAACAATTTTAGTTTTAGATGATGAAATGAGCATCTGTATGCTGTTGCAAAACTTTTTATCGCAAGATTACGAGGTTGTAACCAAATACAATCCTTTAGAAGCTTTAGAATGGCTTGATAGTAATATACCCGATCTTATTATTTGTGATATTCAAATGCCAGAAATGGACGGTTATGAATTTTTAACAAAAGTACGCCAAAGAGGTTTTACAAAACACACTCCTGTAGTTATGTTGTCTGGTAGATCAGAAAGTAAAGAACGCATTAAGTGTTATAGACTTGGAGCGCAAGATTATTTAACAAAACCATTTAATCCTGAAGAACTTGAAGAATTAGTTAAGAAGAATTTGTATCCAATTCATTTTGCAATTGAGTGGTAATAATGAGTTTTAATATTACAAATTAAAAAGAGTACAAATGAGTTTGAAACTTAATATCTTATACATAGGTAGTTTAGATAACTATTTTAATGTAGAAAAAAGCGATCATTTTTCAGTTACAAGAATAGAAAACAGTGTAAAAGCTACACGATATTTACAATCAAATAAAACTGTAAATGCTATAATATGCGATTACTATTTACCTGGTAATACTGGTTTTTTTCTTTACAAATGGTTGCGTGCACAAAAAGAATATGATACTATTCCTTTTATTATTCTCTGTAAAGAATTTAATGCGGACATTTATAAATCTGCCTTTAAAAAGCAGATAGATGATTATTACGTGTTTTCTGTAAGCAATCCTAAAGATATTCTAGATAGAGTGTCTTATTTATGTGAAAATAAGAAACCAAAATCAAGTAAAATAGCCGAAAAAAATGTTTCAGAACATTACAAAATGCCACTATCTAAACGTTTGTTTGATATTGTTGTAGCTTCATCTGTGCTTCTTATTGCATCTCCGTTTCTACTACTAATAATCATAGCTATAAGGTTAGAATCTAAAGGAAAAGTGTATTATATATCAAAACGTGTGGGTAGAAAAACGTTTGACTTTTATAAACTAAGATCTATGAGAACTGGTTCTGATGAATTATTAAAAAAATTAGCGGCCGAAAAAAATCAATACAAAAAAGAAAACGTAAAATCAGAAGTAAGTTCTTTAGATATACCTTGTCCAAAATGTAGTAGTTTACCCGAAGGTGAATCCTGTTCGCCAATTATGTATATAGAATCGCGCCAAATATGCGATTATTGGTTAACTGTGCAAAAAAGAGAAGCTGCCAAAAATGATTCAACTTTTGTTAAAATTGTAGATGATCCTAGAATTACAAAAGTGGGTAAATTTATACGAAATACCAGTATTGATGAGCTTCCACAGCTTATAAATGTTTTAAAAGGAGATATGTCTATTGTAGGTAATAGACCATTACCTGTATATGAAGCAGAAGTACTTACTGGTGATGATTTATCAAAACGATTTTTAGCACCTCCTGGAATTACTGGTTTGTGGCAAGTAGAATTAAGGGGTAAAGGAGGTAAAATGTCTGAAGAAGAAAGAATGAGGCTAGATAATGAATACGCAGAACAATTTAGAGGAAATAATTATTCTTTTTGGTACGATATTAAACTTATTCTTAGAACAATTCCAGCATTGTTTCAATCAGATACTGTTTAGTAAAAAAAATATTTATGAATAATATTGTTAAGGTAATATTTCTTATGCACTTAATTTTTTTTCAATTAAGTTCTATTAAAGCACAAACAATTAATAATACAAAAGAAGCAATTGTATACAGCAATAAATTTCAATTTCCATCGCTAGAAGCAGTAATAGATTCTGTAATAAAAAATAGTGGAATGGTTAAGTTTCGTAAGAAACATATAGGTGTTACTGAATCTACATTAGCATCTGAACGTATTTATTGGACAAGAAATTTTGGTATTCAGGCAGATACAAGGTATGGTAACCTAAGTAACTTTGCTACAGATAGTGATGGTGTTAATACTACTGCTGCTTTAACCACAGCTCGTCAATTTAACTATAGCGTTGGTGTATATTTAAAATTTCCAATATTCGATTTTTTAAACAGAAAAAATCAACTGAAACTCGCAGAATTAGAAGTTGATGAAGCAAAACATATGGCAGAATTTCAAGAACAAGAAATTAGGCAAACTGTTATTCGAATGTATCAAGACATGCTTTTAAAAAGGAATGTACTAAAAATAAGGGCTAAAAATTTAGCAGATGCTAAAGTAAATAAGCAAATGGTAGAAAAAGAATTTAGAAATGGTGTAGTTGCTGTATCAGAATATGTAAGAATAAACAATATAACATCAAACATAGAGGCAGAATATGAGAAAGCATTTTCTGAATTTATTACCGTAAAAAAAATGTTAGAAGATATGGCAGGTTTTGTCTTTGGTTTAACTAATTAAAATTATAAAGATGACTATAGTCGATTTTATTCGCTTAATCTTAAAACATATAGTACTATTAATTACAGTGCCTATTTTGTTGGGTGTTTTGGTAATTTTACTTACCATGAACCCATCTTTCGAATACTCCTCACAAACTCTCTTATACACAGGTTTAGCAACAGGTTCTTCTATTGAAATGGATAAAACCTTTAACTATCAGGCAACAAACTCTGCATTTGATAACTTAATTAATATCATAAAATCTAGAGAAACTCAAGAAGAAGTAGCTATTCGATTACTTGCATTGCATTTAATGCTACCCGAAGCAAATCCAAAATATATTTCTGAAGAACTTTTTAAAGAGTTTCAAGAAAAAATACCAAAATATTTATACGATTATGTAGCCACTGAAGAAGGAACTTATAATGTTGATAATAAAATAGAAGGTACTGACGAAAAACTGTTTCCAGAGCAAATAGATAGATATAAATATGAAAAAACAGTTGAAAATTTAATCGCTTTTATGAAAAGCAGTAATGATAATTATGTTTATGAACTTTTAAATTATGACGAAGATGATCATTACTCTTTAAAAGCAATTTCAAGTATTACTGCACAAAGAATAAATAGTAGCGATTTAATTAAATTAAGTTACACTGTTAATGACCCTGGTATATGCCAGCAAACTCTTGCCATATACAATAGTGTTTGTATTAAAAATTACAAACTTATAAAAGAAAATAGATCTGATGCTGTTGTAAAATATTTTCAAAATGAATTAAAAAAGGCAAGAGTAGAATTAAAAAATGCAGAGGATGAACTTCTTGAATTTAATAAATCTTCTAAAATTATAAATTATTACGAGCAAAGTAAAGCAGTAGCTGTTGTTAAAGAAGACATGGAGGTCAACTACAAAAAAAATATTGCAGAATTAGCGGGTTTAAATGCAGGAATAACACGTTTAGAAAAAAAATTAGATATACAAGAAATTATTCAAGAAAAAAATAACCTTATACTTGATAAAAAGAAACAATTAGGAGATTTAAACTTTCAACTTTCCTTATTAAAAGCAGAAAACCAATCGAACTATAGCCTAGAAAATTCTAATAAAATAACTCAATTAGAAAATGAAACAAAAAAACTGAACGATGAAATTAAAAAAGGTGTAGATCAATTATATTCCTACCAAAATTCAATTGATGGCTTACCTGTTTCTAAATTATTACCCGACTGGATGAACAATGTTGTGGAATCGGAAAATTTAAAAGCAAAACTTAGAGTACTAAATCAGCAAAACAAAGAGTTTCAAGAAACGTATGCAAGATATGCTCCTGCTGGTGCTAATATGAAACGTTTAGAGCGAGAAATATCTGTTGCTGAGCAAGGTTATTTAGAAATTTTACATGGTTTAAACTTAGCTAAACTAAAACTACAAGACAGTGAGTTGTCATCAGATTTAAAACCTATAGACATACCATATTATCCAGTTTCTCCTAATCCAACAAAAAGAGCTATTTTAATAATTGCTGCAGCATTTTTAGGAGGTATTTTAACACTAGGTATTATTTTTGTGATGGAATACTTTGATGATTCTCTTAAAAACTCTCAAAGTGCTAGCAAAAAAACTGGTTTTCCTTCTTTAGGGATGATTCCTAGAATCGTTTTAGATCCAGGTAGTTTTAATTTAAATTTTATTAAAAATCGATTAATAGAGATTATAACTCAAAATATATTTCAATTTTTTGGTCTTAGAAACCATACAAGTAAGACCAAAATTATTATAGTTTTTAGTACGCAAAAATTAGAAGGTAAAACAGTTACAGCAGGTAATATTGCTAAAACGTTAAAAAAAGAAGGTAAAAAAGTTTTATTGCTCAATTATAAGCAAGAACAAACAAGTGTTAAATCACGAGGCAAATCACCGATTTTGAATAAAATATTGGGTTATCCAGATCCTAGAATAGATGTTGATGATCCTTTTTTAGCAGATGTTTCTAGCTATTTATCACCATCAGAACATGATTATTATGAATTAAATAATGATTTCTATAATGCCAAAAATCATACAGATATTTTAGAAGGTAATAATATCAAATTAAAAAACAATTTAGATTTTATTATTATAGAAATACCAGCAATTATTTATTCTAATTATCCAACTGAATTAATGGTAAATGCAGATTTAAATATTCTAGTCTGTAGAGCAAACAGAGCATGGTCTAAAGCAGACAAATCTGCAATCAAAAACTTAAAAGAAGCTTGTGGGGAAAAAATTAATATAGTTGTTAATGGCGTAAATATTGACGAAGTAGAATCTATGCTGGGAGATTTACCAAAAAAGCGATCAAAATTCAGAAAAAAAATCAAATCAATATTTAAGTTTCAATTCTTTTCAAAAAACCAAATTTGAAAATAGGCCAATGAAAATGTTGAAAAAAATAATAAGAGAAGATAATTTTTTATCCTTAGCAGGTAACGTTGTTATTGCGCTTTTGGGTATAAGTGGCTTTGCATTATTAGCCAGAAGTTTATCTTTAGATGTCTTTGGGGAATGGGTGTTATTTATAACTGGAGGTTCTTTTGTAGAAATGTTTCGATTTGGTATTACCAATACTGGGTTAATTCGGTTTTTATCTGGTGCAGACGAATCTTCTAGAAATAAACTTATTGGGTCTAATGCGCTAATTGGTTTAGGTGCAACCATATTTATTGCAGCAATTTTAGTGTTTTGTAATATTGTTTTTAAAGATGCAATTGGTAATTCTGGATATAATTTATTTTTTAAATGGTATCCGTTTTTAGCTTTTTTAAATCTTCCTTGGAACAATGCTTTAGTGGTTTTACAAGCAGATAGAAAGTATGGGAAAATATTAGTTGTTAAATCAATAAATAGCGGATTGTTTTTTTTAACGATTGCAGTGAATTACTTTTATTTAGAAATGACCTTAAATGAATTGGTAATTGCATTGTTAATTATAAATGCATTTACTTCTTTTATAACCATAATTTTAGGTTGGGATGGTACAAAATTAATTACCAAAGCAACCTCTGTAACTAATAAAACATTATTAGATTTTGGTAAATACACCACATTTACCCTCATAGGAAGTAATTTATTAAGAAGTGCAGATACTTTAATTTTAAGTTTAAGCCCTTTAGGAAACGAAGCAGTTGCACTCTACAGTATTCCGTTAAAACTTACAGAATTACAGCAAATTCCTCTCCGAAGTTTTGTGGCCACTGCATTTCCAAAAATGTCTAAAGCCAGTGTTCAAGGTAGGATAAATGAAGTAAAAGAATTATTCTACACTTATTCAGGTGCATTAACTTACCTGTTTATTTTAATGAGTATTTTCACTTTTGTTTTTGCAGAATTTTTAGTGTTGATTTTGTCTGGAGAACAGTATTTAAAAGTAGATCCAGTTACAGGCTTTAATGTAGTAAATATTGTAAGAGTCTTTTCTATTTATGGTCTATTATTGCCAATTGATAGAATGACGGGTATTGGTTTAGATAGTATAAATAAACCCAATATTAATGCCATTAAAGTATTTGTGATGGTTGCTGCAAATGTTATCGGAGATTTTATAGCCATTTTTGTATTTGAATCGCTCATACTTGTTGCAGTGGCTTCAATCGTTTTTACTTTAGTGGGCATCTGGATGGGAATGTACTTTTTAAATAAAGAACTCACTTTATCATACAAAGAAATTTTTCTAAGCGGAATTGATTTTTACAAAAATCTAAAAAATAAAATTATAAAAAATCGCTTTGCCTAATTGAACACATTCATAAAAAAGGATATTGAGTACAAATAATCAACATAGTAACCCATTTGAAAAACTACCAGGTTCTGCAGCTTTGGCAAATCCTAAGAATATTTTATTATTTTTTGGGGGTGTTTTACTGGTTGGCCTTGTACTTGCCAAATTGAAATTAGTAGGTGTTGGACTTTTTTTAGCACTCGTATTTGGTACTGTATATTTAAATTTATTATTTAAAAACCCTATTTTAGGTTTTTATACAGCAATAGGCCTTAATTTTGTTATACTCGGTATTGGTAGATATATTAAAGGGTTGCCATTGGGTTTTGCTATTGATGGTATAATGATTATTACATATTTAGCCCTTATTTTTTCTAGATTTAAAGAACGTGTAGATTGGTCTCCAGCAAATAAAACCATTACTAAATTAGCGGGTATTTGGTTATTGTATTGCATTTTACAAATAGCAAATCCCGAAGCAAGAATGATTGAACCTTGGATTGCAGGTAGGGGTGTTGGTTTTTATTTCTTCTTTTTTTTAATATTAACTTTTATGTTAATTAACACCCATAAAAAGCTAGATACCTTTTTATATGTATGGGGATGTTTTTCTATACTTGCTACATTTAAAGGCTTTGTTCAAATGGCTTTTGGTGTTGATTATGCAGAACAGGCATGGCTAGATAATGGAGGTGCAGAAACACATGTGCTTTTTGGAAAGCTAAGAGTGTTTTCATTTTTTAGTGATGCAGGACAGTTTGGTGGTAATCAGGGCTATGCAGGCGTGGTATTTATGATTTATTCCATGTCTAAAAAAGGAATTCAAAAAGTATTCTTTATCACTGTAGGGCTTTTAGGTTTTTACGGAATGATGATTTCTGGAACAAGGGGTTCTATAGCTGTACCTTTTGCGGGTCTTATGACATTTTTTGTACTGAGAAAAAATGTAAAAGTATTAAGTGCTGGTGTTATTTTTGTGGCACTTATTTTTGTTTTTTTTAAGTATACCATGATTGGTAATGGAAATTATCAAATAAGAAGAATGAGAACTGGTTTTGACCCCAATAATCCCTCTTTATTGGTTAGAAAAGCAAATCAAGAAAAACTAAAAGTGTATTTAGCATCTAGACCCATAGGTGGTGGTATAGGACACGCAGGAGACAAGGCACAACGCTTTTTACCTCACGCATATTTATCGAACGTAGCTACAGATAGTTGGTATGTAATGATTTGGGCAGAGATGGGCATAATTGGTTTAGTGTTTCACCTAGGCGTGCTTTTTTTTACAATTGGTATGGCATCCTATAAAGTAATGTTTAAAATTAGAGACCCGATAACAAAAATAAAAATGAGTGCTCTAATTTCTGGTATGGCAGGTGTAATGTTAGCTTCCTATGGTAATGCAATATTAGGAGGTATGCCAACAGCCTTATTATTTTATGCTTCAATGGCAATTATGTCTACACCAGAAACTTTTGAAAAAGAATTCACAGAAAAAAAAATAAGTATAGCCTAAGTTTTTAGAAAACATTGCGCTATATTTAAAACAAAAATCAACTATAAACCCTCTTAAATTATTTATTATGAATTACAGAAATATAAAGGACTTAAATAACATTATACTTAAAAGACTAAGTATAATTCCTCGTGATTTCGATTTAATTGTTGGTGTGCCAAGAAGTGGTATGCTACCTGCAAATCTTTTATCACTTTATTTAAATAAGCCTTATACAGATATTGATTCGTTTTTAAATGGCCATATTTATAAAGCAGGAGCAAGAAGTCAGTTTTTTGAGGAAGGAGCTTACAAAAAAGTGTTAGTTGTAGATGATAGTATTGCATCTGGCTCTGCAATGATAGAATGTAAAGAGAAATTAAAACATCTTGAAGATAAATTCGATTTAAATTATTGCGCCATATTTATCATTCCTGGTAAAGAAAAAATGGTAGATTATTTCTTTGAAATCGTTCCTCTACCAAGATACTTTCAATGGAATGTTTTAAACCATACTACTTTAGAAAAAGCTTGTTTTGATATTGATGGTGTTTTATGCGAAGATCCAACACCAGAACAAAACGATGATGGAGAAAAATACATCGATTTTATTTTAAACGCACCACCTTTATTTATTCCTGGAGCTAAAATAGGAACCATAGTAACATCGCGTTTAGAAAAATATCGAAAAGAAACAGAAACTTGGTTAGCAGCTCAAAATATTAAGTATAACGATTTAATTATGTTAGACTTACCAGACATGGCTGCAAGACAAAAAGCAAATAATCATGGAGATCATAAGGCAAAAGCATACATGTCTAAGCCCTATGTGTTGTTTATAGAAAGCGAATACAATCAGGCTGTAGAAATTAATAGAATCTCAAAAAAACCAGTATTGTGTACAGCTAATTTTGAAATGATATTTGAATCAGAATCATTTATGTATAATCTTAAAAGTGGTAAACACTTGCCTTTTTTAAGAGAATTTGGTTTAAAAGTACGTAATAAATTAAGAAAACTTAAAAAATAAAACATTACAGTTCCTTCTTTTTCTTACTAACCAATTACCATTTTACTATGCTAGTACTTAATATTATAC
>QGCY01000234.1_pt1 | contig 9705 bp, 9 predicted proteins | sample 4708041 | NCBI WGS metagenome assembly QGCY01 (sample SAMN08941164, study PRJNA450518) | Sediment metagenome, whole genome shotgun sequencing project. | biome: grassland soil; feature: grassland; material: soil; isolation source: soil 14 days enrichment with methanethiol and mixed carbon source ... | reverse complement strand
GTAAATAATTCTAGTGCTTCTTTTTCTTTAGAAATTTTCTTGTATTTCTCTAAAAAAGGATATTGGTTTTTTATTTTCTTAATCTTTTTGGCATCATAATCATAAAAATCATCCTCAGTAAAAAAATAATTATTAAAATCGATATTCTTTAATTCTTTGTAATTTATGTTGGTAGTAACTCTAATAATTGGGTTTGTTTTTTCAGAATTTATGGCAATAACTTCTTTTACTTCTGATATTAAAATAGGAAAAGGAATATCGAACTCATAATTATCAATAATCCAAACAGCAGAACCATTAAATTCTTTGCCTTTTAAATAGAGTGTTTCTTCTCCATATTTATTGTATTTTATGTAAAATATGGGAAGCTTTTCTACAATTGCTCTAGTTAATGAAGTAGCATATTTGTTTAAAGATTTTCCATCAATTTTAATAACTCCAAATTCAGGAACATTTTCTCCAATATTAACATCACCCAATTTTGGGTTTGAGTTAAAGCTAAGTTTAGATGATTTATTTTCTACAATCATATCAATATTCAATGTTTTAGAAACATCTTCTACAATGATGTAAATTTTTAAAAATCCAGTATAACTATAACTTAAGGTTTCACCAATTTTAGCTTTAATACTATAAAAACCATTTTTATCAGAAACAGTATATCGCATTGTATTGTCTACAAAAATGGTAACATTAGAAAGTGCTTTGTCTTTATGTTTTATATAACCAGAAATTGTTTTTAAATTGGTATTATTGGTTGTCTGTCCAAAAAAATAAAAAGGAATTAAAAGTAGAAATATAGCAAGTTTGTTTTTCATAGTTGTAATTACTTATAAAATATAAATGTATCAAATTTTATACCCATTTTCTGCAATCTTAAAATAAAATGATTTTTTTTATCACCCAAAGCAACCTTTTTTAAAACTTTGTAGTCTTTATATTTGTAAGGCAATAAAAAACCAACTGAAGAGGCTTGAAAATTATAAAATTGCATAACCAAGAAAAATCGCTAATTAAAAAAGCGATGAATAACAATAGAGAAGCGCAACAACAATTGTTTGAGCAGCATTCGCCTAAAATGTTAGGGGTTTGTAGGCAGTATGTAAAAGATCTACATCATGCAGAAGATTTATTATTACAAGGTTTTTTAAAGGTTTTTAAAAACTTACACAGATTTAAACATGAAGGTAGTTTTGAAGGTTGGATAAGAAGAATTATGGTAAACACCTGTATTTCTTACCTCCGAAAAAAGAATCGAATTGATTTGTCTGACGAAGATTATGTTTTTAATGATGCAGCTACAGAAAGTTTAGAAAATACTTCTGTAGAAGATATTCAAAAACTAATAGATCAATTGCCAGAAGGTTATAAAATGGTATTTAATTTATTTGCCATAGAAGGTTACAAACATTCAGAAATAGCAGTGCAATTAGGCATTTCTGTAAGTACATCAAAATCGCAATTATTTAAAGCACGTAAATTATTGCAACAGAATTATATTAAAATGAATAAAGTTATTAATGAATACAAATAAAATAGATAAAAACGTTAAAGAAAAGTTCGAAAATAGAACTTTTAAGCCATCAGATTCTGCTTGGGAACGTTTGTCTGTACAATTAGATGAGCAACCAAAACAAAAGAAATTTGGCTGGTTTTTTTATATAGGTGCAGCAGCAAGTATTTTGTTATTGGTTACTCTAGGAATCCAATTATTTTCTAATGATACAGAAGAATTTATTCCAATAGAAACTGTAAAAACAAATTCTATTGATACAAGTACTATTGATAAAAAATTAGATCAATTAATTAATGAAATTCCTGCACAAGAAGCTTTAGTAAAGCAAAATGACACAAAAATTGAAAATCATAAAAACCTTGAAAAAGTAATTGTAAAGCAAGAAAAGTATCCACAGAAAAAAAATGACAATAAAACAATTACAAAAGAACAAACTGTTATTGCTAAAGTTGATAAAGAAGTAGATAGTCAACCCAAAGATATTGTGATTCATAAATCTAAAATTTTAGAACAAGATCCTAACAGCAGTATAAAAATAAATGCAGAAGATTTATTATATGCAGTAACACATAGTCCAAGAGAAGTAAAAGAATACTACGCAAAGTTTAATGTAAATAGAGAAGATGTTTTTAGAACGATTAAAAATGAGCTCAAAAAATCGAATCTAAAAGTAAATCCGAATACTATTTTAGCAGAAGTAGAACGTACCATAGATGATGATGATTTTCAGAATAATTTTATGAAATCATTAAAAAGAAGAGTATCAGACATTGCATCTGCAATTGCCAGTAGAAATGATTAAACCACAATTATTACAAATTTACGAAGCACTATTATTGACATAAATTACCTCAATAATACTTTATTCGTAATTCTAATTTAAAACAAAAACAAAACTTTAAAACCCATTAAAAATGAAAAGAATACTACTAATACTAGTGTTGTTATGTACAACAATTGCCCAATCTCAAGAAAAAACCTTTGAGAAAGAAGTGAGTAAAATATCAAAAAGAATAGAAAGAATTACCAAGCATCAAAAAGATTCTTTAAAAGAAAAAGTGATAGATATTGATAAAAAATTAGACAAAGGAGAAATCACAAAAAACACTGCAGAAACTTTAAAGAAAGAAGTTGCTGCATATCATGCAAGACGAATTGAAAAGTTAGTTGGCGAGCAAGAACGTTTGCTACAACTTTTAGTTCAAGATAAAACAAACGGAAAAATAGCTTCTTCTGAAGAAGAAGAAATTACAAACGAAGACGAAGACAATACGTTTACTATTGGAAATAAAGTTTTTCGATTAAATATTTCTGAAGGAGATTTAGAAGAAAGAAACAATAGAAGAAAAGAAAGATGGGAACACAAAAACAAAAAACAACGCAGCACTACAACACAGTTTGTTTTTGCATTGGGTGTAAATAATGTTTTAAATGATAATGATTTTTCTTCTTTAAACGATTCTGAATATAAATTTTGGCAATCTCATTTTTATGAATTAGGTTGGACCTGGAAAACGCGTTTCTCTAGAAATCCTTCTAAATTATATTTTAAATATGGAGTTTCTTTCCTTTGGAACAACTTACGCTTAAAAGACAATAATATTCATATTAAAAATGATGATGTAACAGAAATTGTAGAATTTAGTAATCAATTGTCAGAAAGTAGATTACGTCATGTACAAATGAATTTCCCTATGCATTTAGAGTTAGATTTTTCTAAAAATAAAACTTATGATGATGGCAGAGTAAGAGATAGAACAAATAGAGGTGTACGTTTAGGAGTTGGTGGTTTTGTAGGTTTTAAGCTAGGTACAAGACAATATTTAGAATATAGAGACAATAGTAATATAGAAATTGAAGAAGTACAATATGACAACTTTAATATGAATACCATTAATTACGGATTAAGTACGTATTTAGGTTATAGAGATACTAGCTTATATTTAAAATACGATTTAAATCCGTTGTTTAAAAATACTGAAACTAGAAACATTTCTATCGGATTACGTTTAGATTTGAATTAAAAACGCTTTAATTTACCTTTTTTGATTACATATTTTTAATAAAAAACATAAAATATTTAAAAAATATAATTAAAATTTATCATTTTATTATTCTGATGTTAAGATTATGTCATAATCATAAAAATAACGATTTAAAACCTTTTTGTTTAAAATAAAACAAAAAGGTTTTAAATTTACACCATAATTATTTTGATAATATTAGATGATAATAGGGATACCTACAGAAATTAAAAATAACGAAAGCAGAGTTGGAATGACACCTGCAGGAGTTTTTGCATTAACAAAAGATAAACATACAGTATATGTACAATCTAATGCAGGTGCAGGTAGTGGTTTTTTCGATAAAGATTATGTTAGAGTAGGTGCTACAATTTTACCTACTATAGAAGATGTTTACAGTAAAAGTGATATGATTGTTAAGGTAAAAGAACCTATAGCAAAAGAATATTCTTTAATTAAAGAAAATCAAATTGTTTTTACGTATTTTCATTTTGCTTCTAGTGAGTCTCTTACCAAAGCAATGTTAAAAAGTAAAGCCATTTGTATTGCTTACGAAACAGTAGAAGATGAAGATGGTAGTTTGCCTTTGCTAACACCAATGTCAGAAGTGGCAGGTAGAATGTCTATTCAACAAGGTGCAAAATATTTAGAAAAACCTATTAAAGGACGTGGAATTTTATTAGGTGGTGTACCAGGTGTAAAACCAGGAAAAGTTTTGGTTTTAGGCGCTGGTGTTGTTGGTGTGCAAGCAGCAAAAATGGCAGCAGGTTTAGGTGCACATGTTACTATTATGGATATTAATATGAAACGTTTACGTTATGTAAATGATGTATTGCCAAACCATGTTGTAACTGCTTTTTCTAGCGAATATAGTATTAGAGAACATATCAAAACACACGATTTAATTGTGGGTGGTGTTTTAGTAAAAGGAGGTAAAGCTCCTAAACTAATTACAAAAGATATGCTTAAAGAAATGCGCCCAGGAACTGTAGTGGTTGATGTAGCTGTAGATCAAGGAGGATGTTTCGAAACCACAAAAGCAACCACACATGAAGACCCTACATATATTATAGATGATGTAGTGCATTATTGTGTTGCAAATATGCCAGGTGCTGTACCTTATACATCTACAATGGCATTAACAAACGTTACACTTACTTACATTTTAAAAATAGCAAATCTAGGTTGGGAAAAAGCTTGCGAAGCAGATAAAACCCTAGCTAAAGGATTAAATATTGTAAATGGTAAAATAGTATATAAAGAATTAGAAGGTATTTTTGATTAATTATTTTTGGTTTTTATTGTAAAAAAGAGGTTTATGTGATGTTTACCTCTTTTTTCTTTTTATAAACTTTCTTTTCCCAGTTTTTTCTTAGATCTGTAGATAAAATTCCTGTTCCATCGTGTTTCCAACCAGGTGGTTTTAGTAAATATTTTAATCTATTTTTAAGTGATGTTTTAGAAGAATAAAAATCTTTAAACATATTTGTCCATTCTAAAAAGGCAATTTTAATAGGATTATAAGTTTCTATGTTTTTTACTAATCCATAAATAGGTTTTTCAACTTCGGGTTCAAAAGTGTCAAAAAGTTTATCCCAAATAATAAAAATACCAGCATGATTTCTGTCTAAATATTGTGCATTTGTTGCATGATGTACTCTGTGATGACTTGGTGTGTTAAAAATGGCTTCGAACCATTTTGGCATTTTATCAATCATTTCTGTATGTATCCAATATTGATAAATTAAACTAATAGACATTTGTACAATTACCATTACTGGATGAAAACCGATTAAAACTAAAGGTAACCAAAAGATAAAAGTATAAAAACTACCTGTCCAAGTTTGTCTTAAAGCAGTACTTAAATTGTATTTTTTTGATGAATGATGTACTACATGACTTGCCCAAAACAATCTGCATTCGTGCGCAATTCTATGATTCCAGTAATAACAAAAATCTTCGGCAAACAAAATTAAGATCCAAGACCACCATGTAAATTCAATTGTAAATAATCGATATTGATATAAAAATAAAAAACAAGTTAAAATAACACCTTTGGTAAAAAGGCCTACAAAAACATTACCCAAACCCATTAATATTGATGTGCCAGCGTCTTTATATTCATATTCTTCTTGCTTAACTTTTACAGTTAAAATTATTTCTAGTAAAACTGTTGCAGCAAAAAAAGGAATTGCATAATGAATTAAATCGGGTATTTCAGGTATTTCCATTTTTTTAAAATTAGAAGAGTAATTTAAGGTTTTAAAAATAAGAATTTTAAAACATAAAAAAGATGCTGTAAATACAAAAAAGTTACTATATTTGCACCCTTAAAATTAAACAATAAATTTTTAATTATGAATCATTACGAAACTGTTTTCATTTTGAATCCCGTTTTATCTGATACTCAGATAAAGGAAACAGTACAAAAGTTTGAGGACTATTTGGTTTCTAAAGGTGCCGAAATGATTTCTAAAGAAGATTGGGGCTTAAAAAAATTAGCTTATCCAATCCAAAAGAAAAAAAGTGGTTTTTATCACTTATTTGAGTACAAAGTAGCTGGAGAAGAAATTGCTGCATTTGAGTTAGAATTTAGAAGAGATGATAGCGTTATGCGTTACCTTTCTGTTAGATTAGACAAACATGCTGCAGCTTGGGCAAAAGTTAGAAGTGAAAGAGTTAAATCTTCAAAAAAATAAGAAATGGCATCAATAGAACAACAAGCAAAAGGTGGTAAATCTGCTGACGTTAGATATTTAACGCCATTAGATATAGAAACTAAAAAAGAAGCTAAATACTGTAGATTTAAGAAAAAAGGCATTAAATATATCGATTATAAAGATGCAGATTTCTTAATGTATTTAGTAAACGAACAAGGTAAAATTTTACCAAGACGTTTAACAGGAACATCATTAAAATATCAACGTAAAGTTGCACAAGCAATTAAAAGAGCGCGTCATTTAGCGTTAATGCCTTACGTTGGTGATATGTTAAAATAATAAATACCTAGAGAAATGGAATTGATATTAAGACAAGACGTAGAAAATTTAGGATTTAAAGATGATGTTGTATCTGTTAAAAACGGTTATGGTAGAAACTTTTTAATCCCAACAGGGCAAGCTGTTTTAGCAACTTCATCTGCAAAGAAAGTTTTAGCAGAGAATTTAAAACAACGTGCATACAAAGAAGCTAAATTAATTGAAGATGCTAACGCAATTGCAGAAACAATTAAAGGTTACGAAATTAAAATAGCATCTAAAACAGGTTCAGGAGACAAATTATTTGGTTCTGTTAACAACATAGATTTAGCTGCTGCTTTAACAAAAGCTGGTACAGAAATCGACAAGAAATTTATTAAAGTTGTTGGTGGTTCAGTAAAAAGATTAGGTAAATACGAAGCTTCTGTAAGATTACACAGAGCTGTAGTTGCAGATATTACTTTTGAAGTAGTTGCAGAATAGTTACAATATTGTTAACTATTTGTTAAAAAATAAACACTTGCTTTTTAGCAGGTGTTTTTTTTTGGTTTACTTTTGTTGTGAATTCAAATCGCAATAAAAAAATGAAAAAAACTTTACTTCTAGTATTTGCTTTAATTTTACTAGTAACAAGCTATTCCAATGCACAGGTTACTACTTCTAAAATTAAAGGTTTAGTAACAGATAATACTGGAGAGCCACTTTTTGGGGCATCCATTTCAGTATTACATGAGCCCACAGGAACTTTAACAGGAACTACAGCACAAGAGAATGGTAGATTTACCGTTTTAAATTTAAGAGTTGGAGGCCCTTATAAAATTACCTTTAGTTATTTAGGTTTTAAACCTCAAGTTGTAGATAATGTTTTTTTACTTTTAGGTAAAACTACAGTTATTAATGGTAAATTGGCAGAAGAAGGCCAAGCTTTAGATGAAATTGTAATATCATCATCTAAAAATAAAACCTTTAATAGCGATAGAACAGGAGCGCAAACAAGTGTTTCTGCAACTCAATTAAAAGTATTACCAACCATATCAAGATCTGCTTCAGATTTTACACGTTTAGAGCCATCTTCTAGCGGAAATTCTTTTGGTGGTAGAAACGATCAGTTTAATAACTTTTCTTTAGACGGAGCTATTTTTAATAATCCATTTGGTTTAGATGCTCCAACTCCTGGAGGTCAAACTGGTTCTCAACCAATTTCTTTAGATGCAATAGATCAAATATCGGTTTCAACTGCACCTTATGATGTAACTTTATCTGGTTTTACAGGTGCTTCTGTAAATGCTGTTACCAAAAGTGGTACAAACGAATTTAAAGGAACTGTTTATGGTTTTTATAGAAATGAAGACTTAACAGGTAGTAAAGTAAATGGCGATAAAATATTTGTGCCAGAATTATCTCAAAGTCAAGTAGGTTTTAGTATAGGTGGTCCAATAATTAAAGATAAGTTATTTTTCTTTGCCAATTTTGAGAAAGATGAACGTAAAGATTTAGGACAGAGTTGGGTAGCAAATACAGGTTCTGGAGCAATTAATGAATCTAGAGTTTTAGAACAAGATTTAATCGATGTTAGAGATGCTTTATTAGGTATAGGTTACGATCCTGGTACTTACGAAGGTTATACACATCAAACAGAATCTACAAAAGGTATTTTAAAATTAGATTGGAATATAAATGATAACAATCGTTTAGCTTTTATCTATAATTTTTTAGATGCATCTAAAGACAAACCAGCTCATCCAACAGCAATTAATAGAAGAGGTCCAGATTTTAACACTTTACAATTCGAAAATTCTGGATACAGAATCAATAACATATTAAATTCTTTTCAGTTAGAGGTAAATTCAACTTTATCTGATAATGTATCAAATAAATTACAAGTAGGTTATTCTCATTTCGAAGATTCAAGAGATCCATTTTCTGCTCCTGCTCCAGTAATCAACATTTATAAAAACGGATCACCATATATTATTGCTGGTCACGAACCATTTTCTATCAATAATAAGTTAGATCAAAAAGTTATTCAAGTAACCAATAATATGAACTTTTTTCAAGGAGATCATACTTATACAGTAGGTTTTTCTTTCGAAAAATTTATGTTCGAAAACTCATTTAATTTAAAAGGTTATGGTTTTGATGTTTTTGGTAGCGTAGATATTGCTGATTTTGATGCAAGTAATTATGCTGATGCTTTAGCAGCTGCTCAAGATACTTTTAACACTAGAAATGCTTTAGAAGATGGTGTTGATGGAGGTTGGAATTTAGCTGAAATGAACTTTGGTCAATTGGCATTTTATGTTCAAGATGAGTGGGAAGTAAGCAACAATTTTAAATTAACTTATGGTGTAAGATTCGATAAACCTTTGTTTTTTAATACTTCTGAATTAGCTCAAAAATTTATTGATACTGAAAACTCTGAGTGGTTTGTTCCAGATATTGAGTATTATGATCCAGCAGATGGAGAAGCTTACGTTTTCGATTCTACAGAAATGCCTTCTAATCAATGGTTAATATCACCAAGAGTTGGTTTTAATTGGGATGCTTATGGAGATGCTAGTTTACAAATAAGAGGAGGTACAGGCTTATTTACAGGTCGTTTACCTTTTGTTTGGATAGGTAATCAAGTAAGTGGTTCTGATGTTTTCTTTTATCAAGTTGTAGACCCAGACTTTAAATTTCCACAAGTTTGGAGAACAAACATTGGTGTAGATAAGCGTTTAGAAAATGGTTTAGTATTAACTACAGACATCTCTTATACAAAAGATATTAATGGAGTGCACGTACAAAACTGGGGATTAAAAACACCAACAGGTACTTTATCAGGAGTTGATAATAGACCAATTTATTTAGCAGAAGATCATGCAACTTCATTTTTAGGAAATGCAAATGCTTATACTTTAACAAATTCTGATAAAGGTAGAATCTGGAATGCTACTTTTAAAGCACAAAAAACGTTTGATGATGGTTTATATACAAGTTTAGCTTATAATTACTTAAACGCAAAAGATGTAAACTCAATCGAAGCAGAAATCACTGGAGATGCATTTGCATTTAACCCAGCTTTAAATAATGTAAATGACGAGCGATTAAGCTATTCTAAATACGGAGATACACATCGTTTTATTGGTGTGGCTAGTAAAAAATGGACATATGGTACAGAAGATAAATGGGCAACTACCTTAAC
>QGCY01000233.1_pt1 | contig 9734 bp, 3 predicted proteins | sample 4708041 | NCBI WGS metagenome assembly QGCY01 (sample SAMN08941164, study PRJNA450518) | Sediment metagenome, whole genome shotgun sequencing project. | biome: grassland soil; feature: grassland; material: soil; isolation source: soil 14 days enrichment with methanethiol and mixed carbon source ... | reverse complement strand
GTATAAGCGTAATATAATCCACTATTTAACATATATCCATTACTTGTACTTGTATTGTTATTTGTAGAATATCTTATAGAGAATCCAGCATAAAATTTTCCGTTTAAAAAACGTTCGCCTCCATACATATTATTTCTATTGGGTAGATCTAAAGTTCCTTCATGATAGGTCCAATTATTAGACCAAGAATTCCCATCATAATGTGCCAATAAAATATCTCCATTACCTGAACCTCCTTTTCTGTATCTTGCTATTAAGCTTCCATCATTTGCTCTATGAATCATTGGGTAGGTCATACGTTCATAGTCTTGACCTTCTTTAAGATAGATTCGTTTTTCATTAAAAATTTCTAAAGTAAACTCATTATCTGGAACAAAAGCCATGTCTTTTTTAGATACTGAATAGTTAAAAAAGACTGTTGGTAAAGCACTTTTACTATATGCATGCATATCGTATATAAGATGTATTGTATTATCTATAGTACTTACTCCAATTGCTGCTGTATTATGAGAATCTCCTCTAATACCAGTGCCATTAAAAAGCTCTCCACTTTGTCCTATATGCTGATGAGGAAACTGAATGGTTACCCAAGGTGAATTTTCTACATTTAGATTTTTTCTGGATAACATTAAATTACGTTTGTCCATACCTCCTTTATACCATGTTACAAATGCATATCCGTATATAACTTCAACACAATCTCCATGAGGTGTAATTCTTTTTCCGAATCTGTAATTTACATCTCTTTCTCCAGCAAAAAATAATCCCCCTTCATCTTGTTTTGTTACTTTAGTTGACCTTTTTAAGGTTGCTGCTAATTTTCTTTGTCCTGAAATTGTATTAAAAAAACCAACTGTTATTGCAATAATTAATATTTTTTTCATGATAAGAAGAATTTTATAGTCAAGATTTAACATTTGTTTTCTAACTTTAGTTCACTATTGAAAACAACAAAAGGTAGTTTAATACTACCTTTTGTTAAATCGATTACCTTTTTAATAAATTACTGTGCATATCAATATTAAAAAGAATTAATTTTTAATTGAATGGTATGCTTACCAGGTGTTAACCTTACAATTTTAAATGCAGATGGAACGCTTTTTCCATTATGGATAAACTCTTTTCCTTCTGAACCATTTAAAGAAAATTCTGCAACCATATTACCTGGTATTTGAATTTCATAGGTTTGCAACCTTTTTCCGTTATAAGTATAGTTTGCTTTTATTGTTCCTCTAACAGTAGGAACTTCTATAGAACTCTTTTTTAACTTACTCATTTGAGGTTTAATAGTAGCAACACCAAAACCTGGAGTTTTTGGTTTTATACCCCATAAACCTCTAGGAATTACATTTGCAGGTACTGCTCCCCAAGCATGGTTCCAATCTAAGTTATTTTTATATTGATTATCCCAAGCTTCTAAAGTAATTGTTGAACCAATTTTAATCATATTATACCAACTTCTAGACGAAGTATCTGTTAATAGATCTAAAGCATAATCTTCTTCACCTGCGTTATACAAACCATCCATTAAAAATTGTGCTCCGTAAACACTACACGCCATTCCTCTAGATTTTACAAAATTCACTACAGACTCGTAATGTTCTTCTGGTACTAAACCAAATGCTAAAGGCATCATGTTTGCATGTAAAGAAGCGTGATCTGTACCTATTCCATCTACATAAATTCCTCTTTTTTTATCAAACATTTGTTCGTTTACTGCTTTTTTTGCTTTAATTGCTCTATATTCAAAATCTAAAGCCTCTTGAGTTTTTCCTAAGATTTTGGCAAATTCAGCCATAATCTTCATGTTTTCATAGAAAAATGAGTTAATTACTGTACTGTAAGGTTTAAATACAAACCCATCACGCTCTCCTTTTGTTTTACTTCTGTTAAAGTTTTTACCTGGCCAATCTACAATATCTGTTAATGGTTTTTTGTATCCTTCTGGGAAACCTAATTTCTTCATAAATGCCGCATCAACCTTAGTAGATGTGATTAATCCATCTTCATTAGATAATTCATACAAAGATTTATGTTTTAATGCATCATAATAACGTTCTACCAACTCCGTATTTCCTGTGTACATATAATCTGCATAGATTAATAACGGAACATGTTGTTGCCATTCTGTTGGCCATGTTGGATGTTGCATAAAATACTCGATAGTTCTTCTTGCCATAGCAAATTCTCTATCTGTTGTGTAATGACTTAACTGATTTAAGTATGCATCTGCTTCATAAGGAATACGTTCTCTGTCTCCATCTACATACAATCCGTTAAAAGTTGTTGCTTTGATTGAGTATTTACATAAATCCCAAACTTGGTCTAAAATTTTATTATTACTCTTAAAGCTACTTGCTTCTTCATCCCAATAGGTATGGAAAGCTAATTGTGTAAAATCTTCTGCTTTTAAATCTCCTTGAAAACCTTCTATTTCTGCATATCTGTAAGGAACTAATGGAGGAAAACCTTTTGGTAAAGGTATTGCTTTGTTAGGTCTTGTATTTCTTTCATCCGTTTGAACTTGAATCTGATATTGTGTTTTTCCTGGTTTTACATCTACCTTTAATTCTTGGTAACGAATATTACTAACTTTTGGAGGCGTTCTGTTTACACTTCCATTATCATTAACCATTTCTCCAACTCTTACAGTAAGTGTATGAGGTGTTTTTGCATTGTAGTTAAAATTAAGGGTAGCAAAAGCTGCTTTTCCAAAATCCATGACATATAAATTGCCTAATTTTTTAAACTTTTTAGGTTTTATTTTAGCAGTAATAAATTTATTTTCTGTTGATATGATATAACTACTGCTTTTACCTGTAGTAAATTTCTGAGGTTCTGCATAATCTACCAATCTGTTTGCTTCGTCCCAAATTCTAACTTTCCAGAAATACGTTTTACCTATTTCTAAATCTTTCCCTTCATATTCTACATCTGTAGATTTAGATGATGCTACTCTTTTACTATCCCAAACATCACCATTATTTGCATCGATACTCGCTTTGTTTGATGCAACTAAAATTTGGTACGCACCTTGGTATTTTGCTCCTAAAGGAACTGTCCAACCAAACTCTGGTTTTAAATCAAAAATCTCAACATCAGTTCCTGGTTCTCTAATTAACTCAACTGTTAAATCTGTTGGAGCGGCTCTAAAATGATTACTGTTCTTTTTGATTAATTCCTCTGTTTTAGCTCTTAAATTTGCTAAGACTTTTTTGTATTTACTTTTTCCTACAAGGTTTTTAATTTCTTGTGGGTCTTTTTCTAAATTGTACAATTCTTCAATTGTCTTGTCGTTTACGTATCTAAAATATTTCCATTTTTTGGTACGAACACCTTCACTTGGTGGAATATTATCAAAATCCCAAATATGCTCTATTAAAACAGTATCTCTTTCGATTGATTTTTTTTCTTGTCTTACAACAGGCATTAAACTTTTACCTTGCCAAGTTTTTGGTGCTTTAACACCGGCTAAATCTGCAATGGTTTGGGTAACATCAATATTTAAAACCATATCATCTATATCTTGATGTTTGTTTACTCTTGGATCAAAAACAATTAAAGGTACTCTTATAGAGTTATCGTACATTAACCATTTTCCTGCAAATTGACGTTCTCCTAAAAAGTAACCATTATCACCCATTAAGATAATAACTGTATTTTTATCTTGACCTTTTTCTTTAAGTTTTGCGCGAATTTTTTTGATTTCTAAATCTACTCCAGATATCATTCTATAATATCCTTTTAAACTATGTTGGTATTTTTCTGGATTATCATATCTCCATGTCCAACGTAATCTGTTAAAACCATCTCTAACAATTTTTGGTTGTGCTAAAAAATACTTTTCATCTGCCAATTCTGGATCTGGAATTGTAGTATCTTCTAACATTGCATCTAAAGGTTCTTGCCAAAAGTATTGCTTTGGTGCAGCATCATGTGCGTGAGGCGCACTAAAACTTAATGATAAACAAAAAGGTTTTTTGTTATTTGCATTTTTATCTATGAAATCTAATGCTTGTTGTCCTGTATATCTTGTTAAGTGTACAGTATCTTTACCAATTGTTTTGTAGTAGTAACCTCTTCTATCTTTATATCTATTATTTCTATCATAAGATTCGTACTCATCAAACTGTTTGTCTAAATGATTATATCTAGTTCCATATTTACCATAAAAACCTGTGTAATACCCATTGTCTTTTAACAATCTTGGATAAGAATTATCCATATACTCATCTCTTACATTACCTGTTTGAAAGTTAAAGTTATGAGATCTTTCATGTAAACCTGTTAAAAGACTTGTTCTACTTGCTGCACAAATTGGCGTGGTTACCATTGCTGTTTTAAAGTATGTACCTGATTTTGCAAGATTATCCATTTCTGGAGTTTCTACAAATTTATTCCCTGCATAACCAATGGCGTCAAAACGCTGATCATCTGTTAAAATAAAGATGATATTTGGTTTTTCTGAATCTGTTCTTTGTTGAGCGTAAACGGTCTGTAAACCATTAAAAACGAATAATAGTACTAATAAAAAACTATTTTTAAACATATCTTGTTTTCTTAAAATATTAAGTGTTTAATTTTGACTTTACTAAAGTTTGATGATTTATAAAAGTAATACTTACGGTATAAAACCCTATCCTGTCCTATCCTGAGAAATTTCAATTAATATATATTGAAGTTAATTTTAAATCTGGTTTATTTTTTTCTTGATATGTAATGATTATTTTTCTTTAAATGATTTACAATTAAGTAATATTATTTTATTTAGTTATTACCTTATTTAAACAATATAAAAAAAACCCTTCATTTTATTAAATGAAGGGTTATACTGGTATTTAATTACTGATTAAAAAACTACAACTAGTTTCAATTTATTGTTTTTCTAAGTTAATAGTAAATTCTTCAAATTTAACATCTCTATCTCTTATAACTAAAGTGTCTTTAACTGTATGTAACAAGTCGAATGTTGTTGTTGTTGTAGATATTAAATTACCAAAGAAACGATTCTCGGATACTTCAACTACCAATTCTCGATATTGAAAATCTAAGTAAATTACATCTCTATTTTCTCCTCCCCATTCATCTCCATTCTCTACAAAAGTACCTGTACCAGATACAACAACACTACTATTAGGATCTGCATTAGTTACTATAACTTCTTCACTATCATTAAATGCTAAATTTAATGATAATGTACTATTAGTGGCACTACCAGGTCTTCTAACAGCAATAGTAGTTGTTACTTCTTTTCTTCCTGAAGTTGCTAATGGGAGTAACTCATCATCAACAACAAATTCAGATCTATAAACTGTAGAACCTTCGATGTTTTCTGTTACAGTTTCTGTTGGATCTCCATTTGCATAAACTGTTACTGATTCGTTAGATCCTAAAGCTGTATCCTCTCCTCGTCTTAAGTAGATTCCCTGGTATTTATTCATATACTTAATACCAAATAAAGTATAGTCTTTAGGTAAATCTTGCCAATCATCTGCTTTAATTCTGATAGGACTTGTAACACCTTCAGCTGGCACACCTACTAAAAGCGAATCTAATTGTTCATAATTTGTAATTTTTAATGGAATCACATAATGAACTTCACCAAATTCTGCAAATGATTTTGGGTCGTCAAAAAAAGCATCTGACAACTGCACAGGAATACGTCCTTTTATAGAACCAGAAGGAATTGTTAATGGACTTTCTTGTTCTATTGTATAGTACGAAGATGGTAACACCTCTACATTTACGGTATCAACGCCTAAAGCAGCTGCATCTATTAAATCAGGAGCTAACTCAAAGTGTACTTTTCGATCTATATTATTATTATAAACTCCTGACATAGTAACACCTATTTCAAATCTTCCATTATTATCATTATCATTAAACCCTAAATCGTACTTTCCTTGAATTAATGTTCTAACTGGTGTTTGAAATGGAAAATACACTGAAGTTGAACCAAAATCAGGGAAATCATTTATCTGATTTTCGCAAGCCAATATACTAAAGGCAATTACGCATATTACTAAATATTTTTTCATGTTTAATATCTTTTATTCTTTTAAATTACAAAATTACACACTACCATCCGTTATTTTGCTCGAGTTCAGAGAATTTTAATATCTCGGAATTTGGAATAGGCATATACGTTGCGAATGATTGATAATTTCTTATTTCAACAGATGGCAACTCAGTATAATTATTTCCGTCAAAAAAGTAACCTTTAGCCGCATCATTTAAAGGCAATCCCCATCTTCTAATGTCCCAGAATCTATGTCCTTCAAAACTTAATTCTATACGACGTTCATTTCTAATAAGCTCACGCATTGCCTCTTTAGTTGTAATTGATGCTAGGTAATTATCTGGTTGTGTTATACCAGCTCTGTTACGAATTGCTGCAATTACATCTCGAGCAGAAATACCATCAACTTGGTGATCTGGACCAGCAATTTCATTAGCTGCTTCTGCCAAAATTAAAAACAATTCAGTATATCTAAAATATACATCGGCATGTCTTTTACCTTGTGCAGTTCCGTCATTATTAATTCTAACTTCTGGATGCAATAATTTTTTTAGATAATATCCTGTAGTTGTAGATTGCCCTTGGATAGAATCTAACCTATCATTTCCACCTCCAAAACCTGTATTAATTGTGCCTCCTCCATATTCAGCACCATTAACAACAACATATTTTTCTAACCTTGGGTCTCTGTTAGCATAAGGGTTTTGAGGGTCGAAACCGTTTGATGCAGTTGCAGGAAAGCCATCTTGCATTGGAAATGCCATCACAAAGTTATGTGTTGGATTTATTTCACCATTTCCATTTACTGATGGTGGAAACATTCTTCTTTCATAAGTTGTACTATTGCCCCCTATAGAACCACGCCAAAGAGACTCTCTACTCTGAATGTTAGCATCGGAAGCATAAAATTCATTACCATTTGGATCTAAGCCAGCAACCCCTCCAATAGTATTTAAAATTTGTGCGGCATTAGTTGCTGCCATTTCATAATAACTTTGACTATCTAAATAAGAAGGGCTAGCTGCAAAAAGTGCCAAACGTGCTTTTAAAGCTTTTACTATTCTTCCAGAAATACGTAGGTCAAAAAAGCTATCATTTACTATTCCATATTTAGCATAATCAAAATCTTCTAAACTTGAATACCATGGATCTACATTTGCTGCGCTTAGACCGTAATCTGTAGGTAACAATTCTAAAGCTGCATCGAAATCTGCCATAATAGCTTGAACAGACGCTTCAAATGATAAACGAGGTACATTAAAGTTGCCATCAGACTCAATAAATTCTGTAAAATATGGAATACCAAGTAGTTGACCAGATTGACCAACACCTGCATGTGCTTGAAGGACATAAAAATGATGTAATGCTCTTAAAGCTAGTGCTTCTCCTTTCATACGCATTTCAAACATTGTATTAGTTAAGGTATCTCTACTCCATTGTGTTTCTCCTTCTTCAACAATTTTTAAGAATTGGTTTACCCAAAATACTTGTTCATAATTGTCCCAACGAGCTGCTGGGTTAAATTGTGCATTTAACTCTCCTAACGCAATTCGCTTATAGCTATTGTTTAAATTGTTATTGACAGCATCATCAGTTGCTGCTTCTGAAAATGAATATTGGTTTACGAGACCTGTATATCCATTTAATAATATCCCTTCAGCTTTATCAGGAAAATTACTGATATCGTCAAAAGTTACTAGGTTTTCATCAATTGGCTCCAATTCACAACCAATTATTCCAGCAAAAACCAATACAATTAATATATTTTTTATTAAACTTTTCATTTGTTAATCTAATTTATAGTTTGAATTAAAATGATGCTCTTAAACCTAGTGTAAAAGTTCTAGCAAGAGGATCTGAACCAATTCTTAATTGACGTATATTTCTATTCTCGGATATCTCGAATAAATTTGTTCCAGATATATTCATACTAAAATCTTCTAGTCCTAAATTATCACATACAACATTAGTAAATTGATAAGTAAGCTGAGTTCTACTAATATTAAAGAAATTATTTTTGTATAACCAAAATGTAGAATTTCTAAAATTATTTTGATTAGTAACCGAAGATAACCTAGGAAAGGTTGCTGTATTTGCTGTTGCTGGTGTCCATCGTCCTATAACAACTTCTGAGTATTTGTCATTACCATCAACAGAATAGTATTCGTTAAAATTATTACTTAACTTATTACTCATAGCACCTGATTGACCTGTAGCTAAAACAAAAAGGTTAAATCTTTTATAGGTTAAGTTAAGATTTAACGCATATGTCCAAGGGCTACTAGATTGTCCAATAGCAACTCTATCATCATTATCTATAATGTTATCTCCGTTTTTATCTTCATATTTTATATCTCCTGGTTGTACATTACCAAATTGAGGTACAGGTAAACCTGTATTTAAAACTCTATCTCCATTTATATCTGTAGTAAAATCTGCTTCAGAATAAAAACCTTGATCAACTAATCCGAAAATTGTAGAAATTTCTTTTCCTTGTGTTTGTAGGTAGTCTTCTGCAAATACTTCAGACCTTTTGGCTCTTTCTGTTTGACTATATAATATGTTAGCACCTATACTAATTGAAAGATCTTCGTAACTTTTATTGTAATTGATACCTAGTTCAAAACCAGTGTATAAGTTTTTATTATAATTATCATACGGTCTAAAAGTATCGTAAAAAGAAGGGTATTGATCTTGTAAAAATGTAATTTGTTTGTCAAGCTCTGTTCTAAAGTAATTAGCCTCTACATATAGTGAATTCATTAAATATGTTTCGAAACCTAAATTAAAATCAATTCGTTCTTCAAATGTTAAATTGAGATTTTCTCCCTGCGTAATATTTTGTCTGTTATTAGAGTTACCATCTGCCCAATTAATATTATTGCCATTGGAGTAATTTGAATCATATAAAAAGTAAGCACTAGCATTATTATTAACAGACCCACCACTATTAAGTGCTGTAATACCTTTATCTGATTTTATAATACCACCTGAAGCCTTTATTTTTAGATAGTTGATAAACTTGTTGTTTTTTAAGAAAGCATCTTCACTTAAAACATAAGCTATACCTCCGGTTGGTGATAATGCGCCTCTATTACCTTCTGGCAATTTTATAGAGTTTGCGTAGGTAGCAGTAAAATCGACAAATAATTTCTTTTTGTAGTCATAAGATGTTTGTAATCCTAAGTGAGAATCAATGTCTGTTTGTTTGGCATCATTTTGCCTTTGAGAATTAAAAAAACCTAAAAAAGTTGTATTTAAAGAATGATTTTTAGCTAAAGTAGTATCATAATTTACTAATCCATAAAAACCAAATCGTGAAATAAAATTATTGGTACTAAGATTTTCTCTTTGATCTTTTAAGTCTTCACCAAAAACATTAAGACCAATTATACTACCATCTTGCCAAGTTGGTTCATAGGTTTTGAATTGATTGGCAATTGTAGCATTGTAAGAATCATAAAAATCAAAACTTAAATACGTTTTAGCTGATAAACCTTTTGTAATTCTATCTAAATCAAAATTGATTGTGTTGTTAAACTGAGTTGAACGAAAAACGGTGTTTTGATATCCTCCAGCAATAGCTAAAGCTACAGGTGCATCTGCGCCAAACTGTTGAGTTGATCCTAAAAGCATACCATTAAATGTGTTTGCAGCATCTAGCTGCCCTGCAATAACAGGGTCATTAGCATTAAGCAAATCTATAGGTAAAAAT
>QGCY01000232.1_pt1 | contig 9823 bp, 6 predicted proteins | sample 4708041 | NCBI WGS metagenome assembly QGCY01 (sample SAMN08941164, study PRJNA450518) | Sediment metagenome, whole genome shotgun sequencing project. | biome: grassland soil; feature: grassland; material: soil; isolation source: soil 14 days enrichment with methanethiol and mixed carbon source ... | reverse complement strand
GATTTTGGCAGTTTTGTATCACCAAAGGCAATTCCGCAAATGCGAGATACAGCTGCAGTTTTATCAAAATTAGATTTATCGAAAACTAGCAGTAAATTATTAGCCATTATTGCGAATATAAGAGGTGCAAATGATGCTTCTCAATTTGAAGAAATAAATTATTTAGGTTATCCTTTTTCTATATCAGAAAATTTTCAGATGCGTAACACGCATAAAACAATAGATGAATCTATAGCTACGTTAAATGAAATTTTAAATATTGCTGATAAATCAAATAAAGAAGTAGTTGCTTATTTATCAATGGGTTTTGGGAATCCTTATGGAGATCCTTGGAATGTGGAAATAGTTGGAGCATGGACAGAGAAACTTTCTAAAATGGGTGTAAAAATATTATCACTTTCAGATACTATTGGTAGTTCTACTCCAGAAGTTATAGATTATCTTTTTAAGAATTTAATTCAAATATATCCAGAAATAGAATTTGGTGCACACTTACACACTACTCCAGATAAATGGTTTGAAAAAGTAAATGCTGCTTATAAAGCGGGTTGTTTACGTTTTGATGGAGCCATGAAAGGTTTTGGTGGTTGCCCAATGGCCAAAGACGAATTGACAGGCAATATGCCAACTGAAAAATTACTGAGTTATTTTACAGCAGAAAACGCAGATACAAACATTAAACCTATGAGTTTTGAAAGTGCCTACAACAAAGCGTTAGAAGTTTTTCTTAAAAATTAAAATTGTTTATCTTTTTAGTAATTATATTAATCAAATTTTACTTTTTTTAACTCAAATAGTTTAAGCTTTTTTAGGTTTTATTTGGGAAATTATGTTGATTTTATTGTATTAAAATTTTGTTAATTGAATGGAAATGTTGTTAGGGTTTAAATATATTGTTTAATTTAGTTTGAAAATAATTAAACAAATAACATTATGAAAAAAATTAACTTTATTTTATTTACCATAACAGCACTAATACTTTCTAGTTGTAGTGATGATGATTTTGACTACAAATTTTATGAACCCACAGGAAATTCAATTACCTACGACCTTGGCTCTAAAGATGTTACAGGTATATTTGGTACAGCTACATTTGTAGAAATTGCAGACGGTTCTATCAACATAAATTTAGACATTTCTGGTACTCCTTCTGGAGGAATTCATCCAGCGCATATTCATTTAAATTCAGCAGCAGAAGGTGGTGCTATTGCGGTTTCATTAGATCCTGTAAATGGAGATAGTGGTAACAGTTCTATTAATATAACCACTCTAGATGATGGTACACCAATTACTTACAATGAGTTGCTAAATTTTGATGGTTACATTAACGTTCATTTAAGTTCAGAAGAATTAGGAACTATTGTTGCCCAAGGTGATATTGGTCAAAACGATATAAAAAATTCAATTACTTATGATTTAGGAGAAAAAGCAGTAGCAGGAATTTCTGGTGATGTTACTTTTTCAGAAAGAGTAAATGGAGAAGTTTTAGCTACCATAGAATTAAGTGGAACTCCTGCAGGAGGAGAACATCCTGCACACATTCACGAAAACACAGCTGCAGAAGGAGGAGGGATTTTAGTTTCTTTTAATCCTGTAATTGGCGACACTGGTGTTAGTGTAACAAATTTAACTACTTATGATGATGGTTCTGCTTTTTCTTATAGCGATGTAAGTAATTTGGATGCTTATGTAAATGTACATTTAAGTGCTACAGAGTTAGGAACTATTGTAGCTCAAGGAGATATTGGTGAAAATGATTTAACAGGAGAAACTATTACTTATGATTTAGGCGAAAAAGCAGTAGCAGGAATTTCTGGTGATGTTACTTTTTCAGAAAGAGTAAATGGAGAAGCTTTAGCTATTATAGAATTAAGTGGAACTCCTGCAGAAGGAGAACATCCTGCACATATTCACGAAAACACAGCTGCAGAAGGAGGAGGAATTTTAGTTTCTTTTAATCCTGTAAATGGCGACACTGGTATGAGTATTACAAACTTATCTACTTATGATGATGGTTCTGCATTTTCTTATAGCGATGTAAGTAATTTAGATGCATATATAAATGTACATTTAAGCGCTACAGAATTAGGAACTATTGTGGCCCAAGGAGATATTGGTAAAAATGATTTAACAGGAGACTATAAAGAATATATGCTAGCAGAAAAAGATGTTGTTGGTATTTCTGGTACTGCTACTTTTTATAAAAGAATAGATGGTAGTGCTTTAGCAATTTTATCTATTGAAAATACACCTGCAAATGGCTCTCATCCTGCACACATTCATAAAAATGATGCTGAAACTGGTGGAGGAATCGCATTTACATTCAATCCTGTTGATGGTAATAACGGTATGAGTATTACGCAAATAGAAATGCTAGATGATAATACTGTAATAACTTATGATGAAATATTAACATACAATGGTTATATTAACGTTCATCTGAGTGCTACAGAATTGGGTACAATTGTAGCTCAAGGCAATATCGGTTCTAACGAATAATCTTTATTTTATTTAAACAAAAACCTATCAATTTGATGGGTTTTTTATTTGAATAATTTTTTAAAATAGTAATTATAAAAAAAGGAATTGGTTTAATATTAATCAAAAAAAAGCCTTACTAAAACTGAGGCGTATCCAGTTTTAATAAGGCTTAATTTTATTTTATAAGATACTATCTTTCTCTACGTCTTCTTCCAAAACCACCAGATTTTCTGTCTCCAGAATTATTAGGTCTATCAGAAGATCTTCTATCAGATCTTTTTCTGCCTCCATCATCACTTCTTCTAGAAGAACTTTCAGAGTTTCTTCTTCTTCCAAAACCACCATCTTTTTTACCAAAAGGTTTTTTACCACCTCTTCTTCCACCTCCAGAACGTTCTTTTTTCGTAATTTCTACATTTACAGAACGACCATCAAAATCTGGTTGATTACTTGAAAAAGCTTCTAATGTTTTGTCTTCGTAATTTTTATCAATCTCAAAGAAAGAAAAAGTATCTAAAATATCAATGGCACCAATTTCAATTTTGTTACCAATTTCTTGATCATTAATTAAACCGATTAATTTTGCAGGATTTAAGCTGTCTTTTCTACCAATATTGATAAAAAATCGAGTCATATTATCAGCAGTTTCTCTTCTTCTAGAATTATCTCTACCTAAATCATTTAAATCTTTAGCATTTTCATAATAAGCTAACATAGAGTTGAATTCTAAAGAAACAAATTTCTGAATTAATTCTTCTCTATTTAAATCTTCTAATTTTCCGTAAATGCTTGGTAAAAATTCATTTATTTCAGATTCATTCACTTCTGTTTTTTGTACCTTATCAATTAAATTCATTAATTGATTTTGTACAATTTCTTTACCAGAAGGCACTTTTCCTTCAACAAATTTCTTTTTAATAATTCTTTCTATAGCACGTAATTTGCCTTTTTCTTTTCCGTTAACTAAAACGATAGAAATTCCTTTATTACCAGCTCTACCAGTTCTACCACTTCTGTGTGTGTAGTTTTCGATTTGGTCTGGTAATTTGTGATTAATAACATGTGTTAATTCAGTAACATCTAATCCACGTGCAGCAACATCTGTAGCTACTAAAATTTGAATTGTTTTTTTACGAAATTTACCCATAACAGAATCTCTTTGTGCTTGAGATAAATCTCCATGCAAAGAGTCTGCGTTATAACCATCTTTTATTAAATTATCTGCAACTTCTTGTGTTTCTCTACGAGTTCTACAAAAGATAATTGCATAAATATCAGGATTTAAATCTGCTATTCTTTTTAAAGCAGGGTAACGTGTTCTTTCTGTAACTGCATAATATTCGTGCTCTACATTTGCAGAACCAGAATTTTTTTCACCAGAAGTAACTTCTACAGGTTTAGTCATGTAGTTTTTTGCAATCGCTTCTACTTCTCTAGGAAATGTTGCAGAAAATAATAAGGTTTGTTTTGTGTCTGGTGTTGCTTCTAAAACTTTATCTAATTCTTCTTTAAAACCCATATTTAACATTTCATCAGCTTCGTCTAAAACAAGCCACTGAACGTTTCCTAATTTTAAAGCTCTTCTGTTGATTAAATCTACAGTTCTACCTGGAGTACCAACTACAATCTGAGATCCTTTCTTTAAAGAACGAATCTGCTCTTCCATACTAGAACCACCATAAACAGTAGTTACTTTTACGTTTTTTTGATATTTAGAAAAGTCTTTAATATTGTTACCAATTTGTACTGCTAACTCTCTTGTTGGCGATAAAATAATAGCTTGAACATTGCTATTATTTTCATCTAAAAGTTCTAAAATTGGTAAACTAAAGGCAGCAGTTTTACCTGTACCAGTTTGTGCAAATGCTTTTAAATCGTCTGTAGATGCAATTATTTGAGGTATTGCTTTTTCTTGAATAACAGTAGGTTTTTCGTAACCTAAATCTATTAATGCTTTACTTATAGGCTCTTTTAAGCCTAATTCTAAAAATGTTGACATGTCTGTGTTTTTGTAGATTCACAGAACGCCCACCTGCAAATCAAATTATAAATTATCGACTTGATTTTTTTTGAGAACTACTCAAATTTAAAATCGTGCAAAGATACTGTAATTTAAATAGATAACTAATTTTTATGCAATTAATTAGTTATTACTCAATTTTTTTAAGAAAGGATTTAAGTTTTTAGATGCTATAGAACCAAAGCCATTAATCACTTTACCGCGTTTATCTACTAAAATAGAACGTGGCATTTTGCTAGTTAAAAACTCATGAGCTTCGCTACTTTCACCCAAATAATATTGATTTTTTATGTCTAATCTCATTATTCTTTCTGATGAATTACCATTAATATTAAACAAAAGAAACTGAATGTTTGGGTATTTTTTAGATAAATAATTAATTCTACCTTCAATATAAGTACGAGAAACATTTTCTGGACTCCAGAAAAACAGTAACGTATTTTTACCTCTTACAACATCAAAAACTTTTAGTTTAGTATCAGAATAGTTCATAATACTAAAATTAGGTAATCGATCATCTGCCGTAATTAATTTAGTATCATTTACAAGTTTATTAATTACGGATTTATCTTTATCGTTAGTGGTTAATTTAAAGAATTCATCAAAAGCTTTTGTATTGATATCACAACTCGATTTGTTGTAAAAATGACTCACTATAGTTTGTCTTAAAAATGCATTTTTAGATTCTTTTGAGTTAATTTCCTGATCTATAATATTTAATAAATCCACCGTAAATTCAGAAGAATATTTATTTTTTACAGGAGGATGACCTAAAGAATATGTTTTGTTGTATAAATAATTTCTAACGTACTGTGAGTATGGAGGGTAGTACATTAAAGAATCTTTGTTAATCGAAATATTTTCTCTGTATTTATAAAAGGTATTCTCTAAACTAGGAAAGTTACCATCTTCAGAATATTTAGCATTTAAAATAGGATATCTTTCTATTCTAGCATAAATAGGAAAAGTAAGTGCTGTTTTTAATGTTTGTCTAAACCCAGTAGTTTCATTTGGATGTTTATCAATATATTCTGAATAGGTGTTTAATTTTAATGTAATTAAAGAATCTACTTTTTGTTTAAAGTTGATAGGAGAAAGTTTGTTGTATTTGTAAAACAATTTTTTATCATTTTCATCTTCTAAAAAACAATCAATTAAAATATTATTTCTTTCAGCTCCTTTCCCAGCAAAAACTAAAGATTCATCAAAATCCCAAGTATTTAAACGCAACATTAAACTATCTGAAACTTCCAGATAGATATTTTGACTTTCGTTACCATGTTTAAAATAATACAAACCTTCGTTGGCGTTTTTTACCTCACCAATAAACTTATTTTTAGAATCTAACAGAAAAGTATCGATAACTTTATCCATAGAATACAAAATAATATGGTTTGTTTTTGGGTTTATTATTTTGCCACCAAAATATGTAATTGTATTGTTTTCTTCTGTATTACAGCTTATTAGGGTGGTTAATATTGAAATTTGTAGTAAAAGGAATATCTTTTTTCTCATATAATATTCTAGCAAATTATGCTCAACAAATTTAATCATCATAAGGTGTTGTGTCTGTTAATACGCTGTTAAAAATATTTACAATATATTAATATTCAAAATTTCATTTTTTTTAAGAAATGGGTATACAATCTAAGTAGTTAAGAGAAATCAATTTATTACTTTTGCAGAAATTTAAAATAGAATTATGTTATCAGTTTCTAACCTATCAGTACAATTTGGAAAACGTATTTTGTTTGATGAAGTAAATACCAAATTTCAAACAGGTAACTGTTATGGAATTATTGGTGCAAATGGAGCAGGAAAATCTACTTTTTTAAAGATTCTTTCTGGTAAGCAAGAACCAACTTCTGGACAAGTACATTTAGAACCAGGCAAACGAATGTCTGTTTTATCTCAAAACCATAATGAGTTTGATGAATTTCCTGTTTTAGAAACGGTTGTAATGGGTAACAAAGAACTATTTGCAATTAAAAAACAAATAGATGCTTTATATGCTGATTATACTGATGAAAATGCAGAAAAAATTGGCGAGCTTCAAATTGTTTTTGAAGAAATGAATGGTTGGAATGCAGATTCTGATGCTGCTGCAATGCTATCTAACTTAGGGATTTCTGAAGATTTACATTATACGTTAATGAAAGATTTAGATGGTAAACAAAAAGTACGTGTATTAATTGCACAAGCACTTTTTGGTAATCCTGATGTGTTAATTATGGATGAGCCTACCAATGATTTGGATTTTGAAACCATTAATTGGCTAGAAAACTTTTTAGCAAATTACGACAATTGTGTAATTGTAGTATCGCATGACAGACACTTTTTAGATGCAGTTTGTACACATATTTCTGATATCGATTATGGAAAAATAAACCATTATTCTGGTAATTATACATTTTGGTACGAATCAAGTCAATTAGCAGCAAAACAAAGAGCGCAACAAAACAAAAAAGCAGAAGATAAAAAGAAAGAATTAGAAGAATTTATCAGACGTTTTTCTGCAAACGTAGCAAAATCGAAACAAGCTACTTCTCGTAAAAAAATGATCGAGAAGTTAAATGTAGAAGATATTAAACCTTCTAGTAGACGTTATCCTGCAATTATTTTTGAAAGAGATAGAGAAGCTGGAGACCAAATTTTAAATGTAGAAGGCTTAAGTAAAGAATTTGAAGGCGAAAAATTGTTCGACAATATTCACATCAACCTTAATAAAGGAGATAAAGTAGCTGTAATTTCGAAAAACTCTAGAGCTGTAACCGCATTTTACCAAATTGTAACTGGAAATGAAGAAGCAGATGGAGGAAAATTTTCTTGGGGGGTAACCACAACTCAATCGTATTTACCATTAGATAATTCCGATTTTTTTCAGGACGGAAATTTAAATTTAGTTGATTGGTTAAGACAATATGCGCAAACTGAAGAAGAACGTGAAGAAGTATTTTTAAGAGGATTTTTAGGAAAAATGATTTTTTCTGGAGAAGAAGCTTTAAAGAAAAGTAACGTTTTATCTGGAGGAGAAAAAGTGCGTTGTATGTTATCTAGAATGATGATGAAAAGAGCGAATATTTTATTATTAGATGAGCCAACAAATCACTTAGATTTAGAATCGATACAAGCCTTAAACAACTCTTTAATTAATTTTAAAGGAACTGTTTTATTATCTACACATGATCATGAGTTTGCGCAAACTGTAGCCAATAGAATTATAGAATTAACTCCAAAAGGAGCTATTGATAGATATACTACTTTTGATGAATATTTATCGGATAAAAAAATTAAAGAACTTCGAGATTCTATGTATGCTTAGCATATATTTTTAGTCTAAAATTTACTAAAAACCGAAAAAACCTAATCTAAATTAATACTTTAGGTTAGGTTTTTTATTGTCAGTATAACAGTGGTTTATGGTGATTTTATTTCCTTATTTTTTTTGCAAAGGACTGATGATTTTTACATCAGAAAAAGAAATTGCACCTCTAACAACACCATCAATTGTTTTCTTTAAGGCTTCTATTAATTGCATTTTTAATTGCGATTTATGATAAATTAAACTCACCTCTCTTGCAGGTGGTGGAGCTGTAAATTCACGTAAATGTTTTTTGTCTTTTTCGTTTAAATCTAAAGTGTGTAAATAAGGTAATAAAGTCATTCCTAAACCTTCTTTAGATAGTTTTATTAACGTATCAAAACTTCCACTTTCTAACTGAAAACCTTTTTTATTGTCTATTTTATGTGTTCTACATAAGTTTATGACACTGTCTTTAAAACAATGTCCGTCTTCTAACAAAAGAATATCTTCCATTTCTAGTTCATTAGAAGAAATGTTTTTGTTGTTAAATAATCGATGATTTTGCGGAACTAAACCCACAAATGGTTCGTAATATAAAGGTCTTTCTTTTATGGCTTCATTTTCTAGAGGAGTTGCTGCAATAGCTGCATCTATGTGGCCATCTGTTAATTTTCTAGTAATTTCTTCTGTAGTTAATTCTTCTATAATCAACTTTACTTTTGGGTATTTTTTAGTAAAGTTGTTTAAAAACATGGGTAATAAAGTGGGCATAATTGTAGGGATTATTCCCAGTCTAAATTCGCCTCCTATATATCCTTTTTGTTGATGAACGATATCTAAAATACGGTTACTTTCGTCAACAATAACTTTGGCTTGTTCTACAATTTTTTTACCAACATCTGTTAATTCTATTGGTTTTTTAGATCTATTAAAAATTTGAACAGATAATTCATCTTCTAGTTTCTGTATTTGCATACTTAGCGTAGGCTGAGTAACAAAACTGTGTTCTGCTGCCACTGTAAAATTTTGATATTCAGCAACAGACAAAACATATTTTAATTGAGTAATTGTCATCTAATAAAATTTTTTGATAAAGATATTAAATCAATCAATTATAATTATCATTTATCTTCATAAAATTCTTATAAATTTGTTCTATCATATAAAAAGATTCAAAATGAATAAAACAATATTAGGTTTAGACAAAAAAGAAACAGCTAACTTAGTTACAGAATTAAACGGATTACTTGCAAATTTTCAAATATATTATCAAAATTTAAGAGGTTTACACTGGAATATCAAAGGGAAAAATTTCTTTGAGTTACATGTAAAGTTTGAAGAATTTTACACAGACTCGCAAATTAAGATAGATGAAATTGCTGAACGTATTTTAACTTTACAAGGGAAACCTTTGCACACATTTACAGATTATATAGAAAATTCTTCTGTACCTGTAGGTAAAGATATTTCGAATGATGTAGATGGAGTAGAGTTAGTGGTAAATTCGCTATCAGAATTATTAAAAATTGAAAGAACTATTTTAGAATCTTCTGACAAAGCAGATGATGAAGGTACAAATTCTATGATGAGCGATTTTATTGCTGAGCAAGAAAAAACAATCTGGATGTTAAATTCTTGGTTAGGCAAATAATTTTAATTAGAACTTCTTATTTGTTGAAAATAAGGTAAATAAGAATAACTAAAAGAAGAATTGAGCTTGTTAAAGTTTCTCTAAAAGAGAACTTTAGCAAGCTTTTTTATATGTTAAAAGAATAGCCAACCTCAAAACCTAAAATATTGTAACCATCATTTGGTTGATTAAAATCGAGGTTTGAAACGTGGCCAAACAAATTTGTACCTATATATAGATAAGAATTTGCAAATGTTTGGTAAGAAAAACCGAAAGAAAAATTTTCGATAAATGTAAACCCTTTTGCCAAACGCTCTGTTCTTGTATCAATATAATTAAAACCCAAACTAATGGTACTTTGTAAACTTAACTTTTTAAAAAGTTGTTT
>QGCY01000231.1_pt1 | contig 9853 bp, 6 predicted proteins | sample 4708041 | NCBI WGS metagenome assembly QGCY01 (sample SAMN08941164, study PRJNA450518) | Sediment metagenome, whole genome shotgun sequencing project. | biome: grassland soil; feature: grassland; material: soil; isolation source: soil 14 days enrichment with methanethiol and mixed carbon source ... | reverse complement strand
GGTAGAGGTATAAATAGGAGCATTTAAACAATGTTGTAATTTTCTTAGTTTAGAGATAGAATTGTCGAAAACTTTTACTCTTGCTCCCAAACCTAATGCCGTTTTTGCTGCGAATTCGCCAACAGTTCCTGCACCAAAAATAACCACACTAGAAGGTGGTACACCTCCAATATTACCTAAAAGTAAACCATTACCTTTATTGGCTCCGCTCATTAATTCTCCTGCAATTAAAATAGAGGCAATACCTGCAATTTCGCTTAAAGATTTTACAACAGGATATGTGTCATGATCGTCTTTTATATAATCAAAAGCAACAGCAGTTATTCTTTTTTTCTCTAAAAGTTCAAAGTATTTTTTAGATTGTGTTTTTAGTTGAAGCGAAGAAATTAAAATTGTTTGTGGATTTATGTAGGTAATTTCTTTTTCTGTGGGCGGTGCAACTTTTAAAACAATACTGCATTTAAAAGCTTCTTCAACATTATACGATATTTTTGCACCAGCTTCTGAATATTCTTTGTCTGTATAATTAGCCCCATCACCAGCACCAGTTTCTACTACAATTCGATGTCCGTGAGCAGTTAAGGCAGTAACTGCATCAGGAGTTAAACAAACTCGTTTTTCACCTACGTAAGATTCTTTAGGTAAACCAATAAATAATTCTCCTTTTTTCTTTTTAACCTCTAACATTTCTGTTTGTGGTATTAATTCTTCCTTACTAAAAGGAGAAAATGAACTCATAGTTTGGTTATTTAAGTTGAATATTACGTTGTTGATTCTCTAATACTGTAAGATGAATTTCAACAGCATCTAAAGGTAGTAAATTTTTGATATTTTCTGGCCATTCAATTAAACACCAATTATTAGAATAAAAATATTCTTCTATTCCCATATCTAAAGCTTCTTCTTCGTCGTTAATTCTGTAAAAATCAAAATGAAAAACTTTTTCATTGTTTTTAGTTTGATATTCATTTACTAACGAAAAAGTAGGAGAGGAGATGTTGTCTAAAACACCCAATTGTTTGCAAACTTCTTTAATTAGAGTGGTTTTACCAACACCCATTTGTCCGTAAAATAAAAGTGTTTTATTATTTACTGAAGAGATAAGTTCTGATGCGATTTCAGATAAGTTATGTATAGAATAGTTTTTATTCATAGTAGTACAAAAATAGTGAAGTTATTGAAAAAAAATAGATTTTATCAAAATCTTAATTATTGCATAAAAATAAATTGATTTTCATAAAAATTAGAGAATTGGAGATTTATAAATACCTATTAATAGGTATTGTAATAATGCATTTATTATCAAATATTTGAAAAAATAAAAATATAATTATGAAATTGAAATTACTTTTCACATTGCTATTTTTAACAGCAATAGAGATAGTTGGTCAGTGGACCCTAACTCAAAATAATCTTCTTGGAGATACGAATAGAGACGTATTTGGTAAGGCTGTATCAATATCTGGTGATGGATCCAGAATTATTGTTGGTGCGCCACAAAATGATGGGGCTGAACATGGTAAAGGGTATATTAGAGTTTTCGATAAAAATACAGGAGAATATCTTCAATTAGGAAGCGATATAATAGGAGATAATCTTTATGATGAATTTGGTTTTTCTGTAGATATTTCAAATGATGGAAATATAATTGCGGTTGGTGCACCTCAAAATGATGGAGGTACACCTTATAGTAATATTGGTTCCGTTAAAATATATCAATATATAAATTCTAATTGGGTACAACTTGGAAGTGAAATTATTGGAGAAGCAACTGGAGATGAATTAGGTTATTCTGTTAGTTTAAATAGTACAGGTAATATCATTGCTATTGGTGCAAGAAGAAATGATACTGATGGAGTTGGATATGATAATGATGGACATGTTAAAGTTTATCAACTGGAAAATGGGAATTGGTCTCAAATTGGAAATGATATTGATGGAACAGATGGGAAACAATATGGATCGTCTGTAAGTATATCTGATGATGGGAATATTTTGGTAATGGGTTCACAAATAAATGGAGCAGGCGCAAAAGTGTTTGAAAATAATGCAGGAAATTGGCAACAAGTTGGTTCTGAATTATTAGGAGCAAGTAGTTCAGAAGGTTTTGGAAATGAGGTAGACATATCTGGCGACGGTGAAATAATAGCAATTGGAGCCCCTAATTCTAGTGGAACAGGGTACGTTAAGATATATAAAAAAAGTGCAGGGAGTTGGTCTCAGATAGGTGACACTATTAGTAGTGATCAAGGCAGAGATAGTTTTGGGAAAAGCTTAAGCCTTTCTTTTGATGGGGATGTAATTGCAGTAGGTGCTCCTTTTAACAGCAATCCTTATTCAAATTCAGGTTCAGTTAAAATATTTATAAATGAAAACGATATATGGACGCAAATAGACAATGAAATAGAGTCTATTGAGGCTAATGATTATCGACGACAAATAGGTAGCTCAGTAAGCCTATCTTCAAATGGTACGATTCTAGCAATTGGTGTGCCAGAATTAAATGGTACAGGATTTGGTAGTGCTGGCCCTGGAATGATAAGAGTGTATGAAAATGATAGTTTTAGACCTAATCCTTTCATCACCAAATGGAAAACAACTGCTGCAAACGAACTTTTATGGATACCATTAACTAGCAATAGTAAAAACTTTACCATAGACTGGGGAGATGGTGATTCTGAATTTTTTGAATATTGGGGTAGTCCATATAATAATATAAGACATACTTATCAATCAGCTGGTGAATATATAATTAAAATTTCAGGTGAAGTTGCAGGTATAGAATTTACGTATTTAAGCAATGCTCAAAAACTATTAGAAGTATTAAACTGGGGTAATGTTGAGTGGTCTGAAAAATTGTCATTTGCCAAATGTACTAATATGGATATAACTGCTTTAGATACTCCTGATTTAACCAGTTTAACCAGTTTAGAAGAAGCTTTTTATACCTGTTATGCTTTAGTTGGAAACAACAGTTTTAAAAATTGGGATGTTTCTTCAATTACAAATATGCATAAAATGTTTGCAAATACGGATAATTTTAATCAAGATATTAGTACTTGGGATATAAGTAATGTTACAAATTTATCAAGTATGTTCTATTCTTCTAAGGTTTTTAACCAAAATATTGGAAGTTGGGATACAAATAAGGTAGCAGATATGTCAGAAATATTTTCTTATGCTACCAATTTTAATCAAGATATTGGAAATTGGGACACAAGTAAAGTTACAGATATGTCAGAAATGTTTTATAATGCTACTAATTTTAATCAAGATATTGGAGGATGGGATACTAGTAGTGTAAGTGGTATATCCAGTGTATTTACAGACGCTATGTATAGAATGTTTAATGGAGCAATAAATTTTAATCAAGATATCAGTTCTTGGGATACTAGCAAGGTAACTAGTATGATGGGAATGTTTTCTGGAGCTACAAGTTTTAATCAAAATTTAGGAGTTTGGGATATTAGTAATGTCGTCTTTGTTGAAGGGATGTTTTCTGGAGCAATAAATTTTAATCAAGATATTAGTTCTTGGGATATTTCAAAAGTTACTTCATTAGCAAATATATTTAAAGGAGCTACTAAATTTAATAAAAATTTAAATTCTTGGGATACAAGTAGTATCACTTTCATGTCTGGTGTTTTTTCTGGGGCAACAAATTTTAACCAAGATATCAGTTCATGGGATACAAGTAATGTTACTAATATGTCAAGAATGTTTGAAGAAGCAACTAGTTTTAATCAAGATATTAGTTCATGGGATGTGGGTGAGGTAAGATATATGACATCTATGTTTGAAGGAGCAACCAATTTTAATCAAAATATTAGTAATTGGCAAGTTGATAAATGTTTGGAAACAAAAGAGATGTTTTTAAATGCTAACAGTTTTAACCAAGATTTGAGTAATTGGAATATTGGTAAGGTTTATACAATGCTTTCAATGTTTGATAACTCAGGAATCTCTGTAATTAATTATGACAAAACTCTTAAAGGTTGGAGTGCATTATCTTCTTTAAAATCTAATATTAATTTAGGAGCATTAAATATAAATTATTGTAATTCAGAAACAGAAAGAACAAAATTAATCAATGATTACAATTGGACATTTACAGGCGATAGTAAAGACTGCTCTTCCATAAATACTCCAACAAATGTAGATGGTATGTGGAACGATCCTGCAAACTGGTCTAATGGTGTTGTGCCCTCAGCAACAGACAATGTTGTAATTCCTGCAACAACAACCTTACAAATTAGTGCAGATATATCTGAGGTAAACTCTTTAGAAAATGAAGGAACTATTATTATCAACCCAACCTATTCCTTAAAATCCATGAGCAATATGGTAAATAATGGTACTATTGTTATGGATTCTGATAATGATGATAGTTCTGTGTTATTTATCGAAGGTACATCTGCAGGAGAAGTTGTTTATAAGCGTGGAGGTTTAAAAGCCAATAAATGGAGTTTAGTTACACCACCAGTTTCTGGACAGAAAATAAAAGAATTTGCTACAAATACAGACAATGATATTCGTACTAACGAAACCGTTTCTCCTGTACGTTATGCTGTTGGTTTTTATGATGATTCTCAAGACTTAGGTAACGAATGGGTATATTATGATACTTCTATAGATGAAAATCAAACCTTTACAGCTGGACAAAGTTATGCGATATCTAGAGCTACAGATGGTGCTGTTAGTTTTACAGGTACTTTAACTACAAGTAATTTAACAAGAACGTTACAGCCAGGTGAGTGGAATGCAATTGGTAATCCGTTTACAACTTATTATCCTGCAAATAAAAATGGAGCAAGTAGTTTTATAAACGACAATTATGATATTCTAGATGATAATTTTAAAGGGATATATGTTTGGGATAATACACAAAACAAATATGTTGCAGCTAGTGAAACTGATATAGAAAATAAATCGTTAACTCCTGGTCAAGGTTTCTTTATCAAAGTAAAAGAAGGCGAATTTGAAATTGATTTTATTGAAGCCAAACGTACTTTAAAACCTGTAGCAGGTAATACCGATTTTAATAAAACACAACAAAAATATATTCAACTTTTTGCGGACAATGGTAGCAATAAAGTTGAAACTAATATTAAGTTTTTTCAAAACGCAACCAATGGATTTGATGTAGGTTTAGATATTGGTAATTTTGATGCATCTTTCGATTTATTTACAAAATTGATCGATTTTAGTAATGCTAAAAACTATACAATACAATCATTACCAAAAGAGTTAAATAAAGACGTTATAATTCCTTTAGGAGTTTCTGCAAGTAATATGGAGGTGGTTTTTTCTGCTAAGCATTTAAATTTAGAACCATCAACAAGTTTATATTTAGAAGATAAGTTTACAAAATCATTTGTAGATATTACCAACGAAAATGATGTTTATACAGTTAATTTTAGTGATTCTGATATTACAAAAGATAGATTTTACTTACATATTTTACCAAACAGATCTCTTAATGTAGAAAGTAATATTTACGATAATTTAAAGGTGCATTCCAATAATAAAATACTGTATGTAAGAGGTTTAAAAGCAGTTTCAAAAATGGAAATTATAAATACAATTGGTCAAAAAGTTTTTGTTATGTCTTTAAATTCAGATGAAGATATAAATTTATCAAACTTAAAAACAGGTGTTTATATGATTAAATTAAATTTGAACAATGGTAATTATGTAAAAAAAGTAATTTTAAAATAAAAACATTATGAAAAATAAAGATAATAAAGAGATTACAAGAAAAGAAGCAATTAAGAAAATAGGAAATTATTCTAAATATGCAGCTTTAACAGCAATTGGAACTTATTTAATTTTAAACCCTAAAAAAGCTCAAGCTTTTAGTGCTGCTCCCACAGATTTAGGAACAGGATTCTAATTATAATTAATTATAAAAGTTAAAAAGAGGAACATTTGTGTTCCTCTTTTTTATTGATACTATTTAAAAATGCTTTCAATTCAAATATCTATAATGACCAATAATCTTAAAACTAAACAAACAATCTTCTAAAACTTGTCCGAAACCAATATTATGGACAATTAAAAAACGTTGATTGTCTTTAGATTTTTTATTTACTACAATTCCTGTATGAATTATTGCACCACCTAAATTCCAACAAATTATATCATCAGGTTTGTAATCATTTTGGTTTTTAGTAATTGGTTTTACAACTCCTTTTCTAGAAAAGAAAGTCATTAAATTAGGTACTCTTCTATGGTCTATATTTTTATCAGTACTTTTTAATCCCCAAATTTTAGGATAGAGATCAAAGTTATTCTTCATGTCTAAATGAACTTCCTTTTGTAAATCAATACCTAATTTTCGGTAAGCTCTTATAATAACATCTGTACAAACACCATTTCCTTTAGGTACATCTCCATTTGGGTAAGCAATCGAAAAATAACTAGGGTCGTAAACTACGTTGTCTTTTGTTAATTCTAAAGCAGCATTAGAAAGTTTGTCTTCTTGAGCAAAAGAAATTTGAAATAAACATATAAATTAAATTAAATTAAAAATAACTTTTTCATTAATTTTGACTACTGACTACTTTTTATTTCGGACTATAAACAGCACAAGGTATAATAACTTCTTCTAAAGAAACACCTCCATGTTGATACGTGTTTTTGTAATATTTTACAAAATGATTAAAATTATTTGGGTAAGCAAAAAACAAATCTTCTTTGGCAAAAATAAACGGACTATTCATAGCTACTGTTGGTAAAAAAATGTCTTTAGGATTACGAACTGCGTACACATCTTTTTCTTCATAACTCAAACTTCTACCAGTTTTATAACGTAAATTAGAACTAATGTTTTTATCGCCAATTACTTTGGTTGGGTTTTTACAATTAATTGTACCATGATCTGTAGTAATAATTAATTTCTGACCTAAATTTTGAGCTTTCTGAATAATTTCGAACAAAGGCGAATTCTTAAACCAGCTTAATGTTAAACTTCTATAGGCTTTGTCATCGCCTGCCAATTCTTTAATTACTTCCATTTCTGTTTTAGAATGCGAAAGCATATCAACAAAATTATAAACAACTGTTGTTAAGTCGTTTTGCTTGGTTCCGTTAAAATTATCTGCTAATTCTTTACCACTTTTTAAAGAAGTAATTTTGTAATATTCGTGTGTAATATTTAAACTTAATCTTTTTATTTGGGCTGATAAAAATTCATCCTCAAACATATTCATTCCACCTTCATCAGTATCATTTTTCCAAAAATTTGGATAACGTTTTTCCATTTCAGAAGGCATTAAACCAGAAAAAATAGCATTTCTAGCATACTGAGTGGCAGTGGGTAGAATAGAAAAATAAGAATGTTCCTCGTCTTTTTTATAATGATTATTAATTAATGGTTCTAGAATTCTGTATTGATCGTAACGTAAATTATCAATCACAACCCATAAAACGCCTTGATCTTTGCTTAATTCTGGTACAACATAATCTTTAAACAAAGTATGCGAAAAAGTAGGTTTGTCATTTGAAGTTAAAAAATCTTCATAATTCTTTTTTATAAATTTAAAAAACTGACTATTAGCTTCTTGTTTTTGACTTTCTAAAATGCCCAACATTCCAGGATCACTAATGTTCTCTAATTCTAACTCCCAGTGAATTAATTTTTTATATAAGTCAATCCATTCCTCGTAAGAATTTACCATTGCCAAATCCATAGAGATTTTTCGAAACTCTTGCTGATAACTAGAAGTTGTTTTTTCAGAAACCAAACGTGAGTGATCTAAATTTTTCTTTAAACTCAACAAAATCTGACTCGGATTTACGGGTTTTATCAAATAATCAGCAATTTTAGAACCTATGGCTTCTTCCATAATATATTCTTCTTCGCTTTTTGTAATCATTACAACAGGTAAATTTGCCTGTTTCTGTTTAATTTCTCCAAGTGTATCCAAGCCAGTTAAGCCAGGCATATTTTCATCTAAAAAAACAATATCAAAATTCGTTTCATCAACTAAATCAATAGCATCAGCACCATTTGTACAAGTTGTAACTTTATAGTTTTTACGTTCTAGAAAAAGAATATGAGGCTTTAATAATTCGATTTCATCATCAACCCATAAAATTTGTATGCTACTCATATATTTTAAAATTTAAACTTTCAAGGTTAAAAGTACCATTTTGTTATATTTTTCTAAGGGTTAAAATGATAAAATATTGCTAATTTTAATTGATAAAGTATTCAATAATTAATAATCTAAAATCAGAAAACGATAAAATACCAATCAATTTAAAACAAGTTTGATAATTTTTATAGAAAAACGAATATTTTTAATTTGCGAATTAAAGGCATTAAATCGTACTTTGCATTTAGATTGATAAAACCCATCTTTTGAAGAAAAAAAAGCCCAATAAACTCAAAATATTAAACGATCCTATCTACGGATTTATTCAAATCCCGAATTCTTTAATTTTTGATATTATAGAACATCCTTATTTTCAGCGTTTAAGAAGAATTGCACAAATGGGTTTGTCTAATTTGGTGTATCCAGGAGCTAATCATACACGTTTTCATCACGCTTTGGGTTGTATCCATTTAATGGAAAAAGCAGTTAGAGTGTTGCGTTTTAAACAAATAGAAATCTCTAAAGACGAAGAAAATGCAGTTTATATGGCTATTTTATTACACGATATTGGTCATGGTGCTTTTTCGCATGCATTAGAACATAGTATTGTTAGCGGAATTTCGCACGAAGAAATTTCTTTAAAGTTTATGAAAAAACTTAATGAAGATTTTCAAGGAAAACTAAGCTTAGCCATCGAAATTTTTGAAGGGAAGTATCATCGCAAATTTTTATGTCAATTAATTTCTAGTCAGTTAGATATAGATCGTTTAGATTATTTAAAACGAGATAGCTTTTATACAGGTGTAACCGAAGGTAATATTTCATCAGACAGATTAATTGCTATGATGAATGTTAAAAATGATGAACTAGTTATAGAACAAAAAGGAATATATTCTGTAGAAAAATTTTTAATTGCCAGACGTTTAATGTATTGGCAAGTGTATTTGCACAAAACAGGTTTGGTTGCAGAAAATATGTTGGTTAATGTGTTAAAAAGAGCCAAACAATTGGCAGAAAGAGGAGAGGAGTTGTTTGCAAGTTCTGCTTTAAAATATTTTTTATACAACCAAATACATCAAGATAATTTTACAGAAGAAACATTAGAAATGTTTTCGAAACTAGATGATTATGATATTCTGTCTGCCATAAAAGAATGGGTATATCATAAAGATAAAGTTTTAGCAATGTTGTGTAAAATGATTGTAGATAGAAAGTTGCTAAGAATCGAAATACAAAACAAATCTTTTACAGCATCTTACATCAATAAAAAGAAAGATAAGTGTATCAAAAAGTTAGAAATTGATCAAGAAGATATCGATTATTTTATATTTTCTCAAGAAATTAGAAATTTAGCCTATCAAACAGAAAAACCAATTTATATTCTAAATAAAAAAGGAAAGCTTAAAGATATTGCAAAAGCATCAGATCAATTAAACCTGCAAGCGCTTACAAAACCAGTAATAAAACATTTTATTTGTTATCCAAAGTAAAATGAGATTAGCCAAATACCTATAAATTTTATACTTTTGCGGTTGATGAAATTTACAGCACAACAAATAGCAGATATTTTAGAAGGTAAAGTAGTTGGTAATCCTGATGAAGAAGTATCTAAATTATCTAAAATAGAAGAAGGTGAAAAGGGCTCTTTAACCTTTTTGTCTAACCCAAAATACAACCCATATTTATATACTACAAATGCTTCTATTGCTATTGTAAATGATGATTTTAAGTTAGAAAAAGAAATTTCTACTACA
>QGCY01000230.1_pt1 | contig 9952 bp, 4 predicted proteins | sample 4708041 | NCBI WGS metagenome assembly QGCY01 (sample SAMN08941164, study PRJNA450518) | Sediment metagenome, whole genome shotgun sequencing project. | biome: grassland soil; feature: grassland; material: soil; isolation source: soil 14 days enrichment with methanethiol and mixed carbon source ... | reverse complement strand
CATAAAAACCTTCTTGATCTGAAGTTTCTTTTGCACAGATTCCAAACCATTCTTCGTTCATATTTTGGCTACCTTCTATAAAATCGAAATGATACCCAGCACTAGACCATGAAGCATTATTATCGTGAATTTCTAAGTTTTTGGTTTGCCCGTATTTCCACCAACCATCACTAAATTGAAATGTAAATCCGCCAATTGAATTATTAGCTTCACCTAAATTTGCTGCGTTTACATAAATTTCTTTCCAATTTTCGATCATAAAATAAGCTTGCATTTTCTGATCTTCTGCATTGGTTTTTGCATTAAATGCATCTGCACCAAATTCTGTAAAAAGAATAGGTTTATTAATTTCTTTTTTTACTCTTATAAAAGCATCACCAAAAGATTTACCTCTATACATATTTGTGCCAAAAATGTCTACATCTTTGCATTCGTCTGCAAACATGTCTGCAAATAATAAATCGCCATTACAAACTGCAACAGGATGATTTTTATCAATTTCTTTCATCAATTTAGCAGCTTCATTAAAGAGTTTATACATAGGTCTTCCTCTTTTTTCGCCCATTTCTCTTTTTTGATTTTCATCATCAGGAAAGTCTTCTGTTTCTGAGCCTGCCCAAAAAAGTCCATAATTATTCTCATTTCCTAAAAGAAATAAAAGTAATCCTGGAGTATCTTTATAAGCCTTAGCCATATGAGTAACTTCTGATAATAACCCTTTTTGAGTTTCTGGGTTTCTGTAATCTGTAACAGGAATCCATTGGTTATTTACTGTATTGCCATATCTACCAAAAGAATGATTTAACATGGTGTAAATTCCGTAGTTTTTATAGATATACGTAATCCATTTTGATGGAATACCTGAATACACACGGATTGTATTTACGCCCATTTTTTGCAATAAACTCATTTCTGATTCCAATGCTTTTTCTATAAATTCTTCTGATTGATTCCATAAGCTGTATTCAAAATTTTTGCCTATTGGAAAGTAATCCCAATTCATACCATTTATAAAAAAGTCTTTTCCATTAACCATTAATTTTACGCCATTTTGATTGCTAACTACAGCAACCTGATCTTTTTGCGCGCAAGAACTTAAGGTTAATAAAATGCTAAATAAAGCTATAAAAAGAGTTTTCATAAATTTTGATTTTTAAAAATTTACAATCAAATTGAGAATAAAAAAATAAGGCCAGTCAATATAAACTGACCTTATTTAAACCAATTAAAATAAAATATTATTGATAAACTTTTACGTAATCTATTTCCATTGTATCTTCTGTAAACCCAGCATCTACAGTACCACCAAGAGTACCACCCATTGCTACGTTAAGAATTAAAAAGAAATCTGCATTAAAAGGTAAATCTGAGTTATTTGTTAATTCATAAAAAGGAACATCATCTACATAAATTTTAAGTGCAGCATCTGTCCATTCTAACGTGTATAAATGAAACTCTGAATCTACATTTGCAACTGAAGTTGTTGTACCATAATCTGCTTTAGATTGACTTGCTTCATCAAACCAATGACAAGTACCTAAGGTTGTACCCTTATCATCACCAGTTTGTTCCATAATATCGATTTCTCCACATTTTGGCCAACCCACATCAGGAAAATTAGAACCCAGCATCCAAATTGCAGGCCAAGTACCTTGAGCTGCAGGTAATTTTGCATTAACTTCTATTCTACCATAAGTAAATTTGCGTAATCCTTGCGATTTTAATCGAGCAGAAGTATACCCTCCACTACCATCAGCTTTAGCTGTAATAATTAATGAACCCCCTTCTACTTTTACATTTTCTGCGTTGTCTGTGTAGGTTTGTAATTCATCATTACCCCAACCACCAGCACCTAAATCGTAGGTCCAATTTGCTGCATCTGGGGCACCATCTGTATTAAAATCGTCTTCCCAAACAAGGTTGTTATAGGTATAACTTCCACCTTTTTCTGGTTTTGTTGATGTAAATTTATGATACCAAGCAAAACCATCTCCTTCTTGAATAATTCTTACGATTAACTCATCATTAGAAATTGAGATGATATCGTAAGTACTAGAACCAACTAACCAACCCATAAAACCACCTTCAGAGATTTCGAAACTTGTACCTCTGTAAGGCTCGTTATTATAAGAACCTTCTGTTGCTGCTTTTGATGTTGATGGTCCAAATGATACATTTTTAACACCAAACATAGAAGTAGCAACTGTATCATCGTGACAAGTATCACCAGCAACACCTAAAACATCTGCATAAGTACCAGGCACAAATGCTGGCCCAACAGTTTGCTCAAAAGTAAGTCCGTTTGCAGTTCTTGTAAAGACAAACTCGTTGTCGTACATACAGCTTTTTTCTTCATCCCAAGCTTTAATTCCATTCCACCAAGCTTCATATGCAAATTCTCCATTTCCATAATCATCAGTAACAGGCCCTAAACCAACGTGTACATCTTTATCTGCTTGCCAATACCATTTTTTGCTATCGCCAATATTAGCACCACTTAAAAAGTTTTCTGCTTCTTCATCTGTAAAAGAACTAAAAACCTCTACTTCTATTGTTTCTGTTGATGATAAACCACCTGTACCATTTGCTTTTACAACAACTGTATATGTATTTACACCAACTTTAGAAAACCTTTTTGTTAACTGACCTGATGGAGATTTTTCTGCAACTCCATCAAAATAAAACACGTACGATGATGCATTATCTGCAACAGCTGTAAAGTTTACAGAACCACTACCATCTCCATATTCTAAATCTGGATTACTCGTATCTTGACCAACAATTTCTGCAGTAATTACAATATTTGTTGGTGTTACAATTTCACCGAATTTATAGTTATCTTCTTGACAGCCAAAAAGGACCATCAACATAGAAAATAGAACTATATAAATATTTTTAAGTTTTTTCATATTTTATATTTTAAAATTGTGATATATCATCTAGGTAAATGGTGTAATTAGCAGAACCATCGCCCTCTGTACCATTATCCATAATTAATACTAAGTTTGTAAAATCTATTGATGTACTTATTCCAGAAAAATCGAACGTTAACTCTTCCCAAGCATTAGCTGTGGTTGTAGTTGCTGTAATTTCTGCGGATGCAATTGTATTTGGCCATTCAGTAGCATCTTCAAATTTTAGTAATAAATTTAAACCTGCTCTTGGCGACCAAACCTTAACTTTTACACTTGTTCCGTTTGCAAAAGTAAATGGAGAAGGCACTGTAATTTTAGAACCTGCCCAAGGTTGACCAGCATTTTTTACCAATTCTGCAACCATTGCAGAAGTGTTGCCATTAGTATCTGGATTAGCTACTACAGAAATTGCACCACCATCAAAAGAACTTAGTTCAAAATCTGGTTCAAAATCTAACATAGGTGAAGTAGAAATATCATCTACATAAATGGTAAAATTAGCAGAACCATCACCTTCTGTACCATTATCCATAATTAAAACTAGATTGTTAAAATCTACAGAAGTACTTATTCCTGAAAAATCGAATGTTAATTCTTCCCAAGCGTTTGCACCTGTTGTTGTTGCTGTAATTTCTGCGGATGCAACTGTATTTGGCCAAGGTGTAGCATCTTCAAATTTTAGTAATAAATCTAAACCTGCTCTTGGCGACCATACTTTTGCGGTTACTGTTGTATTAGAAACATCGAATGTAGTAGGAATTGTAATTTTAGAACCTGCCCAAGGCTGACCCGCATTTTTTACCATTTCTAAAACTGAAGATGATGTATTACCATTTGTATCTGGATTTGCTACTACAGAAGCACCACCACCATCAAAAGAACTTAATTCGTAATCCGTTTCGAATGTTATTGGTGTTACTCCAGAAACTGGGGTAGTACTTTCTTTATAGAAATAAAAGTTATCTACATAAACCACTCCTTCTGTATCTACTGCATCAATTAAAATCTGAGTAATTTTATTCTTATTAGCAAGGTCACCACCGTCAAAACCAGTCATATCTAAATCTATACTTTGCCAAGAACCACCAACTGTTGCTCCTAAAGATTCTTCATCTTCTCCACCATCTACAGTGTTTACAATTTTTACAATTAGCTCATTCTCTACTCCATCTGGCACCCAATAATCAATATGTAATTTTTCCATAGCTGAAACATCTATACCTGCATCATAATTGGTTACCATACCTAAAAAATCTAAGTTTGTTAACAACCAAACATTATTACCATTTATAGTTGTTGCTTCGAAATTTGTTAAAGACCAATCTGTAGGTAATTCGTTTAAAGTAACATTTGTATATGCATCACTAAAAATTGATACTACATCTGCAGCATCTCTACTAGGAGGTGTAATTGCGGCATTTGTTGGTGCTAAAATTTCTGTTACTTCGAAATCTGTTGTAAATTCTGCTGTTTCTGTTGCAGCACCTTTTGCTACTACTTTTACAGCATAAGTACCTGCTGTTGCATATTGATAAGCAATTGCCTCACCAATATTTGCAGTGGCTACTGGCTGATCTACTCCAGTTTCTCCAGAATAAAACTCGAAAGTCGTTGCAAATTCTGCTGTTGCTGTAACATTAACTTGCTTAGATTTAGAGCTATCATTTTCTACAGCTACCTCTAAATTTTGTGGTGCTTGGAATGATACTACCAATTCTTGCGTTGCTGTTGTAGCATCGCCATTAATATTATTTGCAACTATTGTAACTTGATAAGTACCTTCTAAATAAGTGTGTTGTACATAATCACCAGCTTCTACACTTACAGGATCTGTAGTGTTATCTCCAAACGTAATATCGAAAGAGACAGCCCCATCTGCAGTTGGTGTAATGGTTACCAAACCAGAATTATCTTGAGTTACAGTATATGTTGCAGCCACATTAGTTGGTGCTGCAATATTATCTAAGAAGTCTAAACTTCTATCATCTTCTGTACATGCATTAATTATTAATAAAATAATTAGTGCTTTGTATATTGTTTTCAGTTTTTTCATACTTCTAAAAATTAATAATTATCATTTTGTGACCAATTTCCTTGAGAAAACTGTATTTCTTCTATAGGAATAGGGAATACCTCATTTTTACCTGCAGTAAAACCTGGTATTTGTGCACCTCTTCCTGTTCTTACCAAGTCAAAAAATTGATGTCCTTCACCAACTAATTCTACTCTTCTTTCCTTATAAATTGCAGCAGTTAAATTAGTACCAGTTGTTGTAATGTTGTTATCTGAATTACCAAAAGCTCTTTCTCTTACCATATTTAGATAAGTTTTTGCTGTTGCATCATCTGGAGCTGATTTTCTATTATGTGCTTCTGCTGCCATTAATAAAACATCTGCATAACGAATAGCTCTGTAATTATTTGGATTTGTTAAGTTTAAATCTCCAGCAGCGTCATCGCTTCTTTTTCTTGGCAAGTATTTTCTGTTAAAATACCCTGTATGTTCGTAACCTGTTGTATAAGAAGCACCAGTTGAAGCAGCCCAAGTCTCGATATCTAAAATAGCAACATCTTTACGATTATCGCCAGCTTCGAACTCGTCTACCACTTCTTGAGTTGGCACATTAAAGCTAAAACCAGAAGTAAATAAATCTCCATCATAACCTCTTACACCTTGAAAACCTACAGCTACATTACCTTCACTACATTGTAAACACTCGAAACCTGCACCTTCTATATCAGTATATTGTACCTCAAAAACTGAACCTGATCCGTTTTCACCAGCAAATTCGAAAATTTGATCGTAATCTGATTCTAAAACGTAAGTTCCACTTTGAATTAAATTGTCTAAAACTGCAGCAGATTCTTCGAATTTATCTTGATATAAATACACTTTACCTAATAAAGCTTGTGCAGAACCTTTTGTAGCTCTACCTGTTTGAGGTGCTATATACGTTAAGTTTGCAACTGCATATTCTAAATCTTCTTCTATTAACGCATAAACTTCTGCTATAGGTGATCTTGGAATTGTTTTTTCATCACCCAAAACAAAACGTCCTTCTGGTTTAATTGGAATATCTCCAAACCATTTTACCAACTCAAAGTTGTAATAAGCTCTTAAAAAACGCGCTTCTGCAATGATAACTTCTTTGCCTGTAAAATCTGTTTTATCTTGAAATTCTATGATATATGCTGCTCTATTTACACCACCAAACATCCAGCTCCAAAGATTTTGAAGTTGTGCATTTACAGGTGTATGCGTCATATCATCAATTTGCTGATAACCAGGAACGTCTGTTGCACTCTCTCCACCACAAAGTGTGTTGTTAGATGCTATTTCGCCCATTAATACATTGATAAATGTATACTGTAAAGGATCGTAAGCAGCTACTAATGCATTGTAGTAATCTGTTTCTGAATTGAAAAAAGATTCAGAATCTTCTGCGTAAATTTTAGAATTGTCTAAGTACTCATCTGCACACGCGCTTAAAATGAATAAGCTTGCTATAAAGATGATTCCTAATTTTATTTTATTGTTGTAATTTCTCATCTTTTATTTTTTAAAATGTAACATTTAAACCTAATAAGAACTGTCTTGCTGATGGGTAATTCCCTGAATCAATACCAGCACCTATTGCACCACCATTTATAGATGGATCGAAACCTGTATACTCTGTTATTGTGAATAAATTATTAATAGAAGTATATAATCTAACTTTAGATAAACCCACTTTTTCTAATAACTCCGGAGCAAAATTGTATCCTAATTGGATGTTTTGCAAACGCAAAAAAGAAGCATCTTCTACAAAGAAATCTGAGAACAACTTATTGTTCGTTGCATCGTTTGTAAGTCTTGGTACAGAATTGCTTGTTCCAGGGCCTGTCCATCTATCTAAGTAGTAAGCAGGTTTGTTAACATTTGGTAAAAAACGTTCGAAATTTCTAACCATATCTTTACCAAGTTCTGCATATAAATAGGTAGTAAAATCCCAATTTTTATAGGTTGCTGAGATGTTAAAGCCCATATAAAAATCGGCTTGTGGGTTACCAATATTTACTCTATCATCAAAATCTACAACTCCATCATTATTGGTGTCTTTATATCTAATATCTCCTGGAGATGTACTAGAAGCACCTAAACCAGATTGAGAAGGATGAGCATCTACTTCTGCTTGAGTTTGAAAAATACCATCTGTTACTAATCCGTAGAAATAACCAATTGGTTGTCCAACTTCCATTCTTGATGGTGCTAAATTACCAATAGCAAATCCTCCACCCTCTACAAAAGCATCGTCTAAAACGTCAGTTACATTGTTTTTTACATAGGTAACATTATAGCCAAAATTTAAAGTAAGATCATCTGATGAAATTGCTTTATAATTAATAGCCAATTCTGCTCCTGTATTTTTAGAAGTACCTGCATTAACTGTTGGATTTGCACCACCTGCTGCACCTGCACCTAATAAACCAGAAACAGGGAAATTTTGAATTAATAAATCTTTTCTTGTTTCTTCGAAATAATCTGCAACAAAAGATAATTTATCATCAAATAAATTAATATCTAAACCAATGTCTAATTTTTCTGCAGTTTCCCAAGTTGCTAGCGGATTTGGCAAGCCTCCTTGCGCTGTACCATCTACCAAAGAACCATCAAAAACATAAGTACCTTCTCCATTTAATAAAGATCTGTATAAGTTATCACCCACTAAATTACCTAGTGTACCATAACTTGCTCTCAGTTTTAAGAAAGAGATTGTTTCACTATCTTTTAAGAAATTTTCATCAGACATTTTCCAACCAGTTGTAACAGACCAAAAGTTATCTACTCTTTGATCTTCTGCAAAAACAGATGCTCCATCTCGTCTAATTAAACCAGAGAATAAGTATTTACCTTTATAATCGTATTGAACTCTACCAAAATATGATGTTAATCTAACATCGCTATTACCGGTATTGATACTTCTTTGTTCGCTTTGAGAATTGGTTAAGCTGATGTCTGCAAATTCGTAAGAATTATTAGGAACATCAAAACCTGTTGCGTAAATACCATCAAACAAATCGTTTTGAACACTTGTACCTAAAGTAATACTTGTATTGTGGGTTTCATCAAAAGATTTTGTGTAGGTAGCAAAAGTTTCCCAAAGCACTCTTGTAGAGGTTGCTTTAAACTGATACACTGAACTTTGTGTTTTGTTGTATACTTTACTAGAACCATAATTTTGAATTGGCGTAAAAGATCTTTGCTTTTCGTTAAAGATTTTATAACCAACTCTAGAAACCACGTCTAAACCTTCTATTGGCTTGTATTGTAACTTAAAGTTCCCTTCAATTCCATTTCCATTATTTTCGCCATAAGTATTGCTTAATAAAGACAAAGGATTTACTACCTCTATACCTAAAAAGTTATTGGTATCATCTTGATCTACTCCAAAAGTAGGCGCATAATTTAATCCGTTAAACAATAAAGAACCATCAAAGCCTTGAGAAGCACTTGTATAATAGTTTGCTATTAAAGAGAAATTCAGTTTTTTACTAATATCTACACCTAAGTTTAATTTGATATTATTTCTAACAAAGTTTGATTTTTCTTTAGCAATAATACCATCTTGTTCTGTACGTGAAGCACTTACAAAATACTTTACATTTTCTCCACCACCAGACAAGCTGATGTTATGATTCATTAAAATAGCGTTGTTAAACAATTGGTCTTGCCAATCTGTACCAGTACCTAATTGACTTACATTAGTAAAAGGTAATGATTGCCCACTTGCTGCATAAGCTTCGTTTAACACCAAAGCATATTCTGTTGCATTTAAATAATCTAGCCTTTTTGTAGTTTGCTGAATTGCTGCATAAGAATCGTACTTAACAGTAGCTTTTTTGTTTTTACTACCAATTTTAGTAGTTACTAAAACCACACCATTTGCACCTTTTATACCATAAATAGCTGCTTGTGCATCTTTAAGTACAGTAATAGACTCAATATCATTTGGGTTAATACTATTTAAATCACCCTCATAACCATCTACAATAGTTAAAGGCTGGTTGTTTGTATTAGAACTTACCCCCCTAATTAATATATTAACTTTTGCTCCTGGAGCACCAGAAGAAAGGTTAACTGCTACACCAGAAGTTGTACCTTGTAATGCTGTTGTAGCATCTATAGGTTTTAAAACCTCTAAAGTTTCTTCACCAACAATAGAAACAGAACCAGTAACGTCCTTTCTCTTTTGTTTACCATAACCAACCACCACAATTTCATCTAAAGCTTCTGCAGACTCTTCTAATGAAACATTTATTTCTTGTTGATTTACGGTTACCTCTTTTTGGGCAAAACCCAAGTAACTAAAGACTAAAGTAGCACCTTCATTTACATTCGATAAACTATATTGCCCATCAAAATCAGTTTCAGTACCAATAGTTGTTCCTTTAATTATTACACTAACTCCCGGTAATAGATCACCAGATTTAGCATCTTTTACAACACCCTTTACATTAATAGTTTGTGCGTTTACACAAAATACCACCAGTAGAAGGAGTAACAGTATGACTTTTTTTCTCATCAATTAATATATTTATAGTTTGTTATAAAATTAAAGTTAAATTTTAGTTAATTCACAAAATTAACCACAACAAAAAACATACATCATAAAAAACCTAGGTAAATAATGCATAAACCCCAATATAGGCAAGGATTCTTTATGGTAAAAAATTACCCTAAATAGAAACAAAATTACCAATGTTGTGGTATTGTTGCGGTAAAATTGAAGTGTGTTTGGGTATTATATTTCTAAAATGTAGTTTGTTAAGTTAGAATCGTGAGGCAATTCCATCTTTTTTCTTAATCTGTATCGCTTTACTTCTACACTTCTAGGCGAAATATTTAACAATGGCGCAATTTCTTTAGATGATAAATTAAGCCTTAAATAAGCACAAAGCCTTAGATCATTTGGAGTTAAGCTTGGATGCTTTTGTTTTACTTTTTTTAGAAACTTTTTATCTGCGTTGTTAAATGCTTCTTGAAACATTTTCCAATCG
>QGCY01000229.1_pt1 | contig 9967 bp, 8 predicted proteins | sample 4708041 | NCBI WGS metagenome assembly QGCY01 (sample SAMN08941164, study PRJNA450518) | Sediment metagenome, whole genome shotgun sequencing project. | biome: grassland soil; feature: grassland; material: soil; isolation source: soil 14 days enrichment with methanethiol and mixed carbon source ... | reverse complement strand
ATATTATTTCTTTTATTTCTGAATACATGACCTTACAACCTGGTGATTTAATATTTACTGGAACTCCAGCTCTTGGTAAAGGAGAAATTTTTAAAGGAGATCATTTACAATGTTCTGTTAACGGAGAATTATTGTTAGATTTTAAAATGATATAATTTAAAGTTGATGAAAATTAGACTTTCTACTTTTGAAGATATTCAACAAATTGAAACCATCATCAATGATGCAAAAGCCTTTTTAGCTTCTCAAAATATTGATCAATGGCAAAATGGTTATCCGAATGCTGAACAAGTTGAAAACGACATCAAAAATAATGAAAGCTATGTAGTTGTAAATGATGAAGGAACTGTAGTAGCAACTTCAATGTTCACTTTAAGAAAAGAACCTACTTACAAAGAAGTCATTGATGGGAATTGGCTAATTTCTGAAGATGAAGTATATGGCGTAATCCATAGAATGGCCATTAAAAAAGAATACAGAAAATTAGGTTTGGCAACTTTTCTTTTTGACGAATTCCATCAACAATTAAAAGACAAAAACATACAAAGTTTAAAAATAGACACACACAAAGATAATTTGGGTATGCAGTCTTTAATCAAAAAATTGGGCTACAAATATTGTGGAATTATTTACACCAGTTACAACGCAAAACGTTTAGCTTTTGAGAAAGTAATTTAAAGCAATTACCAATAAAAAGACCCTTCAGGTTTTAAAAACCTGAAGGGTCTTTTTTACGCTTGAGTATGTTGAAAAACATATTCCTTTTTAAATCTTTCAACTACACTTAAGAAGACAAAAATCTACTATATTTACAACCTCACAAATTCATTTTTATGAGGTTTCTTTTTTCAAAAAATTAATTCAAAATGCAAATTCATCAGTATATCATTCAACAAACAAAGATTTCAGAAAAGTCTATACAAAACACCCTTTCATTATTAAACGAAGATGCTACAATTCCTTTCATATCAAGATATAGAAAGGAAATGACAGGAAATTTAGATGAAGTGCAAATTGGAGAAATTGTAAAATTTAAAGAAAGTTTTGAAGCTCTAAAAAAACGTAAAAAAGCCATTTTAAAAGCCTTAGATGAGCAAAATGTTTTAACACAAGAACTTACCCAAAAAGTAAATAATTCTAGAGATTTAATTGAGCTAGAAGATCTGTATTTACCTTATAAAAAAAAGCGAAAAACCAAAGCCGAAACTGCACGTTTACAAGGCTTAGAACCTTTGGCTAAAATGATAATGAGTCAACGTGTAAATGATTTAGAATATACCGCTTCAAAATATATTAAAAATGATGTTGAAACTCTAGAAGATGCTTTAGATGGCGCTCGTTTTATTATTGCAGAATGGATTAACGAAAGAACAGATATCAGAAACAACATCAGAAGAGAATTAGAACGTTTTGCCACCATTTCATCAAAAATAATTAAAGCTAAAAAAGACGATGAAAAAGCTCAAAAATTTAAAGATTATTTTGATTGGAGCGAATCTTTAAACCGAATTCCATCTCATAGATTATTGGCAATTTTAAGAGCCGAAAACGAAGGTTTTATCAGAGTTAAAATAGAAGTGGATCCAGAACGATTATTACAAAGAATTGAAAATAGAATTATTAGAACGCAAAATGAATGTGCAGCACAAATTGAATTGGCAATAAAAGATGCTTATAAACGATTGTTATTTCCATCTTTGGCTAACGAAGCTTTATCAAATGCCAAAGAAAAAGCCGATGAAAATGCCATTTTAGTGTTTGCTAAAAACTTAAAACAATTGCTTTTAGGCGCTCCTTTAGGCGAGAAAAAAGTGTTAGCTATAGATCCTGGTTTTAGATCTGGTTGTAAAATTGTGTGTTTAAATGCACATGGTGATTTAGAACACAATGAAACTATTTTTCCTCACGAACCTCAAAATCAAAAGATTGAATCCATTAAGAAAATTAATTTTTTGGTTGATGCGCATAAAATTGAAGCCATAGCAATTGGTAATGGAACTGCTTCTAGAGAAACTGAACAATTGGTTAAAAAGATTCAGTTTAAAAATGCTGTGGATGTTTTTGTAGTTAGTGAAGCTGGTGCTTCTATTTATTCTGCATCTAAAATTGCTAGAGACGAATTCCCAAATTACGATGTAACCGTTCGTGGTTCAGTTTCTATTGGTAGGCGTTTGCAAGATCCTCTAGCTGAATTGGTTAAGATTGATGCAAAATCGATTGGAGTTGGTCAATATCAGCATGATGTAGATCAAACAAAATTGAAAAAATCTTTAGACACCACAGTTGAAAGTTGTGTAAATACGGTTGGCGTAAACATTAATACTGCAAGTGAATCTTTGCTGAGTTATGTTTCTGGAATTGGGCCAAAATTGGCAGAAAATATTGTGAAATATAGAAATGAAAATGGTGCTTTTAATACAAAAAATCAAATAAAAAAAGTGCCACGTTTAGGAGGAAAAGCTTTTGAGCAAGCAGCTGGTTTTTTACGAATTAAAAATGGGAAAAATCCTTTAGATGATTCTGCTGTGCATCCAGAAAGTTATTTTTTGGTTGATAAAATTGCGAAAGATTTAAAAACGAATGTGAAAGATATTATTGGAAATAAAGAATTAATCCAACAAATTCAATTAAAAAATTATATCACAGAAACCATTGGTTTGCCTACTTTAAAAGACATTATTAGCGAGTTAGAAAAACCAGGTTTAGACCCAAGAGCAAAAGCTAAAGTGTTTACTTTTGATGCAACTATTAAATCCATTGCTGATTTAAGAATTGGGCAACTCTTACCAGGTATCGTAAATAACATTACCAATTTTGGATGTTTTGTTGATGTAGGTATTAAAGAAAGTGGCTTAATTCACGTTTCTAATTTATCAGATACTTTTGTAAAAGATGTAAATACAATTGTTGCTTTGCAACAACAAATTGTGGTAAAAGTATTAGAAGTAGATGTGGTTAGAAAACGAATTCAATTGGCTTTGGTGAAGTAATTTTATTATCTTTATAAAAAGAATTATAAAAAATGGATTTTCAGACAACAAAAATAAAATTGGTTAAAGAAATATTGGATATTGAAACTCCTGAATTGATTGAAAAAATTGTAACTCTTCTTAAAAAAGAAAAGAAAGATTTTTGGGATGATTTAACTCCTTCTCAACAAAAAGAAATAGATAAAGCTGATTTAGAAATTCTTAATGAAGAAACCACAGATTATGAAACTTTTATGGCTTCTCATAGAAAATGAATAGAAAAGTTATCATTTCTAAAACTGCTAGTAAAAAACTGGACAAGCTTTTTAATTACTTAGTTATAAATTGGAATCTAAATGTAAAATTAAATTTTATTGAAAAACTAGATAAAAGTATTAACGCAATAAAATTAAACCCTGAAAGTTTTCCTGAATCACATAGAAAAAAAGGATTACACAAATGTGTAATTACAAAGCAGACTTCAATTTTCTATAGATTTGACACTAAAAATATAATAATTGTAACAATTTTTGATACAAGACAAAATCCTAATAAGTTAAATAAAGATTTGTAAAAAATCTTAAATAATTCCTTATTTTCGACCTCGCAAAAAACATAAATGAAAGTCTGTATAGCCGAAAAACCAAGTGTAGCAAGAGAGATTGCTAATATTCTAGGAGCCAACACAAAACGTGATGGTTACTTTGAAGGTAATGGCTATGCTGTAACTTATACTTTTGGTCATTTATGCACACTTTTAGAGCCAAAAGATTACAAACCTCATTGGAAAAGTTGGGATTTAAATAACCTACCTATGTTACCTGAACGTTTTGACACCAAAGTTACAGGCGATTCTGGAATTAAAAAACAATTCAATATTGTAAAATCGTTATTCGAAAAAGCAGATGTTGTTATTAATTGTGGTGATGCAGGAACAGAAGGAGAACTCATTCAAAGATGGGTTATCAATCAATGTAATTACAAAGGTAAAGTACAACGTTTATGGATTTCATCGTTAACAGAAGAAGCTATTAGAGACGGATTTAACAATTTAGAATCCGCAGAAAAATACGACAATCTCTATTATGCTGGCTATTCTAGAGCAATTGGAGATTGGTTGTTAGGTTTAAATGCAACGCGTTTATACACTGTAAAATTTGGTGGGTACAAACAAGTTTTGTCTGTTGGTAGAGTGCAAACTCCTACTCTAGCCATGTTAGTAAACAGGTATTTTGAAATCAAAAATTTTAAACCACAACCTTATTGGGAATTACAAACTACCTATAGAAATACACTTTTTAATTATGAAGATGGACGTTTTTTAAAAAAAGAAGATGGCCAAGTTTTAGCGGATAAAGTAGCACAATCTGAGTTTGAAATTGTTTCTGTTACCAAAAAGAAAGGTAAAGAATACGCTCCTAAACTTTTTGATTTAACAGGTTTACAGGTCTATTGTAATAATAAATTCGGGTTTTCTGCGGATGAAACTTTAAAAATTGTTCAGAAATTATACGAAATGAAAGTGGTTACTTATCCAAGAGTAGACACTACTTTTTTACCTAATGATTTGTATCCTAAAATTCATGGAATTTTATCGAAATTAACCAATTATAGCGAACTTACGCAACCACTTTTAGGCAAAAAAATAAAGAAAACAAAGCGTGTTTTCGATGATAAAAAAGTAACAGATCACCATGCTATAATTCCAACAGGAATTCAAGGAAATTTGCAATACAATCAGCAACAAGTTTATGATATTATCACAAGAAGATTTATTGCTGTTTTTTATCCAGATTCTGATGTTTCTAACACATCTGTAATGGGTAAAGCTGCAGAAGTGCCTTTTAAAACTACTGGTAAGGAAATTATAAATAAAGGTTGGCGTATTGTTTTTGAAAAGAAAGAATCTTCAATTAAAAAAGAGATAAATGCAGCTGCTACTTTGCCTTCATTTGTAAAAGGTGAAAAAGGAAAACATGAGCCCTCGTTTTTAGAAAAAGAAACAAAACCACCAAGAAACTATACAGAAGCCAGTTTATTACGCGCCATGGAAACTGCAGGTAAACAAGTAGATGATGATGAAATGCGAGAGTTGATGAAAGAAAATGGAATTGGAAGACCATCAACTAGAGCAAGTATTATTGAAACTTTATTTAGAAGAAAATATATTGAGCGTAAGAAAAAACTGGTTTTACCAACACAAACCGGAATTGATTTAATCAATATTATTGATAACGAACTTTTAAAATCTGCTGAATTAACTGGTAGATGGGAAAAACGTTTAAAAGAAATTGAACGTGGTGAGTTTAATGCTGGAACGTTTATCAACAATATGAAAAAAATGGTTGATCAGTTGGTTTATGAAGTGCGTTCTAATACTACTAAAAAACGAATTTCTTCTAATGTCAATTCGAGCGCAATTGATAAAGTTCAAAAGATTTCTCCACAAGGTCGAAATGACAAAAAAAAGAAGCAAGTAGCTGGAAAAACTTGTCCGAAATGTAAAACAGGAAAACTGTTAAAAGGTTCTACTGCTTTTGGTTGTTCTGAGTATAAAAATAATTGCGATTTAAAAATACCTTTTAAAATTTATGATAAAAAAGTTTCTGAAAATCAGATTATAAGATTAATTGATAAAGGTTGTACTACCAATTTAAAAGGTTTTGTTTTAAATGATGAAAAAGTTGAAGGTTTAATTCGTTTTGATGATAATTTTGCTTTAAGAATTGAACCTAAAAATAATATTTCTCCTCAAGGTCGAAATGACAAAAACAGTGCAGAGCAATCATCAGAAAAAATCTCTTGTCCAAAATGTGCAACAGGAACCATTTTAAAAGGCAAAACTGCTTATGGTTGTTCTGAATACAAAACAGGTTGCGATTTTGTGTTTACGTTTGAAAACATCAAAAAAATAGCCAATGGAAAACCATTGACTAAAGAATTGGTCTTACAAATATTAAAAAGTTAGTTTGTTTTACTTGTAATACTTAGTTGTTTAAATTTACTTTTAATGGAATAAAATCACTTATCCTAAGAAGTAAAATCATTTGTTCAGAATAAGAATTCTAGTTCGCATCTTTTTCTGTAATTTGTAAAACGTTTAAAAATCCATGTACATTGCTTGTTCCAAGACCGCGAATATTTATATCGATAATTCCTTCATCATTAGGTAGAACATCAGTAATAGAAATTAATTCATATAAGTTATTCTTATGGTTTACAGAAGCTGTAGCGTTATTGATACTTATTTCAGTAGCAGTTCCAATATAATTTCTAGAACAAAAAGCTATAAAATCATACGCCTTGGTTGTATCTAAATTAGAAAGCCTTAAGGTTGATGTTGATCCATTTGGTGTTTTAAAACAGTCTCTTTCAGCTTCGTATGGAAAGTTTGCTAAAGGATCATCACTTGTACCAGAAAAGTGTGCATCATGGTTTTCAAATGGAGCGATAACTTCTATATCTATGCCTGTTTCTGAGGCTGTAGTAGTGCTCAAATTTGTAAGTTTAGCTCCAGTAGATATGCCAATACCAGGATTGCTAAAGCTATTCCATGGAAAAACCAATTCATACCCATTTACACTTCTTCCAAAATCTATTTGAATTACCATTGCATTTGATACAACAATAACTTTATCAATTCTTTCTTGTAACTGCTCTTTAAAACTACCATTACTTAAAGCTGAAACCAATTGTTGTGCAATGTTTAAGTCGCTTTGCGATTTTGAATTTTCTAAATTTTCTACAGCTACTTCAGCTTTTAATCTTGAAGAAATTAGACTTTCATATGCTGGATGATATCCAACATTAATCAATGCGTTATTGTTGCCTAAATTTTTATAATTTATAGACTCTGAATGGTTGTCAAACCCTTGGTATTCTATACTTGAAATATTTGCATCAGCATCTATTAATAGTGATAATGAATGTTCTCTAAAAGAATCATCAACATCCATAAAATCTAAAGAAAGTGTAACTGTATTCTCTTTTTTAGATTGATTAATTTTAGTGTTTTTTGAACATATTAAATATTCATAAACCGAATCTATAGTTGACATCCACATATTATCTAAGCCAGCTGCACCATATCTAGAGGCTAACCCTTCCATAACCCATTTAAAAGACTCGAACCTCATAGAACCACCATTGGTAGTTTCATTTTCACCCAAGTTAACTCTGTGTGTTCCTAATGTAATCCACACGTGTTGATTATTGTCTGATTTGGCATTTGTTAATAATGTTTCAATAAAATCGAAATCGCTAGAAGTTCTGTTGATAGTATTATCTTTCCAAGTATCAAAATCTCTAGACAAACCTAAAGCAGGTTTTGTTATCCAATATTCTGCGTATCTGTTCGAACTATGACCAAATTCGTTATTAGGATTATTGATATTATTCACCAATTTTAAATAGCCTTGTTCTGTCAATTCTATAGTTATAGGATCATAAAGCGGATCGTTACTAGGTGCTGTAAAATTTCGTAACTTTAAACCAAGCACTTCTTTTAACTTTTTGTAATTTTCTGTTATTTGAAAAAGTATTTCTTGATCTCTAATTTCAGGGTCATTATTAAAACCAGGTGATGTAAATTGATTTTGTGCAGACCAACTATGATTTGTTATTGAAAAATTTTTCACATAACTATCCTTCAACATAAATGCATTCATGTTACTAATTGGATTATCATCAAAATTAATTGAACTCATATTTACATTTAAAGTGGCCGAAAACGGAATATTATTTCCTGCCCCATCTGTATAAAATAACCCTGGATAATCAGGAATACTTCCTTCATTATGTATTATGGTTCCTCCAGTAAACATAGGTACAGCAACTCTATATTGGCCCACTAAACCATCATCTAAATCAAAACTAAACGCAAATTCTTTATCGTATTTGTAAAATGCCTTTTCAACATTTACATAGGTTGGTTCAGTATCAAAAGTGATTGTAATTTTTTTTGAATTTGAAGCATTCATCTGCGTTTCAGAAAAAAAAATACCCGAATTTATACCTTGTGCATGCACTACTGTAGTAAATAACCACAAAAAGAAAGCTATTTTTTTCATACTCTATAAAAAGTTTTTTATTGATACTACTAAAAAGTGAGTACCATCAAAAATAGTGGTAATAAGGTTTTTAGAGTTTGCATTCAAATCCATAATTGGAGTTATCTTATCAGGAAATAAAAATTGATTTCCGTAATCTAATGTCCATTGCCCAGTGGCATCTTGGTTAACCAAAAACATATAAGTTGCTCCTAATATCGGGCTTGTAGGATTCTGTAAAATGGTGTCTTCAGTTAATACAATTTTATATAGGTTACCTTCTGTACCACTCCAAGAAATACTGCCTCCACTTGATTTTAAAATGTTAATTTTATTGCTAATAACTCCTGATAATTGAGCAGTTGAACTAGCTTCTAAATAGGAATTTCCGGCGATACTATCTGCAGTTTTAGCATGCAATGCAAAAGGTACACTTAATATCTGACTTGTTCCTGTTATGCTATAATTTGCTCCACCAGTTAAATCGATTTCAGTTTTAATAAAATAAGTACCAACAGACCAGTTGATATTAGAAAAATCACCAGTTAAAACAGCCCCTTCTCCAATTTCTAAACTCACTAACCCATTATTATTGGTTGTAGGTGTTTGCGTTTCTACATATACAGGAATACTTCCTTGTAAAATACTGATTTGCATACCTACTTGTTGACTTACAACTAAGGTATTATTGACATCTCTTAATACACCTTGGTAACTCATTTTTTCTGGAGCTTGACCATAGGTAAATAAAGAATTTAAAATAACGATAACTACAAATACTTTTTTTTTCATAATGATTTATTTCTTGATAATTTTCAGAGCTTTTAATAATAAATTAGATTTGGTAACTTTCAGCAGATAAACTCCATTAGAAATATCTTGTATTTCAATTGTTGTTTTTGTGTCAATAATTCGTCCACTCTTTAATTGTTTTCCTTGAAGATCAAAAAGAGCGTACTCCAATTTATCTTGAGGCGTATTAGATGTTTTTAAAACAAGTTCATCAGAAGTTGGATTTGGATAAATGGTAAGCGTAAGGATCATAGATTTATCATCTAAAACACTGAGCACCTGAAATTCAAAAGGCTGTTGAACTCCTTGAGCAACTGAACCAGTATTACTAGAGGCAGTTGTATACACTAATTGACCAAGAGTAAAGGCTACAGAACCTGAATTACTACTATTAGTAATACCTGAAGATGTTATGGAAGTTTGTGAATATAAAAAAGGTGTAATACAAAACAACACACCCAAAAAGATGTTTTTTTTCATAGCTTTTTCTTTTAAAATAACTTTTTTAATCTTCTCCTTGATACTAAAGAATAATGATCATTACAAAAATACTTTTTTTTAAAAAACAGGCAAATAAATAACTTTTTTAAGTTTAAAGGAATCCTATTATTTAGTTCATTCATATTTTACATATTATATCAAAAAAAAATAAAAAGATAACGTCGACTTAAGTCATTTTCCATTCTACCTTAAACAAAGTAAAAATATTTTATCACAGTAAATAAATTGTACGGTTATCCGTAAAACTCAAATAAAATTCAAATTATTAAGGGTCTCTATTATTATTAACTTATAACAATCCATTCATTAAATAAACTTTTGTATAATTTTATGACTTAAGTGCTGCATAACTTTTCTGATATAAAATGTTGAAAATTAACTGAATCTCATTTTGAGCTTTACATCATAAATTTTAAAAATAATCCCAAATAAACTACTCAAAAGCTTGATCTTTATATTATATTAGTAACTTCTTCAATAAAAAAAATAATAAGCCAAACTTTTAATGGATTTTACAAACCCGCTAGTATATGGAGTTCCTTGTTTTTTAGCGCTCATTTTGGTGGAGCTAACTTACAGCAAACATCATAAAAAAAAGAAAAACAAAGACCTTTATAAATGGAAAGATTTAGCAGCTAGTTTAACCATGGGAATTGG
>QGCY01000228.1_pt1 | contig 9991 bp, 6 predicted proteins | sample 4708041 | NCBI WGS metagenome assembly QGCY01 (sample SAMN08941164, study PRJNA450518) | Sediment metagenome, whole genome shotgun sequencing project. | biome: grassland soil; feature: grassland; material: soil; isolation source: soil 14 days enrichment with methanethiol and mixed carbon source ... | reverse complement strand
AAAATCGCGCTGGTAACCCGCAAAGAAGATGCCGCGTTGGAGCTTATCCGCCATGACTGTGCGCATGTTATGGCCGAGGCTGTGCAAACATTGTTCCCCGGCACACAAGTCACCATAGGCCCTAATATTGAAAATGGATTTTTCTACGACTTTGCACGCAATGAGCCTTTTTCGACAGAGGATCTAGAAGCCATTGAAAAAGAAATGCGCCGTATTGTTGAGCGCGGCGCCGACTTCACGCGTGAGATCTGGGATCGCGACGAAGCGATCAAATATTTCACCGATAAAGGTGAAATGTATAAGGCAGAGTTGATCCGTGATTTGCCCGAAAGCGAAGATATCAAAATCTATCGACAAGGCGACTGGTTGGATTTGTGCCGTGGCCCGCATATGCCAAGCGTTAAGCAAGTCGGCACCGCCTTTAAATTATTGAAAGTCGCAGGTGCCTACTGGCGTGGTGATAGCAATAACGCGATGCTGACCCGTATTTACGGCACCGCTTGGCGTGATGATAAAGAACTGAAAGCATATCTCACCCAATTGGAGGAAGCCGAAAAGCGCGATCACCGTAAATTGGGGCAGGAAATGGATTTATATCATTTCCAAAAAGAAGCTCAAGGCTCCGTCTTTTGGCATCCCAAAGGCTATGTGATTTATAACCAAATGGAAGGCTATATTCGCCGTCGTTTAAACGATTGCGGCTATCAGGAAGTTAAAACGCCTCAGCTGATCGATAACAAATTGTGGGAAGCCTCCGGTCATTGGGGGAAATATCGCGAGAATATGTTCGTGGTGCCTGATGAGGTTCCATCCGGGGATGAAGACGGTCCTGTCGTCAGCGATAAAGCCTTCGAAAAGTTGATGGCACTTAAGCCGATGAACTGCCCTGCTCATGTGCAGATTTTTAACCAAGGACTTAAATCTTACCGGGATCTACCGATGAGATTGGCTGAATTTGGCTGTTGTCATCGAAATGAAGCCCATGGTGCCCTCCATGGATTGATGCGCGTACGACAAATGACCCAAGATGATGCGCATATCTTTTGTACCGAAGATCAAATCACATCGGAGTCCGTGGCCTTTTGTAGTTTGGTAAGCGCTGTATACGATGATATGGGCTTTGATAATGTGCGTGTGGTTTTGGCATTGCGCCCTGAAAACCGTGCAGGTAGCGACGAAATCTGGGACAAAGCCGAAGAAGGCCTGCGTCAAGCCCTTCGCGATTCCAATGTGGAATTCGAAGAAGAAGAAGGCGAAGGCGCATTTTATGGTCCGAAGATCGAATTTCATATTCGCGATGCGATTGGCCGTAGCTGGCAATGTGGAACGCTGCAGCTGGACTTCGTCTTGCCGGAGCGCTTGGATGCGTCTTATATCGGTGCCGATGGCGATCGTCATCGTCCGGTGATGCTTCATCGTGCGATTTTGGGTTCGTTAGAGCGCTTTATCGGCATCATGATTGAAAACTATGCCGGAAAACTGCCATTATGGTTGGCTCCGGTGCAGTGTGTAGTCGCGCCGATTACGTCGGATTTCGATGGTTATGCCAATGAAGTGCTGGCCGCTTTAAAGGAGGCCGGCATTCGCGCGGAGATTGATACCCGCAATGAAAAGATTAACTATAAAGTACGGGAGCATTCTTTAGCCAAAGTACCGGCCCTGTTTGTCGTTGGTGCGCGTGAGGCTGAAGAAAAGACAGTGGCAATCCGTCGTTTGGGCTCAAAAAATCAAAATATTGAGCCTTTGACCGAGGCAATCAAATCGCTTGCGGAAGAAGCAAAAGCGCCGTATTAATACAAAATAGAAAACCAACGAAGGAGACTATACCATTTCTAGACCTGTAAGACCGCGTAGAAAAGACGATGGAACGCGCATCAATGATGAGATTATTGTCGATGAGATTCGCCTCATTGACGCCGAAGGCGAAATGCTGGGCGTCATGTCTGTTGATCAAGCTTTGGTATTAGCGCAAGAAGCGGGTCTGGATTTAGTGGAGGTTTCTCCCAATGCGGCGCCGCCGGTTTGTAAAATCCTGGATTACGGCAAGTATAAATACGAACAACAGAAAAAAGCATCCGAAGCCCGTAAAAAGCAAAAAGTAACGGATGTTAAAGAAGTCAAAATCCGCCCCGCGATTGAGCAACATGACTATGAAGTCAAAATGCGCAATGCTCGCCGTTTCTTAGAAAATGGTGATAAAGTCAAAGTTACCATGCGTTTCCGCGGTCGTGAAATGGCGCACCAAGATATCGGGTTTAACTTGCTTAAGAAAATGCAGGATGAATTGGCTGACATAGGTAAGGTTGACCTACACCCTAAAATGGAAGGCCGCCAAGTCATTATGGTGCTTTCTGCATTAGGAAATAGCTAGTTTGACTTTTAGCCAAGCCTAAAATCTGGCTCATCATCATGATCAACAAGATCATAAATTTCTTCTTCATCTTGAGGACGTGAGAGAGCAACATCAATCGATGGAAACTCTCTCTTCCAGAATTGACTCATACCGGAAGCAAGCCCAGCCTGCTTATGGGCCTCAACCATTCGATCGAGCTCAAATAAAATTTCAGCATTACGGCGCTGCATTCCATTCAGAACCTCTCGATAATGAGCATTGAGAGCATCAAGCTCTTGGGCTGCTTCTGCTTTTGCGTGGAGGCCAAACTCTGTTATATCCGATTTCGTTATATCCTCTCCTTCAGAAGCGGATTGGTATGATTCAATGTGCCCACTCATATTTGATAGTAGCTGCCTTTGGCGCTCATCGAATTGGCTTTGCAATTGTGTGGCTAAATTATCATAGCGAGTGTGGGAAAAATATTCTGCAACGCTAGGGGGTGGGGCATAGCGGTTTTTGTTCTTGTGTTCATCGCAATAAGCTTCCCATTCCTCAATCTCGTTACGAATTTTTTCATAGCTTTTATGAGAAAATTCATAACTTTTTTTCATGTTTTCAGGAAAAATTTGAACCTCAAACGGTACCCAACGGCCTTTGGCTGTCTGTGCTTCCAATTTTAAGGTTAGTCCCTGCCATCCCCAGCGTTTAGGTTCGTGCACGTGATCTTTATAATCTTTAAGTGTTGTCTCGCCCGTACAATCATTATCAAGCTCGCGAATTCGGATGCCCTGCCATGTGGTATCTTGAAAATGATGGGGGTTGCGAACCATTTGTCCTTTGCCATTCAAATGATTGCGCTTTGCTTTGCCGTAGTAATCTTCTAGGGCATTCATAATAGATTGCATCTCAGAAGGTGAGCGTGTGTAAATCTGTACACGGCAGACATCGTCAACTTGCCTGCGGTCATGATCGTATTGACTGCCAACTTTGCGATGGATCGAGTGTCGTTTCTTGATATCTACTTCAGAAATGCGGCTTTCATTAACGATATCGGCACGATCAAGGCCTGCGGCTTCGGAAAGAAGTCGGGCACAAAAGGTGCTCACATTCGAACGAATCGACTGAGCATCTTTCACCAGACGATCAACATCGGGACCTTTGCCCTTAGTGATACTGGCACTATTAAAACCTCTGGAGCGGCTAGCCATTCAACCCTCTATTTATTATATTATTCTTATATGTTCCCGCGGCTATCGTAGGCTTTATAGGTTAAGTAATCGTAAATGTCAATAAATATGCATTATTGGTAATAAAATAACACAATTTATGGTTGATTTCCTCATGTGCGGGGTTCGTGTCAGGCATGTTTGCCCAGCGTTTGTTCTTGATAATTTATTTTGACCCATTGCTCAGGCTGATTTTGAAACAGTAATTCTCCAAAAATGCCGGTGGGTTCAATGGCTTTTGTAAAAAGCTGTTTCATTTGCATTCGCATAGTTTGGCTAAAGGCTTGTTGGCTTCTCAAGATAAGGTCGAGCTTGCGACCGTCATGAAATAAGCCATCGAGCTGAATATTGCCAATATGGGTAAGGGTCAGATCAAAAACAAAGCGTACCATCTTGTCCTTACCCGGTGAGGCAGAGTCATCTTGATCGTGTCCATATTGGCGTTGGTGCAGAAGAATTTTTTGATATTCACCTTGATGTAAAAACGGCAGTGCCCATGATTTCCAATCCCCGGAAGGATCGCTCGCCAACCGGTGTAAGGCGCTTCCTTCGTTGCCAAGGCGGTTCAAGGCGTTGCTATGCTTGCTGTTTTTAAGTGCGCTGGCCAACCGATCACCTAGCCATGATGATAAATCGTTGCCTTTAATCGCACTGATGAAAAACAAAGCTGCAGGTATGAGGGTTGTTGGGTTGGTTGAGGACGGCGTTATTTGATGCAAGGTTTGTTGTAGGGCGGCTTGCCCTGTAGCGGCTAAAGCTTGGTTGAGGGCTTCAAAGGCAGGCCATTGACCGGGTTGCATTAAAATGGGCCCCCAATCCGCCCAAGCGGAGGCTTGTGAGGCCTTAAGATCAGGTAAGTGATAAGTGGTGTCAATCGACACGGACGACGAGGGCGATAGGGATAAAGGCTCCAGCGTAAGCGGGGCACCCGCCGGTAAATGAGTCGGCAAATCAGTGCTTTGAAATAACGGGCCCGAAGGTGAAAATTGTGAGAGATCAAAAGCATTAAGATCAGGATAAAGCAGCAAAGGCGGCTGTGTGCTGGGTGCGGATTCAACATGTAAAATTGCTTGATGCTCGGGTGTGTAGCCCACTAACTGCGCCTGAATATTTCCGGCTTTTAAAGATTTAAGCAGCAAAGGCGGCTGATGAATTTCGGCTTTAAAAAAACTACTTCCGATAAAATCAGGCTGCATGAACTCACTGCGTGCGCGCAGCTGCAACGTTTCAATCGATGACGAGAATGGCTGTATCAGTGCCGCGGAAGAAACATGCAATGCTGAGGCTGGACTGTCTTGTTTTATGGTACTCGGTAGAAGCTGGTTAAGTGCTGTGGCATGGGTAAGAGGAGCCGCCGAAGCGCGAGCTTGCAAATCCGAGCTGGCGCCACCTGTTAAAATAGGTTCGGCTTGTGTGATTAGTTTTTGAATGTGGGGCGGCAGCACAGGTGAAGAGGGAACAGCTTGTTCGCTTAACGCAAAACCTGGGTCTTGTAGTTGCAGCGCCTGATTAAGGGGGGCCGCTTGCAAGAGGTTTTCGGGCTCAGCAATGTTAATCAAGGCCGGTAAGGCTGAAAGCTGGGTCGAGTTAAGCGCGAAAGAATTTAAAGGGGCTAGATCAATAATCTCTTCTAATAGTGGTGTGCTAATTAAGGATTGTAAAAATGCCGGGGTGGACGCTACAGGTTCCAGCTGAACCAAAAGCGTATCTAAAGATGTCGCAGGCGTTGTGGTGCCTGATGGATTTTGCGTCGGGGCAAGATTGACCTCAATCGGGGTTTGATTGCCGCGAAGGTCAACGCTGGGCTGTGGGATGGATGCAGGCCTATATAAGACCTCGGCAACAATCGCAGATGCCTGTCCTTGCACGGTAACGGGGAGATCAATTTGAACCTGTGTGGTAACAGGCGGCAAAGGTTGTTGTGGGTTGTCTTGCTTGAGAACCACCTCCCCTTCAGAAGTGCGTACGCGGTATTGAGTGTCTGAATCGTGGCGGGTGACTCGCCCTTCAATACTTAGCCTGTTGCCACTATTCTGCCGGGGTGTGGTGTCCTCGGAAGTTTCCCGTGCTTGTTGCTTTTCAGTTGCAAGCTGGGTCAGTCGCGTTTGTATCTTTTCAGGCACGTCGCTAACGCGTGCTTCTTGGCGCTCAAGTTTGGCTTGTTGTTGGCTTTGCGCGCGGCTTTGTAAGATGCCGGAAAGATCTTGGCCTTTAATATCGCTCATTTCTTTATTCTACAACGCGGTAAACGCGCTGGCGAGGGAAACTTGCGAAGGGCTGATAGGGGAAAAGCAATCCTAGATGTTGCCGAGTTAAAGTTCGGCCATCGCTTTTTGTGCTTCGTTCAAATATTTTTGCACGAAATTTGTGACCTTTTCGACATCTTCGGATGCCTGCGTGTTTGGCGATCGCATCAAAATGGGAGTCTGGTGGCGGATAGATTCTTTGACCTTAGGGTCTGCACGAATCATGCCCGCCAGAGGGGGGCTAATCCGTAAAAAATTCTCACAAGCTTTGAGTAAAGTCTTGTAGGTTTTTTCGCCTTCACTAACGCTGGCGGCCATGTTGACGACAACGCTGACATTTTTCGACATGCCTGCCGCATTGCCAAGCTTAATAAAGGCGTAAGCATCGGTCAGGGATGTGGGCTCATCGGTCGTTACCAATACGGTGCGGGTTGCGGCGGCCGCGAAAGTGCGGACGGTGCGGTCAACCCCGGCGCCTAAATCACAAATCACCACATCATATTGCTCAGCCACATCCAAAAGTTGGTCACGCAAAATCGCGAGGCGTTGGCTGGGCAAGGCAGAAAGAGAGGCTTGGCCGGAGCGTCCGGCAATAATATCGAACTGTCCCTCTTCATAGGTTTGAATCACCTTATCGATGCTGAGGCGTCCGCGAATCACGTCATTCAAATCACGTTTGGGCATTAAGCCAAGCTGTACATCAACATTGGCCAAGCCTAAATCACCATCAAATAGGAGTACTTTTTTCCCGCGCTTTGTCAGGCAATGGGCTAGCGTAATCGAAAACCAAGTTTTACCGACACCACCCTTACCGCTAGCAACAGCGATAACATTTTTGCCACGACGAAAACCGCCTGTCGCGGTTTTTTCTGTGGTTTTGTCTTTTATCGAAGCATCGTTCATTCGTTATCTAATCCTAGCGATCGGTGTGAGAACCCCGGCGGGAACCTGCTTGAGCGCGCGTTGCTACGGTATCCCCTTTGAAAGCCTTTGGCATCAAAAGCCTTGAAAGATGTTGAGGGGTCATAGAAAACAACCCATCAGCGACTTTCGGGGTATTACTCGCATCAGCGAACACTAAATTACCATGATGTGCGGCCGCAAGCAATCCACCTAAGCGTCTAGCAATATCTAAACGGGTGGGTATCATACTTTGGACGCCAATTGTTGAAAAAGCGCGTGCAATCTCGGAGCATTCGTCCGTATCGCCGCCTGCTTGGAAAACAAGGTGAGGCTCAATCATACCGGTATTAATCAGGCGGGCTAACAGTCTGACATCTTCGGTGTTGAAGGGGTTGATTCCGGGGGTGTCGATTAATATTTGGTCAAAGCCCTTCATGGAAGTGAGTAAAGCTTTAAGCTCCTGCGGGCCGGAAGCACGCTGTAAATCTATTTTTAAAAGCTTGGTGAAAGCCTGAAGTTGTTCAACTCCGCCAGCACGTATCGTATCACAAGAAATGACCCCAACACGCATGCCGGCCATGACACCACGTGCCGCCATTTTTGCGACCGCTAGTGTTTTGCCGGATCCTGGCATTCCAACCATCATCTGGGCTTGTGAAATTGATTTGTTGGGTAAGGGTTTAAATTGAAATAAATGTTCAACCGATGCCATCAAGGCGTCTTTAGGATCATCCAAGCCAATCACCGTCGCGCAAGACAAAACATTATCCATGACATCTTCCGGCACGCTGTGGCGAAGCATTGCTTCGGTTAATTCTTCGGCGATCGCGCTTTCTTCATCTTCGTCATCATATTGTAGCCAGCTGTCACCGGCACCACCACGATCCGATCGGGAAATTTCAAAATGCGGTTCTACCGCCGCAGTGACATGGATCGATCCGCCCCGTTCTTCACGGGTTGCAACGATCACAGCGTCTTCACCCAGCGTTTGACGAACCATTTGCATCGCTTCAGTCATTGTTTTTGCATAAAAAGATTTGAGCCGCATAAAAGCAGTGTTAGCAGAATTCTCGAGTAAAAAGAATCAATTTGTCAAACTAGTGTACATTTTCCAAAAGCCAAGGGAAAGAGTCTGATCAAAAAAAGATTAAAATAATAGGGAAAATAGTAATAGAGAATCAGGCTGGCTTTAATTTTATTGACATAACTTTTGTTTGTCGCTATCAAGCGGGCACTTAGTGAGGGAATAAGAAATGTCAGTCAAAGACGAGTTAATGTCAGCTGGGGGTGTCGACGCACTCGTTCTGTGCGCTTGTACAATCGAAATGAGTTTTGAATATTTGATTATGGATCAAGGGTCAGAAGAGGCAAAATTAGTACATGAAGAGCTAAGTGCGATAACGCAAGCGATCTTGGATTCAAAGTGCCATGAAACGGCTTTGCATGCCTATCGCTATATGTTGCTGCGCGCATTCAGTGAATATCCTCAGGATTATCCATATATCCATTCCAGCTATATTAGGTTGGTCAATGGTCTTCCCGATGAGGATCGGTCTGACTTTATGAATATTTTACATGACATTGCTCCGTTGGAAAGTGTCAGCGGGTGGACAAGTATTGCAAATGCGTGTTTTTTACGCTGCGGCATGTACACTCGGTTAAGCGATTACGCACATAAATCCGGTGCGGAGACGGATATGTATTTCTCAGGCGTTCCATTGGCGGAGCGCTGGGCATTTTATCGGGATCAAATTGCAGTTTCTGTCTTGAGTATAAGCGGCGTTGAGCCCACTATCGATGCCGACGGTAATCTCATAGATTTTGAGATTTAAGTTAAACTTGTCCCACGGTCTTGATGCGTGCTTTGGGGTGGATTTCGTTCTGACTCATGATAATGGTCTGTGGCCGGAAACGCTCAATGACGGAACGTACATAGGGTCGGATCATCGCCGAGGTCAGTAAAACAGGGTTTTCACCATTCTCACCAAATTGTTCATATCCATCCCGAACGGACTTAATAAATTCCTGTAAATGCGTGGGCGCCATGGCAAGCTGCTTATCTTCGCCATCGCCGACCAGTGCCTCGTGGAAGGCTTGTTCCCACTGGGCGGATAATGTTGCCAAAGGAACCGTGCCGCTGGCATCTGTATTTGAATCACACAGCTGGCGTGACAGACGTGATCGCACATGTTCGGTTAGTTTGGATGTATTCTTTGTAAAGGCTGTGCCTTCGGCCAATCCTTCCAAGATGGAGGGGAGGTCGCGAATAGAAACACGCTCGGCCAATAGATTTTGCAAAATACGTTGTAGACCACCAATGCTGAGCTGGCTTGGAATAACATCGGCGACCAACTTTTGATATTCTGTCGGCATTTCATCCAGCAATTTTTGCGTTTCGGCATAATTTAATAGATCCGGCATATTATCTTTGATGATCTCGGTAATATGGGTCGTGATCACAGTGGAGGCATCAACAACCGTATAGCCTTTAAAGTGAGCTTCTTCACGGTGTTTTTCGTCAATCCACATGGCAGGCAGGCCGAAAGTTGGTTCTACCGTATTCTCGCCCGGTAAATTGATGGCACCCCCGGCGGGATCCATGCACATGAGCATCCCAACGCGAACCCCGCCCTTGCCAGCTTCGATTTCTTTGATCCGTACAATATAGTCATTCGCCGGAAGCTGTAAGTTATCTTGAATACGAACGGATGGCAGAACATAACCCATATCTTCCGCTAGTTGACGGCGTAGGCCCTTAATCTGGTCGGTGAGTTTTTGGCTGCCATCATCTTGCACCAGCGGTAAGAGGCCGTAGCCCAGTTCCAACCGGATAATATCCATCGCAAGCGCAGCAGAGATAGGCTCCTCTGCGACGGGGGCAGAGGGCCTGCCATCTGATCCTATAGCTTGAGCCCCGCCTCCGCTAGGCAGCGCTCTGGTTGAGCCCGCAGGGCCGGAGAACTCAAGTGCTTCTCTTGCTTTGGCGCGTTGAGAGGAAAAATAGCCAATGACAAAGATGATGCATGACAGAACAAAAAATGGAAAAAATGGAATCGCAGGAACGGCGCCCAGTGTTAATAATAGGCCCGCAGTCATATAAATGGCACGCGGATAGCGGCTGAGCTGCTCAAACAAAGCTTGCTCGGCTGAGCCTTGTACTCCGGCTTTGGAGACCAGTAAACCGGCAGAAACTGAAATGACCAGAGCCGGAATCTGACTGACCAAGCCATCACCGATAGTCAAAATGGTATAGTTTGAGGCCGCCTCACCAAGGCTCATCC
>QGCY01000227.1_pt1 | contig 10011 bp, 7 predicted proteins | sample 4708041 | NCBI WGS metagenome assembly QGCY01 (sample SAMN08941164, study PRJNA450518) | Sediment metagenome, whole genome shotgun sequencing project. | biome: grassland soil; feature: grassland; material: soil; isolation source: soil 14 days enrichment with methanethiol and mixed carbon source ... | reverse complement strand
ACCATTACCCGTCAAGTACGCGCCCATAATACCTTTGCGCCCTAAAATATGCGCACCAGTCGGAAAATCAGGCCCTGGAATAATCGAAATAAGCTCCTCAGCGGTCATATCTGGATTTTCCAAAATCGCCAGACAGCCATCAATGACTTCACCCAAATTATGGGGAGGAATATTCGTAGCCATCCCCACCGCAATACCGCCTGCACCATTCACCAGCAGGTTCGGAATACGGGACGGCAGAACATCGGGCTCTTTCGTGCTTTCATCATAGTTCGCATGAAAATCAACCGTGTCTTTTTCGATATCTTCCAAGATTGCTTCGGCTGATTTTTCAAGGCGCGCCTCGGTATAACGCATGGCAGCAGCACTATCGCCATCCATGGAGCCAAAGTTACCCTGTCCATCAATCAGCGGCAGACGCATCGAGAAATCTTGCGCCATCCGCACAAGCGAATCATAAATCGCGCTATCACCATGCGGGTGATATTTACCCATCACGTCACCGACGATACGGGCAGATTTTTTATAGGCTTTATCCGATGTGTATCCACCTTCACGCATCGCGTATAAAATACGGCGGTGAACCGGCTTTAAGCCATCACGAACATCAGGCAGAGCGCGCGATACGATAACGCTCATCGCGTAGTCGAGATAGGATTGTTTCATCTCCTCAACCAGAGAAATGGAAGGTACATTGTCTTCCGGAGGAGGGGGCTCAATAGCGTTAAGATCGTCGCTCATATCGTTGGATATTCTTCTTTAAAATTTGTCTACTAAAATATCCTTCAATCTAGCAATTACAGCCCCCTACAGCAAGGGCGCATTACCAATCTATACCCACTATTTTACTAAAAAATCGGGGCACAGATTGGGTGGTTTTCTATTTGAGCGGGAAATGGTATCGTAAGATACACCTATAAGAACAATAAAGCGAAACAAGACCCTTATGGATACATCGTCAGCGCATCTTATTTGGCAGGCATTGCTGGATAATCTGGAGCCCTTCCACCTCGATATGGAGATGACCATCGCCGCTATCGCTGCGATTATCGCCTTCCAGCAATTCGCGGCCAACCGCACCCATAATGAGCTATCGGTTCAGCCTTTCTTAACAACGCCCGTGCGCTATCACCTACATCCAGAGGATGAGCATTTTTATCGACTTGTCCTGAGGTTGAAAAATCAAGGGCACGGCACTGCGCTGATCACGAATTATACGGTGTATTTTGAAGATCAAAAGCTCGGCAGCGCCAAAGACAGTAAGGCGCTCAGTCGTGCGATTGGCGCAAAAATTCAGGAGCACGGCAACGCCTTTTACGTGGAAAATTTCGTAGCAACGCGCAATTCCGCCATCCGCGCCGGTGAAGAAACCGTGCTAATTTCGTTCTCTGTCCCGCATGATAATAAAGATGGCTTTGACGAAGATCTGAAATATCTGGAAAAATTTCGCGTGGAAATAGAGTATAAAAGCCTCTATGACAAAAAATATTCGCACAGCACGAAGCATTAATCCTGAAGGTTAAAGAAAAACCCGCCTAGAACGGGATTTCATCATCCATGTCATCCATGGCAGGGGCTGGCGCATTTGCAGCTTGTTGCTGCTGTCCGCCACCATAGGACGAACCACCAAAATCGCCACCGCCTGCACCCGAGCCAGAGCGACCATCCAACATGGTTAGCTCGCTACGAAATGGGCGAAGCGCAACCTCAGTTGTATAACGATCATTACCGTTTTGGTCCTGCCATTTACGGGTTTCCAGTTGACCTTCGATATAAACCTTAGACCCTTTTTTCAGGTAATTTTCACAAACCGTCACAAGGCCCTTATTGTAGACAGAGATATTATGCCATTCGGTTTTTTCTTTACGCTCGCCTGTGGCGCGGTCTTTCCAGCTTTCAGAAGTGGCGATCGAAAAATTAACGACTTTATCACCGCTTTGAAATGTGCGCACTTCAGGGTCTTTACCCAAATTGCCGATTAAGATCACTTTATTTACGCTGCCTGCCACGTCTTTGGCTCCTTTTTCAAAAATATGCGTTGATTGGTTCTAGCGAGTATAAAGACAACCCGCACGAAGGCAAGCGTTGTGTAAGCTTTTTACTTGGAAATCCACTGCTTCGTCTGTTAGTATCCGGCCTCATTTCACTAACAGGCCGGAGGAAGGCATGACAAAGATTGCTCAAGAGATCGCAAACCAATGTAAAAGCTGGGCTTTTGCAGAAGCGCAGAGTATTGTCAAACGCTTGCGTGCCCTTAATCGCGGCGAAGTTAAAGCCGGCGAAAAAGGCTATGTTTTGTTTGAAACCGGCTATGGCCCCTCAGGCTTGCCTCACATCGGCACCTTTGGCGAGGTGGCGCGAACGTCGATGGTCAAGCGCGCCTTCGAAGCGATCTGCCCGGACATTCCAACCAAGCTAATTTGCTTTTCCGATGACATGGACGGATTTCGCAAGGTGCCCGGTAACGTACCCAACCAAGAAATGCTGGCCGAACATCTGAACAAGCCCCTCACACAAGTGCCCAACCCGTTCGGTAGTGAATATGACAGCTTTGCCGCGCATAACAACGCACAGCTACGTGCCTTTTTAGATCGCTTTGGTTTTGAGTATGAATTTATTTCCTCAACCGAAGTTTATAAAGCCGGTCGCTTTGATAAGGCTTTGCTTGCGATGCTTGAGAAACACGAAGAAATTAAACAAGCCGTTCTGCCAATTTTAGGCGAAGAGCGCGCAGCCACGTATTCTCCGTTTTTACCGGTTTCTCCGGCGACGGGCAAAGTCTTACAAGTGCCGATTTTGGAGACTAACCCCGAAGCAGGCACGGTTGTCTTTGAAGATGAGGATGGCACAAAAACCGAAGTACCCGTCACCGGTGGACAGGTCAAAGCACAATGGCGCGCCGATTGGGCCTTGCGCTGGTTTGCTCTGGATGTCGATTACGAGATGAGCGGCGTTGACTTGCGCAGCTCCGCCGCCGTCGCCGCAGACATCGTTAAAATCATGGGTAGCCGTAGCCCGGCCGGTTTTCATTACGAGCTATTTTTAGATGAAAATGGCGAGAAAATCTCTAAATCCAAAGGCAACGGCCTAAGCATGGAAGAATGGCTGACTTACGCCCCGCATGAGAGCTTGGCCTATTACATGTTCCAGCGCCCGTCTTCGGCTAAGAAACTTTATTTCGATATTATTCCTAAGACCGTGGATGAATACATCACTTATGCCGCCAAGCTTGACGAACAAGACGACAAGAAAAAACTGGATAACCCTGTTTGGTATATGTATGGCGACCACCTGCCTGAGGGGCAAGATACCCCCATCAGCTTTGCTTTGCTTTTGAATTTGGTCAATGCCGCCAATACCGAAGACCCACAAGTGCTATGGGGCTTTATCAACCAATACGCCCCTGAGGCCAATCCAGACAGCCATCCGTTTTTGGCACGCTTGGTGGATTATGCCATTCAGTACTACAAGGATTTTGTTCTGCCTGCGAAGCAATACCGCCTAGCTGATGAGCGTGAGAGCGCTTCGTTGCGGGCCCTGGTCGAAAAACTAAGCGCACTTGGCGAAGGCAAAGATGCCGAAGATTACATGACTGAGGTCTTCAGCGCCGGCAAAGAAAACGGCTATGATAAATCTGAGCTTCGTGATTGGTTCCAAGCAATTTACGAAACTTGCCTCGGTCAGTCTGAAGGGCCCAGATTTGGCTCATTCGTTCAGCTTTATGGTGTTCACTCCACTATTGATATGATCGAGAGCGCCTTGGCAGGAAAATTGGCGCAAGCTGCTTAATTTGACAAGTGCCAACTATATAAGATAGGTTTCGGCTGTCTATAACAGTATATTACATAAAGTTACTATCATGGAACAAAAACAAAAGCCCTCTTTATGGGAACGCTTCTTTACTGCTCATGAATTACCCGAAGGGGTCATGCCTCCGATTGTTAGCGGAGGTGGCATACGCCCACCAACGATGCATCTCATGTTTTTTACAAATGCCCATCCACCACAGGACCCGCCCGTTCAGGCTACGGCTCCCGAGGCTGCAGACTCCATCCCCAGCTAAGTGGCACCGATGTTTGTTGACATAACTTTATCTTCTCTTTATTGAAGAAAAATAATTAGGCACCTATCCCCTAGGGCTTAGAGCCTTAGACGACAAAAACATCCTTTGTAATGATGGAGTATCAATACCCATGTCTGTTTTAAGTAAGCTTACTTCGGCTGTTTTTTCACAGCCCGTTAAACGCACTTCGGTAGGGCTAGGTGGTTTGACCATTATTATTGGCGGCCTACACTGGTTAGATCAACATGATATTGATGGCAGCAATTTTTCCGTAGATTACGTGATTTCTGAGGTTTTAAACGACTTGGATTCTTTCGAAGAATCCACACCAGTGCCTACGATTACCCCCTCCTGACTTTAGGAATTCAGGCTCATTTTCAGGGGTGGAAAATCAAATTTGGGGCGGTCATACTGATCGCCCTTTTTTAATGCCTCGCCCACATTCCAGTAGGTGACAATCTCATTTAAGTCTGGGCGATCCCGATCAGCGGGAGCCTTTTCAGGATGGCCGCCAATATGCATAAAGCCTGCAATGGTATCGCGCGCATCGATACCGATGGCAGACCTAAATTCTTCATCATAGGCATACCATTCACTCAGCCACTGGGCTGCAAAACCGTGTGCATCAGCTGCTAATAATAAGTTTTGACACGCGGCACCGGTGCTCATCACTTGCTCCCACAGCGGATGCTTACCACGTCGCATCCGATACACCACACCAATCACCAAGGGGGCGCGCGTAAAACGATTTTGCTCTTTTTGAAGTGCATCTTCGGATGTGTCTGGATTTTGCTTTTGATAAATATCGACAATGATTTTATTTGCTTCGTCGCGGGCTTCGCCCTGAAAGACAATAAAATAAAACGGCATGGTTTTACCATGATCAGGAACGCGCGCCGCGGCGGTTAAAATGTCTTCAAGCTGTTTTGGCGATGGAGCATTTGCCGTCATCTCATCCGCCTTAACGGAGCGGCGGGTTAACAAGCATTGAAGTATTTCGGCATTTGAATCTTTAATCATGGGATAGGAAAATAGAGCTTTGCGCACCTATGTTCAATCTTTATGATACAGGAAATGAATCAAAGCCATCCCAACCCTCCACCAGCGATCCAAATTCCGGCCATTGGTGCGCTTGCTTGTGATGGCTCCCATGCTTCGCTGGTTTCCACCGATGGGGAAATCCATTACCTGCCGCATGATCAGGTACGTATGATGATTCATAAGCAGCCCGTTTTATGCTGTCATGCCCCTTACGTCCGCCAAAAGATTGGCAAAAACTGTGACTTTTTCGCCTTTGACGTGCTGGAGCTTTTTGCATTCGTTCATCCGGGGCTTTTTTGCGTGCCGACGATTTACGGGCTTTGCGATTGCCTGAACTTGCCCAAGCCTAATGATTTAGAAGAATCTGCTTCGCAACTTTATGAGATTGCCCGCACATTGCTGGAGCATCTGCGCGTTGACCCGCTGGAATCCAAAGCCCCCGCTGCGACACTGGCGCGCCTCATGGGCATGAACGGCAAGGGCTGGCCTTGGGCACCTTATATTTGCGCCGCACTGGGAGAGCCCCTCGACGACACCCCTGCACCGGTGGATATCAAGCCGCTTTTCGAAATTTTAAAAACCTTGCCTGAATGGGAGGAAGAACAGCGCTCGCCTCCGCATAGTCATTTCGGGGTCGAACCGATTGAGGCCACAAGACGACTGGATGATTTGCTTCATAATATTTCAGGCCAAGGCCACGAAACCCGTGAAGCCCAAAAAGCGTATACCCGCGCCGTGTGTCAATCCTTTGCCCCGCCTGCCATGGATGGCAGCGCCCATATCACCCTAGCTGAAGCCGGTACCGGAACCGGAAAAACACTGGGCTATTTAGCGCCTGCCAGTTTGTGGGCTGAAAAAAATGAAGCCGCCGTCTGGATATCGACTTACACCAAGAACCTGCAACGCCAGATCGAGGGAGAACTTCGCCGCCTCTACCCGCAACAAGCCGATATGGATCGCTATGTCGCCGTTCGTAAAGGGCGGGAGAATTATTTATGTTTGCTCAATCTCCATGAGAATATCGCGGCCCTACCGACAGCTTATAACCCGCAAAGCGCCGCAGCCGCAGGCATTATGGTGCGATGGATTGCTTCGGGTTGTGACGGGGATCTCAGCGGGGCGGCCTTTCCAGGATGGCTTAGCTCTCTTTTAGGGTTTGCCGGAACCTTAGGGCTTGCCGATCGGCGCGGCGAATGCATTTATTCAGCCTGTGATTATTATCGCCAATGCTATTCCGAACATTCCATTCGCCATGCCAAACAAGCAAGGCTGGTGATCGCCAATCACGCTTTGGTCATGATCCAAGCTGCGATGGCAGGATCGATGGACCAATTACCCGATCGCTATATATTTGATGAGGGCCATCATTTATTTGATGCGGCAGATAGTGCTTTTTGCTCCCATCTGAGTGCGCAAGAAGCCCGAGATTTGCGCCGCTGGCTTTTGGGGCCAGAAGGCGGGCGGCGCGCTGGCCGTGCCCGTGGTATTAAACGCCGGATCGAAGATCTATGCGAAGGCGATGAGACCTTAGAAAAAGCGCTGCAAGACTTATTAAATGCTGCGCACCAATTACCCGGCGAAGGCTGGACACGGCGCCTTAAAAACACGGCGCCCGCCGGCATGTTTGAAGAATTCTTTTATGCTTGCATGTCTCAAGTGTATGCTCGTGCGCCAGGCCAAGACACCCCCTATTCCCTCGAGACCCCTTTGCACCCTGCCGCAGACGAGCTTATTCAAGCGGCGGAACCTTTGATCAGGGCGTTACGGGATTTGCTGAAGCCTTCTCAAATATTGGTGCAAGGCTTTGTCGAGCGACTGAATAACGACGGGCTGGATGGCGATGACATGATGAACAGCGATACAAGGCGCCGCCTTGAATCGGTTATCCGCACCTTGGAGCATCGCGGCATTGTCACCTTACAAAGCTGGGTTGCGATGCTGGATGCCTTAAAGCAAGGGGATCAAAATAGCGGCGCAGAATTTATCGATTGGATGGAAATCACCCGCAGCGATGGTCAGGCCGTGGATGTCGGTTTATTTAGACATTGGATTGACCCGATGAAGCCTTTTTCGACTTCGATTTCAAAGCAATTACATGGTGCAGTTATGACGTCTGCCACTTTGCGTGATCAGGCTATTGAATCTTCTCATGAGCAACAGCAAGGATGGGATAATGCAATGCGCCTTTCCGGTGCGCCCCATTTCAACGCTCAGCCGAGCTTATTTTCAACCGCATCCCCCTTTAACTACGCACAACAATCGCGCGTATTTATCATTGATGATGTTAATAAGAATAATAGCAAGCAATTGGCGAGCGCCTTTTACGCACTTTGTGAAGCATCAGGCGGCGGAGCGTTAGGTTTATTTACCGCCATTCACCGGCTGCGTCAGGTGCATGAAAAAATCGTCGGTCCCATGGAACAGGCAGGCTACCCCCTTTATGCGCAACATGTCGATGCGATTGATATTGGCACGCTGATTGATATGTTCCGCTTTGATCCACATGCTTGTATGCTCGGCACCGATGCCACGCGGGATGGGGTTGATGTACCCGGGCATTCTTTGCGCCTGTTAGCGTTTGACCGTGTGCCGTGGCCGCGGCCTAATATTTTGCACAAAGCACGCCGCCAAGCTTTTGGTGGGCGCGCCTATGATGAAGGCATTACGCGATTGAAGCTTAAGCAAGCTTTTGGTCGCCTAATTCGACGCGCCGATGATAAAGGCGTTTTTGTCATGATGGATTCCGGTTTTCCCAGCAGGCTGCATGATGCCTTCCCGCCGGATGTGGAGATTGTCAAATGTGGCCTAAAAGAAGCCTGCGACGCCATTAAAGTTTTCCTATTGGAAACACCGTAATTACGCTTTTTTTCAGCCAAACGCCCCAAAAAAGAATTTTTAATGCAAAATTATACCTAAAATAACAACTTTTTGATCTTGCTGGTCACGAGACTGCCACGGTATAACGATGACGCTGCTTAATCTTGCAATTCACAGTGCCCTGCCACTATTCTATATTATCATCATACACGACGAACGGTTATATTAACGATGGATGTTTTTTATATTGAAAACCCACACACCGACCCGATTCGGGCTTTTGCGAAAATTCATCACCTTCCCTATGCTTTGCTGCTGGACAGTGCCGATCGACGCCATCCGGATGCACGTTATTCCTATATTTTGTGCAACCCTCTTGAGACGATCGAAGCCAAAGATGACGAAATTATGGTCTCTAGCCGTTCAAAACTGATGACATTGCGGGGCAAGGACCCTTTTGATGTGGCACGCCAACGCATGGAAAATATGGATTTCAGCACCAAAGCTATTAAAGGCCTACCCCCCTTTCAAGGCGGGATCGCCGGATTATTTTCTTATGATCTGGGCCGAACCTTGGAAGACATGCCCGGTTGGGCGATCAGCAATCCTGACATGCCGGATATGGCGCTTGGCCTTTATGATCAAGTGATTGCCTACGATCATAAGCTTGAGAAAAGCTGGGTTATCACCCATGCCCGCAACCAATTCGAAGCCCAAATGAAGCAAGCAGTTTTGCTCAACAATCTGGAAGGTGGCCCGATGCTGCCGGAACCCTTAGAAGAGCCTATTTACTGGAATCCGCAATTTAAACCGGCAGCCTATAAACAACGAATTGAACAAGTCATCAATTATATCCGTGCCGGAGATATTTTTCAGGCGAATCTCTCGCAACGCTTTGAAGCAATGCTGCCGGTTGATTTTGATCCCTTTTCGCATTATCAGGTGCTGCGCCAAGTTAATTCCGCTCCTTTTGCCAGCTATATGAATTTAGGGCCTGTAAAAATTTCCAGTGCCTCACCGGAGCGTTTTTTGCGCACCGACCTTCAGCGTCGTTGCCAGAGCAAACCGATCAAAGGCAGCGCGCCGCGCTTGAAAGATAAAACAGAAGACTTTCTGAGCATGCAACGCCTGCAAACCGATAAGAAAAATCGCGCTGAGAACATCATGATCACCGATCTTTTACGCAATGATTTATCCCGGGTTTGCGCGCCCGAGAGCATTCAAGTCGATGAGCTTTGCTCGGTTGAGAGCTTCGCTGGCATTCACCATCTGGTTTCCACGGTCAGCGGCATTTTAGACAAGGGGAAACATGCGCTTGATTTACTGCGGGCCTGTTTCCCCGGCGGATCCATTACCGGGGCGCCAAAAATAAGGGCCATGGAAGTTATTGAAGAGTTGGAGCCCACGCGCCGCGGGCCTTATTGTGGCTCCATTGCGATGGTAGGATTTAACGGTTTTATGGATAGCAGCATTTTAATTCGAACGCTTGTGTATGATCACGATAGCGTGAGCTTTAACGTCGGGGGCGGCATTACGGCGCTATCCAATGCGGATGATGAATATCAGGAAACTATGGATAAGGCGCACCTGATTTTTGAAAGCTTTCAATCCGAAGAGACCCCGACTAAAATACCGGCATGATCCGGCCTACTATTTTACTGATCGATAATTATGATTCCTTTGTCCATAATCTGGCACGCTATGTGACGTTAGCTGGTGCGGATACTAAGATTATGCGCAATGATGCCTTATCTCTGGATGATATCGCGGCTTTGGCACCTGATGGTATTATACTGTCCCCCGGGCCATGCGCCCCTGAGCAAGCGGGCATCTGCATTGAGCTCATCCGTTATTTTGGCCCCAGCATTCCAATTTTAGGCGTGTGCCTCGGCCACCAGGCCATCGGGGAGGCTTATGGTGGAAAAACCATTCGCGCCCCTATACCGATACATGGGCAAAGCTCTACCATTGTACCTTGTGCGCCCAGCCTACTCTTTAAAGACATGGAAGAACCTTTTGAAGCAGCACGCTATCACTCACTGATAAGTGACATTGAAAAGGTTCCAAATTTGATCCTGACAGCCTATAGC
>QGCY01000226.1_pt1 | contig 10016 bp, 9 predicted proteins | sample 4708041 | NCBI WGS metagenome assembly QGCY01 (sample SAMN08941164, study PRJNA450518) | Sediment metagenome, whole genome shotgun sequencing project. | biome: grassland soil; feature: grassland; material: soil; isolation source: soil 14 days enrichment with methanethiol and mixed carbon source ... | reverse complement strand
ATGTGAGTTTTGGCGATGAAGAAGAGCCAGAGGTTGATGAAGAGCGCACGGTCGAGATCGATGTTTCGCTCAATGCGCCACGGCGTCTTTATGTAACGGGACAGGGCATGGATGCAGAGCTCTCTCTGGAGTCGCGCATCACGGGCACGCTGTCGGATGTCAGAATTGACGGACGCGCCGACATTGTGCGTGGGCGGTTTGAGCTTCTTGGTAAGCGGTTCGAGTTCGTTGACAGTGTGGTCTTCCTTGAAGGTGCGCCTATGGAAGCGCGTCTGGATATCACGGCCGAGCGCGAGACGAACGACCTGCTCTCACAAGTGAATATCACCGGCACACCTGCGCGCCCTGATGTGTCGCTCAGCTCGGTTCCAGAATTGCCACAGGATGAGGTGTTGTCGCGCGTGCTATTCGGGCGGTCCCCATCTCAGCTGACAGGGCTTGAGGCTGCCAGGCTGGCCGCAGCGCTCGCGCAAATGGGCGGTGGCGGCGGTTTTGACTTGCTGGGCGGTATCGAGCAACTGGCAGGGCTGGATGCGCTGGATGTACGTCAGAACGACTCTGGTCAGTTTGAAGTGTCTACCGGCCGGTATCTTTCAGAAGATGTCTATCTGGAGGTCATGTCAGACGCGCAGGGCAATGCCGGCGTTAGCGTTGAGTGGGAACCGCGAGAGAACATTTCTGTCACGGCTGACACAACGCCGGGCGAAGGTGAGAATCTCACGATCGAATGGACGCGTGACTTCGATTGATAGACGGGTATGGGGGGACTTTAAGCGGGTAATTGATGCCTGCTGGCCGTCTTAGAATTCGCGGGCGAGGGAGAAGCCTGCGAAAGATTCACGTTCGGAATTGCTGATTCCGCCGGGCGCTGAATAAGACGCTTCGGTCTCGATATAGCTGATAGTGAATTGGGTGCCGCCAAAATAGGTTGATACACCCGCTTGAAGATCACCAATGGTTATCTGGTCATCGAGGCTCATTGTCATGGTCGCGCCATCTGACAGAGAGAAATTGTTCGTGCTGACGCTAAGGGCTTCGCCGTCCGCAGCTGCGAATATATACCAGCCGCTCGTTGCTTCTCCGCGTTCGAACTGAACGACATTGCCGAAACGAATTTCGGCTGAATACCCTTCAAAGCCTGCGTCATTTGACGAAAACGCCGTGTAGCGCGGAGATAGATACAGGCCCGATCCATCGCGTTCGTCCGGGGCTGAAACCGCCCAGTCATTACGGAAATTCAGCTGGGTCTGGGTGTCTGTCGGTCGGGTTGGGGACAGGTGCAGGCTATTCTCAGCGCCGAAGCCAAAATCTGAAGGCAGTGCAGGCGAAATGTCCGCAACCGGTCTGGCAAGATTGAGTTGTGCGGCGCCGGGAACCGTCGTCGGCTGGATGTTGATTCGCGTATCTGAATAATGCGGGGCGGAGATAATACCTTGTTCTTCCTCTGCTGTTGCAGACTGCGCTGTCCAGGCAAGAATGCCGGTGAGAAGAAGAAGAGCTTTTTTCATTCCGTTACCATCTTAACTTATATCATACCCCGGTTAACACTCCAAACTCTACTTGGTTCCAGAGTGTAACGAGAGATTGTGGCGGAAAGACGGTTCTGGACTTGAATTAGACCTCGCTAAATTAGGTCTGGGTTTAGACTTTTGATTCGATGAAAATTTGTATTTTAACAGGTTGTTAAAAAGCCCGGCTCGAGGGCCGGGCTGATCATAAAACTTTTTTCAGTTGGCATTAATCGGTGAGGATTGCGCCAACGATAATGCCTGCAACAATGCCTGTTCCGACGACAGCCAGATATGCATCGTTATTGTGACGGACCCAGTAATGGCCGGACGGCGGAGCATACAGACCATAGCGGTGATAGTCATTGATCCGGTGGCGCCCATGATCGTGGAAGCGTGAGCCTACGCGATAGTAAGGCCGATAGTTCGGCTGATATCCGAAACGCGGCGAGTACAATACCGGTGTGCGCGGATTCCAGTGGTAACGCGGCTGGTAATGATTGTTCCGTGGGCGATAATTCCGGTAATTATAGTTGTTGTACGAGTAATTGTACCCGCGGTTATTGTTGTAATACCGGTTGTTATACTGCCTCTGATTATAGTGGCGCTGATTGTAGTTGTTATAGCCGTTATAACGGTTGTTATTGTTGTGACCGTAATAGCGATTGTTGTTATGGCGTGAATAATTGTCATGACGACGATTATTGTGACGGTAGTCGCGGTCGCGATGACGATCCCCGCGATAGTCGCGGTGACGGTTGCCACGGTAATCACGATCACGGTGTCGATCGCCGCGATAATTGCGGTCGCGATGGCGGTCATGGCCATTATAATGTCGGTCGTTGGTTTGCTGGGCGTGTCCGTTACCGCGGCCATGCCCGTAGCTCTGCGCGGACGCAGGCATAGCGGAAACCGTGATCATACAGCCAGCCAGAAACGACACGCCGAGGAATTTCAGAGGCTTCATTCGGAGAATCTCCCAGTCTGGGCCCCCACACACATGGATAAACAATAGTTAACCAAAGTGAACGGGGGCTGAACAGCCCCTTTTTGCAGTCAGGCCTTCTCTTTAAGAAGCCCGATCTCGCGCAAGCGTTCCAAAAGATATTCATTCGCCGTGATCGGCGGAAACTTTTCAGGGTTCTCGTCAGACACACACGAAGGCAGCGCGCGGATTTCGACATCTGGTTCGAAATGCAGGAAAAACGGCATGGAATAGCGACCGAATTTCGAGCGTTCCGGAGACGGGTTCACGACGCGGTGGGAGGTGCTTTGAAGGACGCCATTAGTCAGGCGTTGCAGCATGTCGCCCACATTGATGACCATTGTGCCTGGAGGCGCGCTCACGGAGATCCAGTCTTCTATGCCACGCGGCCGGACTTGCAGGCCTGCTTCATCAGCGCCTAGGAGCAGGGTGATGACGTTAATGTCTTCGTGAGCCGCAGCACGTACGGAACCTTCCGGCGGCGGTTCTTTCTGCGCAGGGTAGTGCAGAAGGCGCAGAATTGAATTGCCGTACTGAACCTTGTCGACAAACCAGTCGCGCTCCAGACCGAGGCCTGTCGCGACAGATTGAAGAAGACGATGACCGAGACGGTCAAACTCTTTGAAGATACCATTCGTCGCAGTGTCAAAGTCCGGAACTTCCGGAACGCTCGGCGTGTCAGGCATGGTTTCCCGATAAGGGTGGTCTTCCGGCAGCTCTCGGCCTGTGTGCCAGAACTCTTTCAGATCGATAGCCGCAACACCTTTGGCGTTCTCCTGGCCAAAAGGCGTGTAGCCACGTTGGCCAGCCCCGTTCGGGTCGAAATATTCTTGCTTGGTGTCAGCAGGTAGAGCAAAGAAATCACGCGATGCCTGATAGGCCTCATCGATCTTCGTCTGATCGAGTCCGTGATTGGCAATAACAGCAAAGCCGGTTTCCATGAAAGACGCCATCAGCGCCTTCGTAAAGTATGCATCATCAGCGCCAGGCGCTGGCAGTGAAATGGGTTTCAGAGTGTCCATAAGTGAGTCACCTTTTGATTGGCGGGGAAAATAACGCCGGTTTCGGTGTTTTGCTATGGCTTAGTCGTCGCAGTCCCGGATGCAGTTCACCATGGTTTGGTAACGAAATATTCGCCAAATATTAGGGTTCCGGAAATTCAAATAAATGAATAGTTACCAACGTTTACCTCAATAACCAAATACAGATCAGAAAAGTAGTTTGGTTAACTAATGGGCAATCTATCCTTGTCTTACTTTCATTGTCGGCAATGACCGACAGGTGATGAAGGAAGGCTTTTAGACCTGAAAATCAGGCGAGGTTTTCCACATTAGGAGAAAGACAAATGGCATTTGCTGAAAGCAAACTGGAAGCCCCATGCGAAGAAATGGGTCCTGAGTCTAAAGGTGAAGACCTTTATCGGATGGGACTGGTTTATTCCACAGGAATGGGCGTCGCAGTCGATTACATCACGGCGCATAAATGGTTCAATCTGGCTGCGCTGCGCGGCTATGAAGAAGCCAAGGCGTCACGCAAGGAGCTCGCCGAGTATATGAGCTCGGAAGAGATCGCAGCTGCCCAGAAAGCGGCGCGTGAATGGCTCGTCCTCGCGCACTAAGCGTTTCAAAACATCTCTAAGCAACCGAATGCAATCTGCCCGGTATGCCGGGCAGGGCACTCCTGAAGTGTGTTTGGTGTTTGGTAAGTTAGTTCAGGCCGCTACGCACGTCGTAGAACAGGCTGAAATCAATCGGCAGTGCTTCACGAATGTACTGCTGGATAAACAGATTGTGCTGTGCGATCGGCGAACGCGGGACGTAGATGACGTCATAGCGTTGAAGTGGCCCAAGATTGGCCAGCTGCGGATCATGCCATCCGGAGCGAACATCTATTGCCCAGCTGCTGATTTCGCCGCTTGGCTGACGACGCACCAGAATGACCTGACGCTCGTTTGCGTTGCTGGTGAAGCCTCCGGCCATGATCACGGCCTGAAGCGCATCAATCTGACCCGGAATCTCGATGATTCCCGGTTGGCCGACCTGTCCACCCACGAATACTTGCTGCGGACCATACTGCGCGACGAATACGTCCAGGCTTGGATCAACCAGTCTGGAACTCATTGCGCTGTAAATCTGCTGGTTAATTTCCGGTAGAGTCCGGTTTGCGACCATGATCGGATCAAGCAGTGGCATATGAATGCGCCCGTCAGGGCCGACCGTGACGGTTCGAGACAACTCAGGCGCTGAATAGACGGTAATTTCCAGCTGGTCGCCCGGGAAAATCCGGTAGTTCGGAAGGCTCGGAGAGTAGGGCTGGAACCCGGGTATGCCAGACACTGTTGTTGGCGGGTTACCCTGGCTGGCGCAGGCAGCGAGAATGCTTGCGAACATGATGGCTGCAGAACGTCTCATTAAACGGCCTATAAATTTCGAAATCACCCGCAGCATCGTGGTTAATCATCAATGAAATATTAAGGTCAATTTCCGATTTTCGTTTGGGATAATAGCGAGAGTAGGGCCGAATCTAATGGCAGCGGATGATGGATGGTCAAATGTAGCGACTTCAGTCGCCTCATCGACGTCAGCTTCCGCACGTCGTTCCAACAGGCCTCAACTGGATATACCTGAGTATGTGCTACTGCTCTGGCGCGCGAAATGGGCGATTATTCTCGTTGCTCTTCCGATACTGGCGCTCGCGATTCTGTTTGCTTTTATGCTGCCGGTTAAATATGCCGCGACGTCTCGTGTTCAGGTCACCCTTGGTAACGAGCGTGTCTTTGCGCCTTTGACGACGGGGGCAGATGCCCAGTCTGCAAATCTCGGTCAGGAAGAGATCACAGGTTCGGAGATCGAGCTGATCTACAGCCCGGTCATTTTTGATCGTGTGCTGCAGCAGATCGGTATAGATGTCATCTATCCCGATGACTACGAAGCGATGATGGAAGCGCCAGAGGAGGATCGTCCGCTGTTGTATGAGCGTACGCTACTTGGCTTCCAGAAAGACTTCGCCGCCGGTGCTGCGCCAAAAAACCCTGTCATCCGCACATCATACGAGCATAAGGATCCAGTTATAGCCGCACGCGTTCTGAATGCGATCGTCCAGACGTACCTGGAGTATCGCTCTGAACTTTTCCTTGAGGATGACGACGGTGTCCTGTCTCGACAGCGCGAAACACTCGCAGACGAACTTGCCGCGGCCGATGCTGCGATTGAACGTTTTCTGGTCGATAATCGCATCGGCGATTTTGATACAGAAAAAGGGTCCGTTGCGTCGCTCTATGGTGCGGTAACCGACAACCTTTTCAACGTTCAGGCCCAGCGTAGTGAAGTGCAGGGGCGTCTGGCTTCGCTCACAGCTCAACTTGCGCTGACTGAACCGACCATCGATCTCTACGTTGAGACCAATTATCAGCAGCAGCTCCTTGATCTGCAAATCGAGCGTGAGAGCCTGCTTTCAACTTATCTGCCAGGTACGCCGCAGATTGATGCCATTGATCGTCGTATTCAGAATGTTCAGAACCTGATCGCATCTCAGGGTGATGGCGTAGGCGTCATTCGACGAGGACCGAACGAAGTGTTCCAGCGCCTTGATCAGCAGCGTGCAGAACTCGAAGCAGAAGCGTCTGCGCTGCAGACACGATATGAAGAGCTGCGCCGTCAGAAGAATGAGATTGAAGAGCGCCAGCTCCAACTTACCCGGCTTGAGCCGCATTATCAGGAATTGCTCCGTGATCATTCCATTCTGGAGAACCAATTGCGCAACCTTACGGTTCGCGAAGGTGACGAACGCCTGATCCGTGAAGTGTCGCGGGCGAACCTGGATAACATCCAGATTCTTGAGCCAGCACGCCCACCTGCGCAAGGAAAAAGCATGCGTATGCTGGTGGCTGCTGCAGGCCTTCTGTTTGGTGGTTTCACCGGCCTAATTGCGGCGATGGTCTGGATTTTCTCTAGGAATACGATGCCCACAGCGGCCTGTGCATCACGAACGGTCGGTTTGCCGGTTCTAGCCAGCGTCAGACGTGTGTGAAGGAAGCAGATAGATGATCGACCTTCGCTCTGAGATTACCGACCTTGCTCGTTCCGTTGACCGCATTCCGGGCAGCGACCGCGGACGGTCTGTCATGGTTATTGGCGCAGACCCGGGTAACGGGGCTTCCAGCGTCGCCGCGTCGCTCGCTGTACTTCTGGCTGGACGTACAACGCGTGCGGCCTGGCTAATCGACCTCGATCTTCGCGGCAATGGCCAGTTCAATGCTTTCCAGCAGCGTATTTTTCCACGCATTGGGCTTCCGGGACGGCCGCTTGATGCGTCACTAAACGTGGATCAGTTCTATCAGGTTGTTCCTCAAGTGCGAGCAAATGGCGGCGCATCGCGTGGTCCACTAAAGCTGTTGGGCGCACACCGTGTCGAGCACTCAAATCTGTTTGTGACGCGGTTCCGCACGGAACATATCAAGCCGGGCCAGCGTATTCAGGTTCGCTCTGGCGGCACGTACTGGGATGCGCTGCGCAAAGTGTCTGACTGGGCGGTTCTGGATGCACCTGCACTCGATAGCTCGACCGCAGGACTTGCGCTTTGCCGTTACGTAGACGGTGTCGTCATCGTGATGGAAGCAGATCAGACGACAGCTGAATCTCTCAATGCGACACGTGATCAGATTGAAGCACATGGTGGCCGCTGTGTCGGCGTCGTGGTCAATCAGATCAGAGGCGATGCACGCTTTGCTGACAGGTTTTCGGGGTAAGTCATGAGTAGGGCGCAGATGCCATTTCTCGCCCGACTGCGCTGGCTGGAAGTGGTCTGCGTGGGCGTCAGCTTACTTCTCTTTTCCGAAGCGTTGTTGGGACGCATTTTTGCGACTCCGGAGAATCCTGAGGGCGGCGCGTTTCTTCGTTTTCTCTGGCTCCCTATTTACGGGTTTGGCGCCGTCGCCATTATGGCGCGGTGGCGCGATTTCGTAGCGATTGTCATTCGGTCGCCGGCACTTGTTGCGCTGTCCTGTCTGGCTGTCGCATCGATGTTCTGGTCGGTTGATCCGGGCACGTCGCTCCGCCGAGGCATTGCTATTCTCTTCACGACGGTCTTTGGCTTTTACGTCGCCTCCACGCTGACCTGGAAACAGATGCTGCGCGTTTTGGGTATCGTTTGGATTATTCTGGCCTTGGGCAATTTCATTGCTGGGGCAGCCTTTCCGGGGTTTGGCCGCATGCACGAGATTCACGTCGGCGCTTGGAATGGCCTCTGGTTCGAAAAGAACGCGCTGGGCGGCTATCTGGCGCGCGCGAGCTTTCTGTTCGCTTTCCTTTTGATGGTTGATAAAGGCCATCGTCGGTGGTGGGGCTTTGGTCTCTTCCTGTCGGTATTGCTGGTGCTTCTGTCGACTTCCAAAACCTCGCTTCTGGGCATGACGCTCGGGTTTGGAATCATCTTCTGTTACCTCTGGATGCAGCGTGGACGTATCGTCACGATCTCGACGCTTTGGCTCATTGTCGGGCTGACGGGGGCAGGGTATCTCGTTCTGACGGTCGCGCCTGAGGCCGTTGTGGCGTTGATCGGGCGCGATCTCTCGCTGACGGGGCGTACGGATATCTGGGAAGTGCTGTTGCAGCTGATTTCCGAGCGTCCATTGCTTGGCTATGGCTATGGTGCGTTCTGGGGTGAGCAAAACGGTCCGGCCTATCAGGTATGGCTCGCGACTGAATGGCTGGTTCCGACGGCCCACAATGGTATTCTTGAGGTGGTTCTGGCGCTTGGCTGGATCGGCGGTGGCCTGATGATCATCGATTTCCTGATGAACTTGTATCGCTCAGCTTCAACTGTCAGCTCACGGCCAACTTCGCTCTTTGCATTCGGTACAATGGCGCTGTTCGCGCTGTTCAGCGTGTCTGAAAGTGTGTTCCTGCTTCAGAATAACCTGACATGGGTGACCTATGTCGCCGTAGCCGCAAAGTTATCTCTGGATGCCAGAAATCGCGCGCGCGCTCGTGCCGAGTGGAAAGCACGGACACGCACTGCGCGCCGCCCGGCCTTGGTCTAGCGGGCGTGTGCGCCGTAAAAACGTTGTTCAAACGGACCAAACCAGAAAATCTTCCCGAGGCCCTGAGCGGTGCGATCAAACCAGAATGCGCGTTCCGGATGGCGGACGACGTACATTCCCGCTGACACAAGTCCAAAAAGTCCGGCCTGACCGACTCCGACCAGCGTCCAGAACACCATTCCCGGAATATCACGCGGCGTTTTACGGGCGCAGATTGTTGTCGGCGCCTGACCGTAAGCGAAGGCGCGGCGGAGCGTGTAGCGGAGCCGCAGACGGCTTTCCGGTACATGCTCAAAAACGGGAGCTTTACTCGCCCAGCCGAATTTATGGCCTGCCTGATCCAGTTTGGAAAAGAGGATATCGTCTTCACCGCCGGTCTCGTTCGACCGGGTATCGAACAATGGGCCATCAGACGGAAGCTGATCCAGATCGAAAAGGGAGTTGCCGCAGCCATAGAACTCGTCGAACAGGCCTGTGTCTTCCGGACCAATGCGTGAAAAGAACTTCTTGAAATAGCATTCATGCAGCTGGTGCTCGCGAGGCAGAGCTGTTTCGACAGGCCCAAAGGTGATGGCGGGCTTATGTTCTTCATAGACACGGAGCATTTCCGCGAGCCAGTTTGACGGCGCAGATTGGTCGTCATCCAGAAACGCGATGAGGCGGCCGCGTACTTCTGAAATCGCTTTGTTTCTCACATTGGCGACGCCCGGCTCGGGCTCCGACGCGTATCTGACTTGAATAGGTGCGTTCCCATATCGCTCGACGACGACATGCGCCGACTGTTCTGCGTCATTATCTACGACGAGAATCTCGGTTTCTTTCGCAGACACGTTCTCCTGAGCCAGCACGCTGTCGATAGCGCGGGTCAGGCTTTCCAGCCGACGGAAGGTCGGAATCACAACTGAGGTGCGGATTGCTGTCATGTGACGCTAAACCCCGCGCGTTCTGCGGCGACCTTCGGTGTGCAGATTTCGATGTCGAGTTCCTGAGCGCGGTCCAGAAGTCTGCGCAACTGGTCAGGCGTCATACCGTGCTGGCTAGGCTTTTCCGCAACATCGTGCGTAAAGACGATCATCCAGCCTGGGGTTTGACGCAGGCAGTCAAGCGCTGAGTATGCACGGTCAAAACTGTGTTGAGTGTGGTCGATTTCGAACGCGCGCAGTTGGGCGCGATCGACCATTCCGCGATTAATGCCGGGAAGAATGCCGCGGAGCGAAAGGAAGTCGCCAGCCAGATGTTTCTTCACATCAAAGCGCGTCTCCCCGTAAGGGAAGGCGAAACTGTCCACGCTGAATGTGTGGCAAATCTCTTTCAGGAGTTCGATATTACGCTCAACGTCGGCCATGACATCATCATGCTTCGCCTGAGAGCAGTCGAGGTGTGAGTGCGAGTGTGCGCCGATTTCATGACCTGCCGCGTGGAGCCTGGCGATATGATCCGGTGTGGATACGAGCCCCATATGCGAGTCGCACCCCATCAGACC
>QGCY01000225.1_pt1 | contig 10039 bp, 7 predicted proteins | sample 4708041 | NCBI WGS metagenome assembly QGCY01 (sample SAMN08941164, study PRJNA450518) | Sediment metagenome, whole genome shotgun sequencing project. | biome: grassland soil; feature: grassland; material: soil; isolation source: soil 14 days enrichment with methanethiol and mixed carbon source ... | reverse complement strand
TTGGGCATCTTTTACTAATGCTCTGTTAATATATTCTTTGGCTAATAATGTATTGTTAAGCAGTAAGTAGTTTTTAGAAAACTCAAAAAAAACAGCAACATCATTTGGTAAAAGCTGATTGCAATTTTCTAGGTTTTCTATGGCTTTTTGGTAATTTCCTATTGATTTATCTGATAATGCTCTAAAAAAATAATGCTGAAATTTTAACTCAGCAGCTTCTGTTAAATCTTCTTTTTCAGGAATACTATCTTGCGATAAAATAGGCGCAGAAAGTAGCATAAAGAGCAAAGACAAAAGAGACAACTTTAGGTTTGTAAAGTGCCTCTTATTGCTGCTATATTTTTTCTTTGCCTTTGTCATAAATTAGGTTAACTCTGTATAATCACCAATACTTACAGAAGTAAATTCGCCATTGTATTTTGCATGATTTCCAATCATTGCATTATCTAATTTTGCGTTAGAAATATCAACATTATTTTGAATTAAAGAATTTACAATGGTAGAATTATTTACCAAACTATTTTGCCCAATAGAAACATAAGGCCCAACTTTAGAGTCTCTTAACACTACATTTTTACCAATAAAACAAGGCTGAATAATTTCTGAATTTTGCAAAACAACATCATTAGAAACTAAGTTATTACCAGCTTCATGTTCAAAAGAAAGTGTTTGTTTGTTGGTATCTACAGTTGGATCTTTTTTACCACAATCCATCCAAGCATTTACGGTTCCAGGTATAAATTTGGCTCCTTGTTGTTTTAGAGATTCTAAAACATTGGTTAGTTGATATTCGCCATTTTCTTTTAAATCATTATCAATTAAATGCTGAATTTCTTTCAAAACTTTTTCGCCACTTTTAAAATAATAAATACCAATTATGGCTAAGTCTGATACAAATTCTTTTGGTTTTTCTATAAAATCGGTAATAACACCATCTTGTAACTTAACTACACCAAAAGCACTTGGGTTTTCTACTTGACTTACCCAAATTGCGCCATCTGCATTTACATCTAACTTAAAATCTGCTTTAAACAAAGTATCTGCATAAGCCACAACACAAGGCCCGCTTAAAGATTCTTTTGCACAATAAATAGCATGTGCAGTACCTAAAGCAACTTCTTGTACATAAACTGAACCTTTTGCACCTAATTCTTCAGCAATTTTTAATAGTTTTTCTTCTGTGTCTGCAGGAAATCCTTTAGCTCTACTACCAATTACAAAAGCAATTTCTTCAATCTCTTGATCTATTACAGAAGCAATATCTTCTACCAAACGTTGTACAATAGGTTTACCTGCTATTACTGTTAGCGGTTTTGGAACTGTTAAAGTATGAGGTCTTAAACGAGAGCCAATACCAGCCATAGGGACAATAATTTTCATTTTATTTTTGTTAAGTTAAATACTACTGCAAGATAGCATTAATTAACAGATTCTAAAATTGTTTTTTATTCTAAAAAACTCTTAAATTTTTTCTAATTTGTTAATCGCCTCCCCATTTATGGGGAGAGACATCCCCATAAATAGGGGGATAAAAATTTCACCATAAATAGGGATTGACAAGCACTCTTTTTTCATTTAATTTTACAATGTACAAAGAGATAAATAAGACAGTCCCCCAATTAGATATTTGTTTGTACAATAAAAATTAAACTAAATTTTGTCCCCCAAATTCATGTTTATTTGAAATGATTTAAAAAACCCAAGTTAACTCTTGGGTTTTTTGTTTCTTTGCAAAAACTAAAATCGTGAATTACCTTTCTGTAGAAAATATTTCTAAATCTTATGGAGAACGTGTTTTGTTTCAAGACATTTCTTTCGGAATTAGCAAAGATCAAAAAATAGCATTTGTTGCCAAAAACGGAACAGGTAAAACCTCTATCCTAAATATAATTGCTGGTTTAGATACTGCTGATGAAGGACAAGTGGTTAGCAGAAAAGATATTTCTATTGCCTATTTAGCTCAAAGTGATGATTTAGACCCTAATTTAACCATTGAAGAAACTATTTTTGCTACAGACAACAAAATACTTTCTATTGTTAATCAATATGAAAAAGCATTAAAAAATCCAGAAGAAGCAGAAGCTTATCAAACTGCTTTCGATTTAATGGACCAATACAATGCCTGGGATTTTGAAACGCAATACAGACAAATTTTATCTAAATTAAAGTTAGACGACTTAACTCAGAAAATTTCATCGCTTTCTGGAGGTCAAAAAAAACGTCTTTCTTTAGCCATAGTTTTAATTAGCAAACCAGATTTATTAATTCTTGATGAACCTACCAATCATTTAGATTTAGAAATGATAGAATGGTTAGAATCATTTTTTGCCAAAGAAAAGATTACACTTTTTATGGTTACTCACGATCGCTATTTTTTAGAACGTGTTTGTGATGAAATTTTAGAATTAGACGAAGGTAAAATCTATAAATACAAAGGTAATTACTCTTATTATCTACAAAATAAAGAAGAACGTTTAGCTCTAGAAGCTACCAATTTAAGTAAAGCCAAAAGTCTATTTAAAAAAGAATTAGACTGGATGCGTAAACAACCAAAAGCGAGAACTACAAAATCGAAGTCTAGAACTGATGATTTTTACGCAATTAAAGAAAAAGCGCATCAACGTAGAAAAGATCATACAGTACAATTAGAAATAAATATGGAACGTTTAGGAAGTAAAATTCTTGAACTACACAAACTGCATAAATCTTTTGGAGATAAAGTAATTTTAGATGGTTTCGACTATGTGTTTAAACGAGGAGAACGCATAGGAATTATTGGTAAAAACGGAACAGGAAAATCTTCGTTTTTAAATATAATAACGCAAAAAAGTCCTGTTGATGCTGGTAAAGTAATAATTGGTGAAACTATTAAGTTTGGTTATTATACGCAAGCAGGAATCAATGTAAAAGAAGGACAAAAAGTTATTGAAGTTATTAAAGAATTTGGTGAGTTTATTCCGTTAACCAAAGGAAGAAAAATTTCTGCATCGCAACTTTTAGAACGTTTTTTGTTTGATAAAAAAAAGCAATACGATTTTGTAGAAAAACTATCTGGAGGCGAACAAAAACGTTTGTATTTATGTGCAGTGCTTATCCAGAATCCTAATTTCTTAATTTTAGATGAACCTACAAACGACCTTGATGTTGTTACCTTAAATGTACTCGAAAACTTTTTGTTAGATTATCCTGGAAATTTATTGGTTGTTTCTCACGACCGTTATTTTATGGATAAAATTGTGGATGCTTTGTTTGTGTTTAGAGGTAATGGAATTGTAGAAAATTTTCCTGGCAACTATTCAGATTTTAGAGCTTATGATAGCTCTGCAGATAAAGAAGTTGAAAAAGAAAAACCTGTTGTACAAAAAATTGAAAATAAAACCTCTAAAAGTAGTTTAAGCTTTACTGAAAAAAGAGAATTTGGAGCTTTAGAAGCAGAAATAGAAAGATTGCAAAAACGAAAAACTACCATAGAACAACAGTTTGTAAACGTAGAAATTGCTGCTGATGATATTCAGAAAAAATCTGAAGAATTGCAAGAAATTATTACTACTATAGAACAAAAAGAAGAACGTTGGTTAGAGCTTTCTATGAAATTAGAAGATTAATAATCTACACTTACAATATTTTCTGTTTTTACTAGATTTTCGTTATTGAAGCGTAATAATATTTGTGCAACTGCTACAGTGTCTTTTTCGCAATATCTAACAATTCTTTCGATATCTTTTTCTTGGTAATATACTTTGGCAACTTCGCTACCATCAATATCATCTTTTGGTGATGGTACTCCTAAAATAGAAGTTAATAACTTAAGTGATGTATAATGTTTATAATCGCCAAATTTCCACAATTCTAAAGTATCTAAATGCGGAACTTCCCATGGTTTTTTACCAAATAAATTCAGTTTTTTAGGCAATTCTATTTGATGTACAATCATTCGTCTCGCAATAAATGGAAAATCGAATTCCTTACCATTATGCGCACATAAAATATTTGTTTTTTTTGCAAAGTGTTTGTCTAATAAAACTTTAAAATCGGTAAGAATTTTATGTTCATCATCACCATAAAAAGAAGTTATTCTTAGTTGTTTTTCGTTTTCTACATCAACAAAATAGCCTACAGAAATACAGATTATTTTACCAAATTCTGCCCAAATGCCTGCTTTTTCGTAAAACTGTTTTGCTGTAAATTCATCTTTACGTTGGTATTGAGTTTTCTTATCGAACAATTCTTGAGTTGTTTTAGATACGTTTTCCCAATTTTCTTCTTGTGGTACTGTTTCTATATCTAAAAATAGAATATCGTTTAATTTATAGGTAAGATTCATTGCTTTATTTCTTTTTCATCACCATAAATATAATAAAAAAGAAAAAGCTCTGAATACATCAGAGCTTTTAAATATTTTAAAAAAACAAGTTTTTATTTAATCACTAACTTGCTAGTTGCAGTTTTAGTACCTTCTGTAACTTTTAAAATGTATAATCCTGATGCAATTGAAGAAACATCAATATTAGATTTTGTTGCAGCAAAGCTAGTAGATAAAACTTGTTTACCTAATACATTAAAAATCGCAACTTCTTTTTTATCTGTACTATTAGTAGTAATTGTAAAACGACTATTTTTTACAGGATTTGGATATGTTGCAAAACCTTCGATAGAATTTTCGTTTATTGAAGCAGTAGCCGATTTTGGAGTTACATCTGCCCATGAATCCGAAATTCTCAATTCATCTACCTGCATAAAAGGTGTTTCACCTGATGAATCTTGTCTTAAAATGAATAAGTTTATACCACTTGATGGTGAATCATCAATAAAAGACAATGTAGCTGTTGGCATTGTAGCTTCAAAAGAAGCTGTATCTGGGTTAACCCAAGTACTAACTGTGCCATCATCCATATTATAAGCAGTAACAATAAAAAGCACATCATTTACATTATAAGTTCCTGACGTAAATTCAGTATCTACACCAAGACCAATATCGAAAGTTGCACCACTTGCGTCTGGATTTGGTCTAACCCACAACCTAGTATCATAACTAGTTGTATTACCTGCAAGAGATGCAAAGTAACCTCCATCAGTTAAATCTGTCATTGAAGAAATATCTGTAACTTTTAAAAGAAAAGAAGCATATACTGTACCTGCAGTAACATCTGCAAATGTTGTGTAATTTTCTATACCAATTCCATCAAAAGTTACGGAATTACCAACTGAAGATTTAAGACCTGTATAGCTTAAACTACCGTCAGCAATTATTATGTCATCACCTGAATTTGCAGACATCCAATTAGATTGAGCTGAAAGTGCTTCACCTACAGTGTAATCAAATGTTTCTTCTATTGGAAAACCAACACAGTTTGGAGAAGTAATTGTCTCAGAAAAATCACAGCTACTTCCATTACCACCAACTAAAGTGAAGTTTATGTCTGTACCTTCAGACACACCAGAAATAGTTATTGTACCTGTCTCTAAATTAGTTGGAGAATCTCCTGATAATGAGCCTACATCTGAATTAAGAGTATATGTAATTCCTGTATTACCACCAGAAAAGTCTATAGTAGCAGTATAAGTATCTACGCCCGAAGTTACATCATCACATGTTGTACTATAATTAAATAACGAAATAACACAAGGGTCTGTTGCTATATTTTCTGCTCTAAAAGTTGCATCGGATGTTGTATAACTACCATCTGCTAATCTTTGTATAGACTGTGTATCTTTTGAACCATTTTCACCTTCATTATACTGAGCTGTTTTACCAAAACCAGCTAATAAACCAGTATCATCACTATCATTTGTATCATAAATAACAACATCTATTAACCCAGTTAGTGTAATATCTGTATCTTCTGGAAAATCGGTGTCATTTGCTTGATAAACAGCAACAGCATCAGCCCCATTTTGTATTCCATTATCAGGAACTGTAACATCTACTCCACTTAATCCAGAATTACCTAAAATAAAAAAACCATTAGCATCCGTACTTAAGCCATCTAAATCATATGCAGCATAACTCTTGTCATCACTTCCATTAAATAATACAACTACATAACCATCTAATGATGTATTTGGTGTCCATTTAAGTTCTATAAATTCTGCTACATCTTGTCCGGCTGTATCCGCATCAATCTCGTTAATAACTATCTGCCCAAAAGACAGTATCGAAAAACTAAAAGTTAATAGTAATGTAAATAAGTAATTTTTTTTCATGTTTGAATTGATTTTAATTAAGCCATAAATTTAATAAATTTTATTAAGCAATAGTAAATATGTCTGATTATGTTATTGTTAAATGCTAATATTAATATTTAGGTTACAATATTAAATCATTGTTAAGAAGCTGTTATTATAATAGAATTATGAGTATTTTTGACTTTTATCAGATAAAATATTATGAATAAAAAAGATATTAAAATCTTATTAGTTGATGATGAGCCAGATATTATTGAGATTATTGGTTACAATCTAAAAAATGAAGGCTATCAAGTATTTACTGCAGAAAATGGGTTAGATGCCGTAAAATCTGCTAAAAAAAACATACCTCACCTAATATTATTAGATATTATGATGCCAGAAATGGATGGTATTGAGGCTTGTGAAAAAATTAGAAAAATTAAAACTCTCGAAAACGTAATTATTGCTTTTTTAACAGCAAGAGGCGAAGATTACTCTCAAGTTGCTGGTTTTGAAGCTGGTGCTGATGACTACATCACAAAACCAATAAAACCAAAAGTTTTAGTAAGTAAAATTAAATCTTTATTAAGAAGATTAAAAACTGAATCTGAAAGTGAAGATTCTTTAAAACTTGGCGACATTATTATTGACAGAGATGAATACGTAGTTTATAAGTCTGGTAAAAAAATTGCATTACCAAGAAAAGAATTTGAGCTTTTTTCACTTTTAACCTCGAAACCAGGTAAAGTTTTTAAAAGAGAAGTTATTTTAGATACTGTTTGGGGTAATGAAGTTGTTGTTGGCGGACGAACTATAGATGTGCATATTAGAAAACTTAGAGAAAAAATTGGCGACAACCACTTTAAAACTGTTAAAGGTGTAGGTTATAAATTTGTTCTCTTAGACGAAGCATAATACAAATTAATATAAAGGGTTAAATACTACATTTTTTGAAACTAAAAAAAACATACTCTTATGCATTTTGGTCGGCTATTTATTTAACCCTGCTTTCTTTTGCTATTTCTTTAATAGCGTATTTTTCTATTAGCAAACATTTGGGTTTTGTTACTATCATAATTTCTTCTTTAGTATTATTTATCATCTCTTTTTTTATAATTCAATACAGAGCTGAACACTTTATTTACAGAAGATTAAAGAAATTATATCAAGAAGTTTCTATACTAAATGTAAATGATTTAAAAAGAGAATCTGCAACCACAGATATTGAAAAACTATCTAAAAGTATGCAGAAATTTGTTGAAGGTAAACGACTAGAAATAGAAAGTTTAACAGAAAGAGACTCTTTTAGAAGAGATTTTTTAGGCAATGTAGCGCATGAATTAAAAACTCCATTATTTACGGTTCAAGGATATATTCTTACATTAATTGAAGGTGCCATTAATGATAAAGAAATACGAATGAAGTATTTAGAACGTGCCAATAAAGGTGTAGAAAGATTGGTTGCTGTAATTAAAGATTTAGATATGATTGCTAAATTAGAAAATGAAGGCACAAAACTAAATGTAGAAGTTTTTAATATTTTAGAACTAATTCAAAATGTGTTTGATTTGTTCGAAATGAAAGCTAAAAAAAGAAACATCACTTTAGCTTTTAATAAAAATCATGAATTTCCTGTTTTTGTAAAGGGTGATATCGAAAAAATAGAACAAGTATTAATCAACTTAATTGTAAACTCTATTAAATACGGTAAACCTAATGGAAAAACCATTGTTAGTGTAGAAGAATATACAGATAAAAAGTTTATTATTAAAGTGGTTGATAATGGGGAAGGAATTAAAAAAGAACACATTTCTAGACTTTTTGAACGTTTCTACAGAGTAGACCAAAGCAGATCTAGAGAGCAAGGTGGCTCTGGTTTAGGGCTTTCTATTGTTAAACATATTGTTGAAGCTCACAACGAAAACATTTTACTAAAAAGTGTTTATGGTGAAGGTTCAGAATTTTCGTTTACAATGGAAAAAGCAAGGTAAATGAATACAATTTTTATTCGTTTACACTAAATCGAAACCAATATCTTTTCTGTAATTCATTTTATCAAAATGAATTTTATCAATGCTATTGTAACTTTTTTCTAACGCTTCTTCAATGCTATTTCCAAAAGATGTAATAGCCATAACTCTACCTCCGCTTGTAACTACTTTATTATCTTTCAACTTTGTACCTGCATGAAAAACGATTGATTCTTCTACGTTTTCAAAACCGGTAATTTCTTTTTCTTTTTGATAAGCTTCAGGATATCCACCAGAAACCAACATAACAGTTGTGGCAGTTTTATCTGTTACAGAAAAAGATTTTTCATCTAAATTTTGATGGGCAACACCATCAAATAAATCGAATAAATCAGATTCTATTCTTGGCAATACCACTTCTGTTTCTGGATCTCCCATTCTTACATTATATTCAACTACAGAAGGATTACCATTATCGTTCATTAAACCAATAAAAATAAAACCTCTATAATCAATTCCGTCTTTTTGTAAACCAGCAATTGTAGGTTTTACAACCAGTTCTTCTACTTTATTTAAAAACGATTCACCTGCAAATGGCACAGGAGAAATTGCACCCATTCCACCTGTATTTAAACCAGTATCTCCTTCACCAATTCTCTTATAATCTTTTGCTGATGGTAAAATTTTATAGTTTTTTCCGTCTGTTAACACAAAAACAGACAATTCAATTCCTTTTAAAAACTCTTCGATAACCACTGTTAATGATGCTTCTCCGAATTTTTGATTAGAAACCATTTCTTCTAATTCAGTTTTTGCTTCTTCTAAAGAGTTTAAAATTAAAACTCCTTTACCAGCAGCCAAACCATCTGCTTTTAACACATAAGGTGGTTCTAAGGTTTCTAAAAATGCAAAACCATCTGTTAAATTATCTTTTGTAAAAGATTGATATTTTGCTGTAGGTACATTATGCTTTTGCATAAATTGTTTCGAAAAGTCTTTAGAACCTTCTAATAAGGCTCCGTCTTTTTTAGGCCCAATAACTGGAATGTTTCTCAGCTCATCATCAGCCAAAAAGAAATCATGCACACCAGCTACTAAAGGTGCTTCTGGACCAACAACAACCATATTAATCTTATTGTTTAAAACAATGTTTTTTACAGCCAAAAAGTCTGTAGGATTAATATCTATATTCTTTGCAATTTTATCGGTGCCTGCATTTCCTGGAGCAACAAAAAGCTGATTAATTTTCTTGCTTTCAGAAAGTTTTAACGTAAAAGCGTGTTCTCTACCCCCAGAACCTAAAATAAGTACATTCATTTTTTGTATTGTTGAAGTTGCAAATATATTTTAAATTGTTAAGAAATCTGCTTAAGTAGGAAGCACAATTTAAAGATAAATGGAAATTTATTTAATAAGCTTTTTCTTCCTTTAGAAAAACATTAAAAAAGGTTTGAAAAATTATTTTGATATCTAAAAAGAAAGACCAATTTTCTATGTAAAAAATATCTAAACGAACTCTATTTTTGATATCAGATTTTTTAATTACTTCTCCTCTATAACCACTAATTTGTGCAAGACCTGTAATACCCGGTTTTACTGAGTTTCTAATTAAATAATTTTCAATTTCGTTCGTAAATTTTTTGGTATGTGCATTCATATGTGGTCTTGGCCCTACAATGCTCATATCACCTATAAAAACATTAAAAAATTGTGGCAACTCATCTAAACTTGTTTTTCTTAAAAAGGCTCCTACTTTGGTAATTCTTTTGTCGTTTTTAGAGGCAGACACTTTATCAGCATCATCATTAACAGTCATAGATCTTAGTTTAAAACAATAGAATTGACGACCGTTAATTCCGTCTCTTTTTTGTTTAAAGAATAAAGGTCCTTTAGAATCAAGT
>QGCY01000224.1_pt1 | contig 10118 bp, 10 predicted proteins | sample 4708041 | NCBI WGS metagenome assembly QGCY01 (sample SAMN08941164, study PRJNA450518) | Sediment metagenome, whole genome shotgun sequencing project. | biome: grassland soil; feature: grassland; material: soil; isolation source: soil 14 days enrichment with methanethiol and mixed carbon source ... | reverse complement strand
CCTGGTATTTATTTTTATGATAACTCAGTGATTCAAAAAGCCGAAAACTTAGAGCCAAGTACAAGAGGAGAATTAGAGATTACAGATATCAATAAATTATATTTAAACGAAGGTAAATTAGCCGTAAAAATTTTAGATAAAGGTACAGCTTGGTTAGATACTGGTACTTTTAAATCGTTAATGCAAGCCAGTACATTTGTTGAAGTAATTGAAGAAAGACAAGGTTTAAAAATAGGATCTATAGAAGAAGCAGCATATAGCAGCGGATTTATAACAAAAAAGCAACTACAAGAATTGGCCAAACCGTTCTTAAAAAGTGGTTATGGTAGAAATTTGATGGAAATTTAATGAAAGTTATAGAAACAAAATTAAAGGGTTGTTATATTATTGAACCTGAAATTTTCCGGGATTCTAGAGGTGTTTTTTTTGAGAGTTTCAATAAAAAGGAATTTAAAGAAAAAACCGGTTTAGAAATAAACTTTGTTCAAGATAATATATCTATTTCAAATAAAGGAGTAATTAGAGGTTTACATATACAAAAAGGTGAATTTGCTCAAGCCAAATTAATTAAAGTTATAAAAGGTAAAGTTTTAGATGTGGTTGTAGATGTTAGAAAAGAATCTAAAACTTTTGGACAATCCTTTAGTTGTCTTTTATCAGAAAAAAATCTAAAACAATTGTTTGTGCCTAGAGGGTTTTTACATGGATTTTCTGTTTTAGAAGACAATACCATAGTTTCTTATAAATGTGATAATTATTATAATAAAGAAGCAGAAGATGGAGTTGTTTATAATGATAGTGATTTGAATATTGATTGGAAATTAAAAGGTAAAGAAGTTGTTATTTCTGAAAAAGATAAGGTATTGAAGGGTTTTCATCATTTAAAATTGAAAAATTATTAAAATTAGAACAAAATGATATTTAAATCATAAAAAATACATAAATTTTCTAAAGACTTTATATAACAATCTAAGGCAGTTTATCATAAAAAATATATACTTAGAAATATGGGTCTTTTAGCAAACAACTTATACTTTACCCTTTTTTGAAGTTTTAAATTAAATAAAAAAAATAGTTTTTAAGAATAAATTTGAGACAATTAAAATTTAATATATGGTTTTAATTATTTATACTAAAACTAATTTATAATAACTGAATGAGAATAACCAACAAAAAAAAAATAAATAGTACTGGACTAATAAAATATGGGCTAAATACTGTTTGGCTACTTTTAGAGAAAGTAATTCGTCTAATATCTGGTTTATTTATAGGTACTTGGGTAGCTAATTATCTAGGAGTAGATCTTTTTGGTATCTATAGTTATTCGTTAAGCTTTGTTTTTTTATTTACCTCTATGGCAACATTAGGTTTAGATAACATTTTAATTAGGGAATTAGTTAACCAAAAAAACAAAGAAGAGTTAATAGGCACAGCTATAGGGTTAAGATTAGTAGGTTTTTTTATAATGTTAGTTTCACTAATTATTACTATTTTTTTTATCCTTCCTCAAGAAGAAGTTATAAATTCCATTATAATAGTTTTAGCACTTGCTTCTTTTTTTGAAATAATAAATGTTATAGATTTATATTTTCAATCACAGGTTAAAGGTATGCTAAGTTTTTATGCAAAGTTATTACCATTAATAATTAGCGCCACTCTCAAAATGGTTTTAATTAATATTTCTGCTTCAGTAGTAATGTTTTCATGGATTGTTTTTATTGAAAATCTATTAATATCTATAGGGCTCCTTTATTTTTTTATTAAAAACAAAGGAAACTTATCTCTTTTTAATATTAGATTTAATCTTAAGTTATCCTACAAATTGTTAAGGGATTCATGGTTTTTGATATTTACAACATTATCAGTTGTTATTTATATGAAAATAGATCAAATGATGCTTATGTTTTTTTACGGTAAACAAGAAGTTGGTCAGTATGTGGCAGCAACAAGGTTAAGTGAGTTATGGTATTTTATTCCAGTAATTGTTTGTGCTTCTTTATTTCCTGCAATACTTAATGCAAAAAGTAATAAAGAACTTTACTTAAAAAGAATTCAAAAACTTTTTAATTTGATGGTCATAATAAGTTTATTTGTATCTATTACTATAACTTTTTTTGCAGAATTTATCATTGATCTAATATATAATAAAGAATATATAGAATCAGCAAATGTTTTAATTATTCATATTTGGGCTAGCATTTTCGTATTTTTAGGTATAGCAAGTTCAAAATGGTTTATTAGTGAAAATTTACAGCAAATATTATTATTTAGATCCGTTTTTGGATTAGTAATAAACTTGATATTAAATTATATCTTTATTCCAAAATATGGAATAGAAGGAGCAGCTTTTTCAACCTTAATTAGTCAGTTTTCATCAAACTTTTTGTTTGATGCTTTTAGTAAAAAAACTATTCTTATTCTTAACATGAAAATAAGAGCCTTATTTTTCTTTTGGATAAAAGTTTAAATAAATCTTATTTTGTTAATGAAGAGTTAATATAACAAGAAAAATGAATAGAAAAATTGGTATTGTAGTAATAGCATATAATCGAATAGAATCTTTAAATAGACTATTAGATTCATTACTCAATGCTGAATATTTTGGTGATAAGGTAGACTTGATAATAAGCATAGATTACCATAAAGATTATAACAAACAGATATTAAATTTAGCACAATCTTTTAGATGGCATGTTGGAGAAAAGAAAATTATTAATCATTTACAAAATTTAGGTTTAAAGGAGCATATCATTTCTTGCGGAAAGTATTCGGAATATTATGACAATATATGTGTTCTAGAGGATGATATTTTTTTATCCCCCAGCTTTTATTCTTTTACCAAACAAGCAACAGCTTATTATTCAGATTCAACAAAAATTGCAGGTATTTCTCTATATAGCCATAAGATTAATTATATTGAAGATAGGTTTTTCTTGCCTTTAGAAAATGGACATGATACGTATTTTATGCAACAAGCTCAGTCTTGGGGTCAGGTTTGGAATAGTAAATCATGGAATGAGTTTATAGATTGGCTTCATAAAGATGTAAAAAAACATATAGACTTTCCTTCTACAATATACAATTGGCCAGATACATCTTGGTTAAAGTTACAAATGCAGTTTATAGTAGAAAAAGATAAATATTTTGTTTATCCATATAAATCTCTATCTAGTAATTTTTCAGACAATGGAACACATGCTTTCTCCACAAACAAATATCAAGTAGAGTTATCATACATTTCTAAAAAAAAATACAATTTCCCAAATTTTGATTCAAATACATTAAATTATGATGTCTATTTTGAAAGTAATATGCTAAAGAATTTTATTGAAGAAAAATTCAACATGAAGCAAGAAGTTACTGTAGATCTATATCAGGCTAAGATTAGGCACAAAAGATATCTTTTAACTACTAGAAGACTAAATTTTAAAATTATTAAAAAATATGGATTAAATTTACGCCCTCACGAATTAAATGTAATGTTAAAAAATAATGGAGAAGGGATATATCTTTATGATACAGAAATTTCAGAAAAAAATTTTTTTGAAAAAAAAGTGAGTTTATTATTATATGATTATAGAATATGCTCAATTAAAACGGCACTACTTATTCTTATAAGATTACTAAAAGATAAAATTAAATTAAAATTATAGTAATTAGAGTATATAACTAAACATAAATTTATGAAATTAATTTTTAGATATCTAAAAATTCTATTGATTTGGTTTTTGACTCCAATTAAGAGTCACTTTAAATTATTGATAACTGAAATTAGATTAAAAAAACAGTATCCAAATTTAAAATTATCAGGAAAGTTTATAATAAAAAATACAATTTTTGGAAATTATAATTATATTGAAAATGCTACAATATTGAATTCTAAAATTAATGATTTTTCTTATGTTGGATGCAACTCAATAATAAATTATACAGAAATTGGTAAATTTACTTGTATTGGACCAGATGTTAAAATTGGTTTAGGAAATCATCCTGTAAAAAACTTTATATCACTTCACCCAGTTTTTTATTCTACTTTAGCACAAGTAGGTATTACTTTTTCAGATAAAAATTATTTTAAAGAGTATGATAAGACTTATATAGGAAATGATGTATGGATTGGTGCTGGTGTAATTATCAAGAATGGAGTTGTTATTGGGGATGGAGCTATAATAGCAGCAGGTGCCGTTGTTACAAAAGATGTTGAACCTTATTCTATTGTGGGCGGGATACCCGCAAAACTCATTAAAATGAGATTTAATGATATGGAAATAAAGGAATTAGGGGTTTTAAGATGGTGGGATAAAAACATTCAATGGTTGAAGAAAAATACTTGTAATATGCATAATATTAAAAATATTCATTTATTAAAAAAATAAATATTTGTTTGTATATAATCATGTTTAATAGAGTTTACATTGTGTTTTCTAATGTTGAGGCCTAAGGGTCTTATATAATTTTGGAGACACATATGAAGCCATTGAGAAGATATTATTATTATTATTAAAGTATAATTCTAATTTATATAAATCAATGAAAAAAAATGCTAGAAGTTTTGCTGTGAGCAATTTTTGTAATCTTAGAAACAATAAAAAAGTTTATAATATTTATGATGATATTTTAAAATAATTACGTAGTATGTATAACTTTTTTTTATTTTTTTATTTTTTGAAATCTAAGTTGTTAAATCAATTAAAATTTAAAATTTTTGATATTAAATATGGCGAAAATTTTAAAGTTTATGGTTCAATTTTCTTAAAAGGGAAAGGGTCTATAAGAATAGGGGAAAACGTAACTATTAATTCTAGTTATTTTAAAAATCCAATTGGTGGGCAAAAATTTACTAGTTTAGTTGTAGCAAATAAAGCAAAATTGATAATAGGTAACAATGTTGGGTTGTCAAATTCAGCTATATTTAGTAGCCATAAGATAGTTATCAATGATTATGTTTTTATAGGGGGGGATTGTAAAATATTTGATACAGATTTTCATTCTATCCATTTAGACGATAGAAAAAAACAACCTGAACTAGGTGTTAAAAGTGATTCAGTTTTACTAGATTATGGTGCATTTATTGGGGCAAGTTCTATAATATTAAAAGGAGTAAAAGTTGGGAAAAATGCAGTTGTTGCAGCAGGGAGTGTAGTTTCTAAAAGTATACCAGATAATGAAGTTTGGGGTGGTAATCCTGCAAAATTTATAAAAAAAATAAAAAATGGTATTTAGTATTATAACAGCAACTTTTAATAGTGAAAAAACGTTAGAAAGAACAATAAAATCTTTATTGTCTCAAAATATTTCAAATTTTGAATATATTATCGTAGACGGAAAATCAACGGATTCTACTCTAGATATCATTAAAGCTTTTGAAAATGAATTTAAAAATAAAAAAATACCATTTACATGGATTTCTGAAAAAGATAAAGGTATTTATGATGCTTTTAACAAAGGGATAAAACTATCAAAAGGAAATTGGATTTCTTTTCTAGGATCAGATGACTATTATATAGAAGGAGCCTTAGAGAGTTATATAATTGAAATTGAAAAACTAAATGAAAATTTTGACTTTATTCATTCAAACGTAAAGGTTGATGAAAAAAAAATAATTAAGGATAAATGGGAATGGAAAAAGTTTAAACGAAGCATGAATATTGCTCATGTAGGTGCATTTCATAATATGAACTATTTTAAAAAATATGGGTTATATAATACAGATTATAAGATTGCTGGAGATTACGAACTCTTGTTAAGGGCAAAAGATAGCCTAAAAGCACATTGGTTTAATAAAATTACAGCTGTAATGGCCGATGGTGGAGTTAGTAATAGTCAGGTTAAAAATGTTTATTTAGAAACAACAAAAGCAAAAATAAAATCAGGAAAAATACATTTTATATTATCTAAAATAGATTATTACACATGGATGTTTAAATATAGAGTAAAATCATTATTAAATGCAATTATTAAATAAATACTTAATTTATAGTAGTGTTTTTGCCTTATTTACAGAAGCCTTTTTTTTTCATTTTGTAATAGATATAAAACTTTATTATGTAATCTTATTATTTAATTTTTTTTTGATTGCAGCTACAAAAAAGATTACCATCAGCAATAATTTAATTATAGTAATAAGTTTTTTAGCTATACATGGAATTGTAAGTTATTTATGGTTTTTTAATCCAATTCAATCACTAATAGCGCAATTATTGGGTATTACTTTAAGTAGTATTTATTATCAAAATTTGATAAAGTACTTTAATGTAAAAATATTATTTGCTGTATATTTAGATTTTGCATTTTTTATAGCTTTTGCTGCAATACCAATGTTTTATTTAAATATAAATGTTTTTTCACCTGATAGGCTTAATGGTATTATGCAAGAACCTGCTCATTATGCTGCTATTATGTTACCAGCAATTTATTTTTTTCTACGCAAAAAAAAATACATCAGATTTTTAATTCTATTAATAACTATTTTTATGTCTAAATCTTCAATTGGTTTTGTAGGATTAGCTTTAATTATGGTTTTACCATTAATCAAATTAAAAGTTTTTTTAAAGTATTCTTGGATTGTAATTATTTTGTTAAGTGCAAGTGTATTTTATTTAAGTACGATTTGGAATGAGCCCATTGATGAAAATACAAGTAATCCATTTGTTAGAAAAATTAAGGAAACTAATAAATCTTTTAACGCAGTTTTTACAGGTAGATTCGAAAAAAATGCAAATTTAAGTTCTTATGCTTTTTTAAGTAATGCGTTTATTGCAAAAAAAATATTTTTTGATAAACCCTTTGGTGCTGGATTAGGTAGCTACAGGCATGAATATGATAAATATTACTCAGAATTGAAACCTCCACCATATCTAATTACTCAGAATCTCTCTAAAATTAATAGAACAGACGCAAATTCATTATTTTTAAGAATGATTGGCGATATTGGAATTTTTGCTTTATTAATAATTTTCTATTTTTTGTACAGGAGCTATAAAATTTTTAAAGATGATGAAAGAATACATCAACAGGGAGTTTTTTTTTATTTGATTTTAAAGTTAATTAGAGAGGGGCATTATTTTCCTCCAGAATTTTATTTCTTTTTATTAATTTTTTTAAAAAATTCAGATGAAGATTTTACATATAGTTGAAGATTACTCTATTGAAAGTGGGGGGTTAAGAACAGTAATAAAAGATTTAAATGCACATTTAAATAAAGAAAATGATTTTAGCTCTTATGTTTTAACTTCTAAAGAGGAAGCTTTAGACAATGTTTTTATTGTAAAGACGGTAAAACCATGGTTGTATTCAAAAGAATGGAAGTTAAAGCTGAAAGAAATTAATAACCAATATAGTTTTGATATATTTCATATTCATGGAGTTTGGTTATATCCTCAGTATATAGCTGCAAAATTCTGTGTTAAAAATAAAATCCCTTTTATCTTAAGCTGTCATGGAATGTATGAACCATGGTTATGGGAAAATGGAACATTTAAAAAAAAGTTTTATTTTAAATATATAGTAAAAAATATTTTTAAAAAAGCTAAATATATACACGTAATTACTTCCAAAGAAAAGGAAAACTTAAAGCTTTTATTTAAAAATAATGAAATAATTGAAATACCTAATCTAATTAAAGTTCCTAAATATGAAAAACCTGAAGAAGAAATTAAAGAAAAGTATATTTTATATTTAGGAAGGTTAGATCAAAAAAAAGGTATTGATATTTTGATTAAAGCTTTTTCAAAAGTTGAACACCAAGATGTGAAATTAAAAATTGCTGGTAAAATTAATAATTATAAATATTATTTGGATGAATTAATAAATACTTTAAAAATTAAATCTAATGTAGAATTTTTGGGGATTATTTCTGGAGAGCGAAAAGAAAATTTAATTAATAATGCGCACGTTTTAATAGCGCCTTCTCATTCTGAGGTTATTGGAATGGTTAATTTAGAAGCAGCCATTTTAAAAACACCAGTGATTACAACATATCAAACTGGTTTGAATCCAAAATGGAATATAAATGGAGGTATTTTGATAAATCCAAATGAAAATGAGCTATTTGATTCGTTACAACAAGTATTAAAATGGGATGCAAAAAAAAGAAATTTAAATGGTCAGAAATTATATTCTTTTGTTAAGAAATACTATTCATGGCAAGGAAAAAAAGAAGATTGGTTAAAACTATATAAATCTTGTAAAAATGAATAAAAGAATAGAGAAATTTACAAAACTTGCTTTTATTAGTTTAGCAGCATTACCATTATTAAAACCTAATCATAATTCTATGATTATTATCCTCTGTATGCTGTTAACACTGTTTCATTTATTTAAAACAAAAAACAAAATCAAAATTAATCAAAATATTCTCCTTTATTTAATTCCTTTTTTTTTATTCCTAATTTATGAATTAATCTCACAGACGTTTAACTCTAAAACAATATTATTAAATCTTCCTTTTTTAGTTTTTCCTTTACTTTTTTTATTAAAACCAAACTTTATTGATACAAAAATAAGAGATAAGTCTTTTAAAGTTTTTCAAATTTCGGTTGTATTACAAACCTTATTTTTTTTTGTTACATTTTTAAAGACGAATGCTATAAGTACATTATTTAACATAAGTAAAGAGAATATTCCTTTTTTTAGAGAGTTTGTAACCAACAACTATTACTTTGAAATCCATCCTACATATTTTAGTTCCTACCTCTTATTAAGTATTACTATTTCCTTATTTAAATTTAAAGAATCTATTTATATTAATTTTTTAAACATTATATTTTCCTTCTTTTTTATTATACTTTTTAGTTCTAGGATTATTATAATATTATTAATACTCACTTTATTATTCTATTTAAGTTATAGTTTATTTTTAAAAGTAGGTTCCAAAAAATCACTATTTATTATTGGTATAATACCAGTCGTAATATTTTTATTTTTTTTGAAAAGTAGTTTTGTTTTAAATCGGTTTTATGAAATAAAAAATGAAATAAATAAGCCGATTGTAGGTAATTATTATAATTCCACTAATACCAGGCTTGCAATTTATAAATGTGATGTAATTTTAACTAAAGAAATGCCTTTTTGGGGCTATGGAGATAGTCTTCAAAAAGAATTAAATAATTGCTATGCAAAAAATAATGATAGCGATTTTTATAAAATTAGTACTTTTAATACACATAATTATTATTTCTATTTGTTACTCTATGGTGGTGTTTTTTTTATTTTAACTTTTCTTTTTTATCTTTTTATGATTTTTAAAAAAATTAAATATAGCTTGTTTGGAATATTTATTTTTTTTCAGTTTTTATTAATAAATCTTACCGAAAATTACCTTTCAAGACATTATGGTATAGTTTTATTTTGTTATTTTACATCCTTGTTTATTTTTTTTAATAAAGAAAAAGTTAATGCAACAACTAGATAAATATAAACTACCAAAAAACTTTAGAGGCAGAAACGTTTTTATTGTTCAACTTTGGTGGATTGTACAAAGTGTTTTGTTTAAAAACTCTCCACAATTCTTGTATGGTTTCCGTAATTTCTTATTAAGACTTTTTGGAGCTAAAATTGGCAAAAATACCATTATAAGGCCTTCTGTAAAAGTTACTTATCCTTGGAAGGTTTCAATAGGTGAATACTGTCAAATTGGAGATGATGTAGTTTTATATTCATTAGGTGAAATAGAGATAGGAAATCATACAGTTATATCGCAAAAGAGTTATATTTGCGCAGGATCTCATGACTATAAAAAGTCAACTTTTAATATTTTTTCAAAAAAAATAACAATTAAAGATCAATGCTGGTTAGCAACAGATGTTTTTGTTGCACCAGGTGTAACAATAGAATCTGGCACCGTTGTTGGTTCAAGAAGTAGTGTGTATCAAAATTTACCGGCAAATAAAATATGTATAGGTACACCAGCTAAGGTAATAAGAGAAAGAAAAGTTGAAGAGTAAGAAAAATATATTAATAATTTCACCCTTTTTTTATCCAGAACCAATTTCTACAGGTAAATTTAATACAGATTTTGCAGTTGGTTTAAAAGATTTGGGGCATAATGTAAAAATATTATGTTACCATCCATTATATCCAAGCTGGAAAATAAAAAAGACTACAAGCAAAATTAATAA
>QGCY01000223.1_pt1 | contig 10198 bp, 9 predicted proteins | sample 4708041 | NCBI WGS metagenome assembly QGCY01 (sample SAMN08941164, study PRJNA450518) | Sediment metagenome, whole genome shotgun sequencing project. | biome: grassland soil; feature: grassland; material: soil; isolation source: soil 14 days enrichment with methanethiol and mixed carbon source ... | reverse complement strand
GGCTTATATTACTGATAAACTAACATTTAAATCAATCAAATTTACCTTTTAGCTTTACTTATTATTTATAACTAAAATAGTTTATTTGATTTTTAGAATTAATCCGTTTAAAATAATTTATACGGATTTTTTTTCATTAAAAAACCTCAAAACACCAAGTAACTATTTTCTCTTTTTTATTTGTTAAATCTATTGATAAAAGTTCTTTTTTTGATTTCACTTTAAAATTAAAAGGAGGTTTTAAAACATCCAATCCGCTTTGTTTTTTTAGTCTGATTCCCTGCCCTGAAATAATATCTTTATTGGGCTCAAAATTCCCTTTTGGAATATGTTCTGTAAGTACAATATATTTATAATTGGATATTTTTTGCAGAATAGTATCAACTTCTGCATTCGATAAATGTTGCAAAACCTGTCTAATCACAACACAATCAGCTTTTGGTAAAATATCTTTGGATATATCTAAACATCTGAATTCTAAGTTATCCGCTTTATATTTTTCTGTATTATAATTAATTAAATCTTCAACAATATCAATAGCAATATAATTTTTCGAGTATGTATAGAGTTCATTACCAATATTAAAATCGCCACAACCCAAGTCTAACACTGTTAAAGGAACATCAAAAGAAGTTAAAAAAAATTTTACCTTATCTATATATGGTTGCACCAATTCTGGATGATGAGAACCAAAACCAGAATAAAACTCAGTTTCTTTTCCTCCCCAAAGATTTAGGTCATAAATCTGATCCATTACCTTTTTGGTTGGCCAAGGTTTTTTTATTTTTTTTGATTGATTTTCTTTCATTAAATAATTTAATCAAACACAAATTTAAAGTTTTATGAGTTGTCTGATCTTTTTATCAAAAGAAAAATCAACAAAACTGACACTTACCAGTATTTCACATTTTAAGTAAACTAAGATAACTATCTTTGCAATTATCTAAGCAAAAAGAAATCTTTACAACCCAATGACAAACTATTACTCTAATGGAAAACTGTTGCTAACAGGAGAATATCTTGTATTAGATGGCGCAAAATCATTAGCAATTCCCACAAAATTTGGGCAAGATTTAATTGTTGAAAAAATTAAAGAACCTCAAATTATTTGGGGAAGTTTTACAACTACAGGTGAATGTTGGTTTGAAGCCGTTTTTGATCTTCCAAAATTACGTTTGACAAACTGTACTTTTAATTCTGATAAAGAAGGAAGTGCAGAGTTTATTGCAGAAACTTTGTTAGAAATTTTACAGGAAGCCAAAAGAATGAATCCAGAATTTTTGTCTTCAGAAAATGGATTTATCGTAAAAACAAAACTGACTTTCCCAAGAAATTGGGGATTAGGCAGCTCTTCTACTTTAATAAATTCTATTGCAACTTGGGCAAAAGTTGATGCTTTTCAATTGCTATGGAATTCCTTTAAAGGCAGTGGATATGACATTGCTTGCGCACAGAATAATTCTCCAATTTTTTATAAAATTCAGGATAAGAAATCAGTTGTAGAACAAGTAAACTTTAATCCTAGTTTTAAAGAAAACATCTTTTTTGTGTATTTAAATCAGAAACAAGATTCTAAAAAAGGAATTGCAAAATTTAGAGAAAGTAATATTAATTTTGACGCAGAAATAGCGCGTATTTCTGAGATTTCTGATGCTTTTTTAAAAGTGAATTCAATTTTTGAATTTAATAAATTAATTGTAGAACACGAACAGATTATCAGCTCAATCATCAAACTAAAACCTGTAAAAGAACGGTTATTTTCTGATTATTTTGGAGAAATTAAAAGTTTAGGAGCTTGGGGTGGAGATTTTGTAATGGCAACAGGAAACGAAAAAACAAAAGCATATTTTAACAACAAAGGATTTGATACAATTCTTACATATCAAGAAATGATTTTATGACTAAAATAATTATAATTGGAGGTGGTGCAGCAGGATATTTTACAGCCATAAATGCCAAAGAAAACAATCCTGAGTTAGACATCACCATTCTCGAAAAAGGGAAAAATGTTTTACAAAAAGTTAAAATTTCTGGTGGTGGACGCTGTAATGTAACTCACGCTTGCTTTATACCCAAAGATTTGGTGCAGTTCTACCCAAGAGGAAAAAAAGAACTCTTAGGTCCTTTTCATCAGTTTATGACAGGAGATACTTTTGAGTGGTTTGAAGAAAGAGGAGTTCCGTTAAAAATTGAAGATGATAATCGTGTTTTTCCAGAAGCAAATACAAGTCAAGCAATTATAGATTGTTTTCAGAATGCTGTTGATAAGCTACAAATTAAAGTGTTAACAAACTGTGGTGTAAATGAAGTTTATCAACAAGAAAATGAGTGGGTTATCAACACAAAAAAAGAAACTTTTAAAGCAGATAAAGTTGTTTTTGCTGCTGGTAGTTCTAAAAAGGTTTGGGATTTATGCAAAACTTTAAATCATTCAATTGTAGAGCCAGTACCTTCTTTATTTACGTTTAACATTAACGATAAAAGACTTGTAGATTTATTAGGAACTTCTGTACCAAATGCAACAGTTAATATTGTGGGCACAAAATTAGAAGCCTCTGGCCCATTATTAATTACACATTGGGGCATGAGTGGCCCAGCTATTTTAAAATTATCTGCTTTTGGTGCAAGAATTTTAGCCGATAAAAATTACCAATATAATGTAAGTGTTAATTGGCTATCTAGACCAACTGATAAAGTTTTAAACGTTTTATTGAACCTAAAAAAGAAAGAACCACGAAAAACTGTAATCTTAAAATCGCCTTTTTCTGAAATTTCAAAAAGATTATGGGAACGTTTTGTAATTGCTGCTGATATTAAATCTAACCAAAATTGGGCGGATTTAAAAAACTCGCAATTAGAAAATTTAGCAAATCAACTTACAAAAGGAATTTACAATGCCAATGGCAGAACTACTTTTAAAGATGAATTTGTAACAGCTGGTGGTGTAGATTTAAAAGAAATTAACTTTAAACGTTTTGAAAGTAAACAGCATAAAAATTTATTTTTTGTGGGTGAAATTTTAAATATTGATGCAGTAACTGGCGGATTTAACTTTCAAAATGCTTGGACAGGTGGTTATATTTGTGCTAAAGCATTAGCTGAAAATTAATCCTTTTTTGTTATTTTAAATAAAGTGAAACAAAAGTGAGACTGCTTGAGATATAAATATTTGAGATTTCTCCAAAAAATTGAAATGACAAACTAACAAAAAAAACTAAATCATAATGGCAAGAACAGAATCTAACGAATTTAAAATAGGCAAAAAAGCACCAGATTTTAGCTTAATAAACACCATTGATGATAAATATTACACGTTAAATGATTTAAAAGGTGATAAAGGAACTGTTATTATGTTTATTTGCAATCACTGTCCTTTTGTAATTCATGTTAACGAAGAATTGGTTAAAATGGCAAATGAATATCAGCAAAAAGGCATCAATTTTATAGCTATAAGTGCTAATGATGTTGAGAATTATCCACAAGATGCACCTCATTTAATGAAAAAATTGGCATCAGAAGAAAAATATCCTTTTCCTTATTTATATGATGAAACGCAGGCAATTGCTAAAGCTTATGATGCTGCTTGTACTCCAGATTTTTATGTTTTTGATGCTGATTTAAAATCTGTATATCATGGACAATTGGATGATTCTAGACCAGAAAATGGAAAACCTGTTACTGGTATTGATTTAAGAACTTCGTTAAAATACTTGCTAGAAAATAAAAATCCGATAGAAAACCAAAAACCAAGTATGGGTTGTGGTATTAAATGGAAAAAATAAGATTTGCTGAAATAAAAGTCTTCAAAAACTATTCGAAAGTAATGTTTTGATAAGCACCAATATCAGGATTTGTAGTTCTATCTACTCCTAAAATATCTAAAGTAAAAGCAGTAACTTTTGCATTATTTATGGCATCCGATTCTTGACCAATAATAAAATCTTCATTTTGTGAATCTCTAAAATTTGCAAATCCGTTTAAAATTATATTTTGATAATTGGTATTGTTGGTAAAATCTAATTCAGCAAAATCTGTGTAAGAATCACTTACATCGTTAAATTGAATCATAGAATTACTAATGTTATAGTTGAATAAGCTACCTTCAACTTTATCTAACACAAATTCAATATTATTATTCCCATCAAAAATACAATTGGTAAAATTAGCCGCTTTTAAATCTCTAGTTTCTATAATTTCTTGTCCATTTTCATCATTATAAACAAAGAAATTATTTACTAAAACTGCTGGTAATTGTCTAATTCCATTGTTCCAAAAATTAGCAAAAGTACTGTGTGTAAAATTATACGTACCACCTATGGTTGCTGCTAAAGAAGCTTCGCCTGCAGAACCAATTACAACATTATGTGCTTCTATATTGGTTTCTCTTGCTAAAATTCCAAAATTAGAATGGTTGTAGATTTCTGTATTTTGTAATTTTAATGTTGGATTGGTATCAGAACCAATACTATCAATTAAAATACCAATAATTCCGTTTTTAATTTGTGCGTGATAAATTTCGTTGTCTTTGCTTCCTGCTCGCATCCAAATAGTACCCCATTGACCAGGTGTTTGGCTAAATCTATACTCCAAACGATCACCTTCAAAAACTACTTTTTCTGATAAAGTTCCGTTTACTTTTAAAGTAGCTTTCTCATCGATTATTAAACCAGAATTGTTATGAAAATGGAGTTTTGCGCCAGCTTCTATGGTTAAAGTTTTATTAGCAGGTACAGCTGCATAGCCATAAAATACTGTGGGTTTTGTGTTGGTAATGGTAAGTTCTGCATCTGTTAAATACCTTCCTTTTATAGTAGTTGCTTGTCCATCTATGGTTAAACTATCAATTTTCATTGTGATAGGATCTTGATCTGGAAAAATAAAATTAGCATCTTGTACTAAAGTCACCAAATCTACATCTTGCTGATTTGCTCCAGTATCAAACAAAATACGATCTGTATATAAAGGATCAGAAATTGTAGCATTATCGATAGTGGTTTCAACAAAAACATAAATGCTATCTTTTCCTAAAATATCTATATTATTAAATTCTTTACCAGGTATGCCATCAATATTTAATCTATAATTAGAAGTTGTTCCGTTTTCTAAAGAAATTTCAGGAATTGTAATTGCTGAATTACTTCTGTTGTATACTTTTAAATTATAAGTTGCAGAGCCAATATTTGTAAAAATAGTATCTAAAAAAACGGTGTCTTTAGAAAACTCTAAGCTTCCAAAATTAGGTATGGTAGAAAAATCTTTTCTGCAAGAACTCATAGAAATAAGAGCAATACAAATTAAGAAAGTAATAAAATAACGCATAAATCAATTTTTATAAAAATAGAACTTTAAAATGAACTGATTATTACTTTTTTACCAATTTGATTTCAAAAAGTTTTCCCCAGTTTTTACCAGTAACAAAAAGTCTGTCGTTTTCTTTATCGTAGGCAATTCCGTTTAAAACATCGTCTTCATCTTTTAAATCTTGCGTCTTTTTCATTTCTTTTACCAAATCTGTTAAATTAATTATGGCATCTACAACTCCATTATCAGGATTTATAATGGCTATTAACGGTTTTTGCCAATAATTGGCATAGATTTTACCATTAACCCACTCTAACTCGTTCAATTTTGTTAGCGATAATTTATTGGTATAAGCTTGTATAGCTCTTTTTTCGTTAAGTGTTTCAAGATCTAAAAACCAAATTTTATTAGAGCCATCAGATTTAATAAACTCTTTGTCATTGTGTGTAAGTCCCCAACCTTCTTTACTTTTATTGTATTTAAATTCACTTTCTTGTTTAAATGTTTTTAAATCATATACAAACCCTTTTTTAGCTTCCCAGGTTAACCAATAAATTTTATTGTTAACTATAGTCATTCCTTCACCAAAATACTGTTTGTCTAAATCTATTTTTTGCAGCACTTTACCAGATTTAATATCCACTTTTCTCAATGTCGATTGCCCTCTTCTACCTGTAGTTTCGTATAAATAACCATTATTATATTCTAAACCTTGCGTAAAAGCTTTTGTATCATGAGGAAAAGAATTTACGATTTCAAAATTGTAAAGCACAGGTTTTTTATCAGCAAAAACTTCAAAAGAGTTGTTTATTTTTTTTGTTTTACCAGGATAAAAAGCCAATGCAGAAACTACATGTTTACCTACTCCAAAATCTTTTGCATTAAGCGTTAACGAGTTTCCATCCGAAGAAATTTCTTTTCCGTTTACAAAAAATTGTACGTTATTAATTTGCTGATTATTTTCTTCTTTTAAAGTGATGCTAACCTTATCATTAAGAGTATTTTTTTTACTAACATTCAATGTAAACTTGTAATCTTTATCGCAACTTGTTAAAAAAAAGAACGATAATAGCAATGTAAATAAAGCAATTTTCTTCATTATGATTTTTATTTTTAAAGTTTTAACGCAGTTAAAATGAGGCTTTAACCACTTATATTCTATATTTTAAACCAGATATTTACTAGAAGTACAAAGAAAAGTAATTTATTTATTTGTAAATTAAAAAATATCCTTAAATTTGCATCCTCAAAATAGTAATTTATAGCTATTTAGAGAATTTAGTAAAGCCTTACCAACTTTACTTTGCAAACATAACATTAAAGAATTAAAATATTATAAAATGAAAAAAGGAATTCATCCAGAAAATTATAGAATGGTAGCTTTTAAAGACATGTCTAACGAAGATGTTTTTTTAACACGTTCTACTGTAGACACTAAAGAAACTTTAGAAGTTGATGGTGTAGAGTATCCTTTAGTAAAATTAGAGATTTCTAGAACTTCTCACCCATTTTACACTGGTAAATCTAAACTTATTGATGCTGCAGGACGTATTGACAAGTTCAAAAACAAATACGCAAAATTCAAGAAATAATTTTCTTAGAATTTTAACAATATTAAAAGCCTCAACAATTGTTGAGGCTTTTTCTTTACAATAAAATTAAAAAATAATTATTTGGGCGTTTCCTTTCAGGTCGGGTTTTACGTTACAATCTTTTTTTAGCTGAAAAAAACAGCTAAAAAAAGGATTTCCACTGCAACCCCTAACGCAATTATTTGCCAGCTTTTTTAATTATTTTAAAACAAATAGATTACTTTTAATCTTCTTTAAAATCGAAAATTAAAAATGAGAAATACCATACTTTCTGTTTTAATAACCTCAACTGTTTTAAGTGGAGTTTTAGTTTATTTTTTACCACATACTGGAAACATAATTCTTTTGTCCTTATCAGGAATATTAACTTTAATTGCCATTAACGATAGTTTACAAACCAAACACTCGTTGTTAAGAGCTTTTCCTTTAGTAGCACGTTTACGTTGGCTTTTTGAAGAAGAAAGAGATAAAATTCAACAGTATTTTATAGAAGATAATTTAAATGGCACGCCTATAAATAGAGAAAAAAGAAGTGTTGTTTACCAAAGATCAAAACTCAATAAAGACACTATCCCTTTTGGTACCCAACATAATGTTTATGCCAAAGGATATGAGTTTGTTAAACACTCATTATTTCCTAAAAACCATCATCATACAAAAGGAGATCGTGTAATTTTTGGATCTGATAAATGCAGTCAAAAATATAGTGGTTCTATCATTAACATTTCTGCAATGTCTTTTGGTTCATTAAGTAGCCATGCAATTATGGCATTAAATCAGGGTGCAAAAATGGGAAACTTTGCTCACAATACTGGAGAAGGGGGAATTTCTCCTTACCATTTGCAAGGTGGTGATTTAATTTTTCAAGTAGGTACTGGGTATTTTGGTGCAGGAAAATCTGTGGATGGTAAACGTGTTTTTGATGATGAAGTTTTCAAGAAAAACGCCATTCGTCCTGAGGTAAAAATGATTGAAATTAAATTTTCTCAGGGTGCAAAACCAGGTCATGGAGGTATTTTACCCGCTAAAAAAAACACTCCAGAAATTGCAGAAATTCGTTCTGTAGAAGCTGGTACCCAAGTAGATTCTCCTCCAGGTCATTCTGCATTTTCTAATTTTGATGAAATGATTACATTTATTCAAAAAGTTAGAGATTTATCACAAGGAAAACCAGTAGGTATAAAATTATGTGTAGGAAATAATGCTGAAATTGAAGAAATGATTAAAGCTTTTGCTACTGTTAACAATTATCCCGATTTTATTGCTGTTGATGGTGGTGAAGGTGGTACTGGAGCTGCTCCTTTAGAATTTACCAATTATATTGGTAGTCCGTTAGTAGAAGGTTTAGTTTTTATGAATAAACTTTTAAAACAATACAATTTAAAACATCAAATTAAAATAATAGCTTCTGGTAAAGCTGTAGATGCTTTTGATATTGTAAAATATTTAGCTCTAGGAGCAGATGCCATTGGAATGGCAAGAAGTTTTATGCTTAGTTTAGGCTGCATACAAGCAAGAGAATGTAATTTAGACACATGCCCAGTTGGTGTGGCTACACAAGATGAAGATTTGGTAGAAGCTTTGGTTGTAGCACAAAAAAATGTACGTGTAAAAAACTATCATCATAAAACAATAACCTCTGTAAAAGAAATGGTTTCTGTTATTGGTTTAGACTCTATAGAAGATTTACAACCCAACCAAGTTTTTAGACGTAGAAAAGATGAAGAAATTGTGAGTTTAGAAGAAATATATTACTAATATTTCTTTAAACAAATCTTTATGTTTCTAATCTAAAAACTTTTAGGATTTTAAAATGTTACAAAAAAAGGTTTAGCCGATTACTTCTCTGTTCAAATAACGAAATCTATTTAGTTTTTCTAAAACTTTCATTGCCTTAAAGGCTGCTAAATCACTTACTGATTCGTTGATATATCTATAACTATTAGATTTTTCGACAAGTCTTTCGTAACGTTTTTGTAATTGCTTTTTAAAATTGGATAGCTGAATTGTGTAGTTCATTTTGGGGGATATTAATTATATTCTCAAATCTAATAAAAATTTATCACCTGACAATCAATATTATATCATAAAATCTTCTTAAAAGAAATACATCATCTTTTAAACTTTTTTATCAGTTTAAACATCTAATTAGTTTTTTACAATTTTTTGTGTTTTAATTCCGTTTTCGGTTTCGTATTTTAAAAAGTAAATCCCTTTTGATAAATGTGAAAGATTGATTGTTTTATGATTTGAATTCTGATTAAATGATAGTATTTTTTGACCTGACACATTATAAATTTCTGCTTGAAATTTATCTAAATCAGTTGTCAATTGAATGTTTAAATTATTTTGCACAGGGTTTGGGTAAAATTTAACTTTAGGTAAATCATCTACATTTTTTACAGAAGCCACAGCTTCTTGATATACTCTTACATAATCGATTTCCATAGTACTTTTTGTAAAAGATGAAGCAATACCTGGTTCTATGGCAATATTTAATAAGAGATATTGCTCTTTATCAAAAGGCCAAGTATTTTCATTTTTTACACTAGGATTGTAGGTATAATGTTCTACATCATCGACTTTAAAAACCATTTTTTCAGAAGACCATTCTAAAGAATATATGTGAAATTCGCTAGAAACTGTAGCAATGCTTCTACCTCCATGATTTACAGTTCCTCCAAAACTAGAAGGTGTATGCATAGCACTTTGCACATAATTTTGATTACGGCCCCAATGTTCCATAATATCAATTTCTCCGCAAGCAGGCCAATATTCTGTGCCATAAGTATCTGTCCAAAAACCACCAGTTTCAATAATGTTTTTACCCAACATCCAAATGGCTGGCCAAGTACCTACACCTGTTGGCAATTTTGCTTTAATTTCTATTTTACCATATTTAAAAGCAAATTTAGAATTTAACCTAGCTGAAGTATAATTTTTGGTGTAACCTTGATCTGTAAAGGTTTCTTTTTGTGCAGTAATACTCAAAATCCCGTCATTTACTGAAGAGTTTTCAACTCGATTTGTATAATGCTGAATTTCTCCATTATACCAACTTCCGCCATTTGGTAATTGTGTTTGATGAAACCATTTATCACTATCAATGGCTCCTGTTCCATCAAATTCATCAGACCAAACCAAATGATTAAAAACAGGATTTGTTCCTAAATTGAGAGTACCATTATAACTAAAATCATCAATATAAGCTGTAACAAAACTGTTATTGTTTTCGCCATTTATCTGAATTAATATCCTATTAAAATCAGTTCTGCTTGTTGGGTTTTCGGAATTTGGATCTATGT
>QGCY01000222.1_pt1 | contig 10205 bp, 3 predicted proteins | sample 4708041 | NCBI WGS metagenome assembly QGCY01 (sample SAMN08941164, study PRJNA450518) | Sediment metagenome, whole genome shotgun sequencing project. | biome: grassland soil; feature: grassland; material: soil; isolation source: soil 14 days enrichment with methanethiol and mixed carbon source ... | reverse complement strand
GTGATAACATTTGTATTACTAATTGTTTCTGATGTTTTCCAATAATGTTTTAACTCAGGCCCCAATAAGACTAAATCAGAACCATTAATATTTACTAAAGAATCTCCTACAGTTCTTTTCCCTTTAAAATTTGTAATTAAATTTAATTCAAATTCATTATGAAAGTGTAAAGGATAATCAAAAAGTGCATTTTTATGTTTTAATAGCACAAATGGATCATCTGTTTTAATAGGCGTAATTTCTTGAATTGATTTCATTGAATTAAAATTAGTTGAAAAATGAATATAATGGTAAAAAAAGTATTGTAATTTAATAAAATAACAAAAATAATGACCTTTTTTAATCAAAAATATATTTTAAATTCAAAATATGCATAAAAATAGACATAATAATACCATAAACTAATCTAGTTCTTAACTAATTTTGACCTATAATATTAATCAAAATTATAAACTTAAATGAATAAAAAATCTAATATTTGGTTACTATCTGTTCTATTTATTTTGTTATTCGTAGCAAATTCTTATTGATATTGAATGTTATTTCTAAGACATAAAAAAGCCCGTAAACATAATGTTTACGGGCTTTTGGTGAGATTTGATATATTCTCTGCGGAGAAAGAGGGATTCGAACCCCCGGACCTGTTACAGTCAACAGTTTTCAAGACTGCCGCATTCGACCACTCTGCCATTTCTCCAAGTGTCTTATCAGGTATTTCCTGAATGCGGATGCAAATATAGAAAGCTTTTTTATTTTGTGAAACAAAAAAAACGAATAATTTTTATTTTTTTTGAATATCTTAAAATTATAATTTTATCTTACTAAAAATCAACTATTAAAGATATTTAATAGATTTTAGAAATCATTATAATACTTTTTGCTTACAAAAAACTATAGCGTACTTTCCTTATATTTGTATCAAAATTATAATTTTTAATTATGTCATTTAATTCTTTTGGAAATTTATTAAAAGTAACAACTTACGGAGAATCGCATGGAACTGCAATTGGTGGTGTAATAGATGGTTTTCCTGCGGGTTTAGAAGTTAATTTCGAAGCAATACAAGAAGAACTAAATAGACGTAAACCTGGGCAATCTAAAATTGTTACCCAGCGTAAAGAACCGGATACTGTAGAATTTTTATCCGGAATTTTTGAAGGAAAAACCACAGGAACTTCTATTGGTTTTGTAATTAAAAACACCAACCAAAAAAGTAAAGATTATAATCATAATACAAATGTATACAGACCTTCTCATGCAGATTATACTTACGATCAGAAATATGGCTTAAGAGATTATAGAGGTGGTGGAAGAAGTTCTGCTCGCGAAACTGCAAACTGGGTTGTGGCTGGTGCATTAGCAAAACAATTGGTGGCCAGCATCAAAATAAATGCATTTACATCTTCTGTGGGTGATATTTTTATGGAAAAACCATATCAAGAGGTGGATTTTTCTAAAACAGAAAGTAATATTGTTCGTTGTCCTGATGAAGAATCCGCAGAAAAAATGATTACTAAAATTAAAGAAATCAGAAAAGCTGGTGATACAATTGGAGGTACCATTACTTGCGTGGCTCAAAATGTGCCTGTTGGTTTAGGTGAACCTATTTTTCATAAACTTCATGCTCAATTAGGTAGTGCAATGTTATCTATAAATGCTGTAAAAGGTTTTGAGTTTGGTAGCGGATTTTGTGGTGCAAAAATGAAAGGTTCTGAGCATAATGACATTTTTAACGCAGATGGTTCTACAAAATCTAACTTATCTGGCGGAATACAAGGTGGAATTTCTAACGGAATGGATATTTATTTTAGAGTTGCTTTTAAACCAGTTGCTACTATTATGAGCAGTCAACAAACCATTAATTCTGAAAATGAAGTTACAGAAATTACTGGTAAAGGAAGACATGATCCTTGTGTTGTGCCTAGAGCTGTACCTATTGTAGAAGCTTTAACTGCTTTGGTTTTAGCAGATTTTATGTTGCTAAACAGAACTAGAACGGTTTAATTTATTATTTATAAATTAAAAAGCCTTGTAAAATACATTTGCAAGGCTTTTTTTTAATAAGTTTTATTAGACTTTCTCATACAATTTTAACTCTTAAAAGTTAATTGACTTTTAAGAGTTAAAATGCATAATTAGCAATTATTGTTTAATTATTTTTATGTATTTATTAATATGACCTCCTTTTAAAGACACAATATATACACCATTTGCATAATCACTCAAATCTATTGATATTAAATCGTTGGTTATAGCATTGTGTACTTTTTGGTATATTTTTTGTCCTGTAATTAAACTTACGGTTACATGTAAACTAGGGTCTCCATCTGTTATTTTTAGTTTTATAGGACCTTTTGTTGGGTTGGGATAAATTTTTACTTTGGATGTTATCACTATTTCATCGTTTGATAAAGTATCAGAAAATGGTATACCATACACTTCGAACTCAAATAAACTCATTCCGTAAACAGTTGCTCTAGAAGTTCCGTACATTCTAACATATCTACCAACACCAGAAACACTAAAATGATCTATTTCTCCATCCGAAGCATTCTCTGATGCAAGTGTTGTCCAGGTATTTGCATTATCAGAAATCTGAAGTTCATAAGTACTTGCAAAAGCAGCTTCCCAATTTAGAATAACCTCATTTATTTTATAAGTGTCACCAAGATCAACATAAATCCACTCAGGTTCAGAGAAACTACTAGCCCATCTGGTTTCATTATTTCCATCAACTGCTAAAGCCCCTTTATATCCATCGTTTTCATTTGAACTTGTATAAACATTTTTATTAAATGCAATATTTTTTCGCTCAATAACACTTACTAAAATTTCATCTGAATCTGAAGCTCCTTCATTATCAATAACTTTAAGCATTATGTTGTGTTCTCCTAATTCTAATTCAACCGTTACTTGAATTCCTTCTGCAATAAGTACATCATTTCTGTACCAATTATAACTATTAATTACTCCATCTACATCATTACTGCTACTAGCATCTAACTGGACTTCTAAAATTCCATTTCCATCGTCTTCCATTATTTCAATATCTACACCAGCATTTGCAACAGGAGCTGTATTGTTTACTCTAGATACAAATACTGTAAGCTCATCAGAATTTATTGATCCGAAGTTATCTTCTACTTGCAATTTAACAGTGTGAGCTCCTATGTTGAAAGTGTGATTGATTATTTCTGAATTACCTATCTCTACATCCTTATAAAACCAAGTATAATTTACGATAGTACCATCTTCATCAGCACTACCTGAAGCGTCTAATTGGATTACTTCATTTCCATTAGAATCATTATCGACGCTAACAATATCATTACCTGCAAAAGCTATTGGTACTTGATTTACTCTAAGAATAATGCTGGTAGAAACCATTGCACCATCATTATCTGTAACTTCAAGCAGAATATTATGTTCTCCTAATTCAAATTCTATTTCTAGCTGAACTCCATTACCAAGTTCAACCCCATCTTCTTTCCAAACATAAGAAAGAATTTCTCCATCAGAATCTGTACTATTTTCAGCATTAAGTATATAAGATTCAACACCATCTAAATTTTGATCAATTAATAAAACATCATCTCCAATAACTGCAACTGGCAATACATTATCTGGATCTAAAATGATGATTTTAACCATATCTGTAGAAGAAACACCATCATTATCAGTTAACTTTAGAGTTATTTCGTATACCCCTGTAGATAAATTAATACTAGGTTTAATTCCTGTTTTAATTAGCTCATTATTGATGAACCATTCATACTTTTCAATTGTACCATCTGCATCTGTACTGTTAGATGCATCTAGAATAACATCAACTAAATCATCTCCATCTTCATCATTTATAGTTCTATCATTTCCTGCATTTGCTACTGGAGGAATATTATCTGGGTCAATTATTGTTACTAATATTTCATCTGTACCCACCAATTCATCTTCATCAGTTACCTCTAAAGTAATTTTATGAATACCTGTACTTAATTCAATTTCAACTTGACTTCCAGTTGCCAACTCAACATCGTCTTTTAACCATTTATAAAATTTAATTGGAGAATTGGTTGCTTCTGATAACGAACCATCTAATGTTACAAATACTAGATCATCTTCATTATCATCTTCTAAAACAATATCATCTCCTGCATTTGCAACTGGCGCTAATCCTCCATTACTAATTGTAACAAGTACTTTATCTGTTGCAGTATTTCCATCTTCATCTTTAATTGTTAACAGAACTTCATAAACACCTCTTGCTAATTCTAAAGAAACAAATTCTTTATTACCAACTTCATTTCCATCAATTGTCCAAGAATAATTAACTATAGTTCCATTATGATTGATGCTCCCTGTACCATCTAAAACTATATTTTCTAAACCATCTTTATTTTCATCTAATTTTATAACATCTGGCCCTGCATTTGCAATAAGACCATTTCCTTCGGACACTTCTCCATACCCATTATGTTTAAATATTCTAATATAATCTATCTCCATTTTGGCAGGCATATCTGCAGTTACAGCATTCGCAGTAGCTGCATCAGTAAAATTACCACCAACAGCTAAGTTTGCTATCAAATAAAATGGTTTTTGAAATTCTTGTGATTCAATTCCTAAAGGAAAAGGTGCTGTATATAGATCGAATTCTACTCCATTATCTACAACAGTTAATCGTATTTGATTTGGATCCCAATACATTCTGTAGATTAAAAACCTATCTGTTAATGTACTTTTAGAAACATAGGGCTTATTATACCATTTATCAAAAGCTATACTTGCTGCACAATCTGCATTGCCTGCACACGCTCCATCTTCATACCAAATTAAATTAGCACCAACAATCTGATCTTCATTACTATTAGGAAATTCTTCGGTATCTCTAAATGTTTTTTTATGCCCCATTTCCATCATATCAATTTCTCCTGATTTAGGCCACCCAACTTCATCAATATTATCTCCTAGCAACCAAAACGCTGGCCATAAACCTGTTGAAAGATCATTAGGTACTTTTAAACGAGTTTCAATCAATCCGTATCTAACACTTAATTTTCCTTTGGTTGTTACTTTACCAGAAGTAAAAGAAAAACCTTCTGCATTTTCTTTTTTAGCTTCAATTACTAGGGCTTTATTATCACCTTCATTCTCAATTCCCTCAATAGAAACATTTTCTGATTTATAATACTCAAGTTCTTGATTACCCCAACCACAATTATCAGGACAACCATTCCCAATATCTGTATTCCAAGTATTTGAATTAAATGAATTAAAGTTTTCTTCCCATAAAATTTCTCTGATAGTAACTTTAACATCATCTATAGACTCATTACCTGCACTATCTATAATTTTAAGTTGAATAGAATGCAAACCACTAGAAAGAGAAAGTTTAGGGTTAGCTTCTTGAGATAAAACTACACCACTTTCACTCCATTCGTAAAACGCTACTGCACCATAACTTCCTGAACTATTTAAACTTACCTCTTCTACATCATCCTTATCTAGATCTTGAAGAATAATATCGGCTCCAGCATTTGCTAATAATTCAGAATTAGATTTTACTACATTACCAACACCATTCCATTTGCTAACTTTTACATAATCTATGTACATTTTACCAGGAAAAGGTGCAGTAATATCATCATTATTATTAATACCTACAAAATTACCACCAACTGCTAAATTTAAAATAAAATAAAATGGTTTTTTAAAGGCTTCTTCATTAGTTCCTAAAGGAAATGGATTTGTATACAAATCGTGTTCTACACCATTATCTACTGCAGTTAACCTAATTTGACTTTCATTCCAATACATTCTATATGTAACAAAACGATTATTCATTGGTGATGATGGCATATAAGGTGTTGTGTAATGTTTATCATAGGCAATACTAGCTGCACAATCTTGGTTTTCTGGATCACAAGCTTGGTCTGAATACCAAATTACATTTCCACCAACAAAATTGTTTGGAGAACCTGAATGCCCTTCTTCTTGACGAACATTGCTGCTATGCCCCATTTCCATCATATCTATTTCACCAGATTGAGGCCAACCAGCAGTTCTGTGGTTAATTCCAAGAAGCCATGCTGCAGGCCAAAGACCATTTTCTAAATCTGGCACTTTCATTCTTACTTCTACAACACCATATTTAATGGCTACTTTATTTTCTGTGGTAACTTTACCTGATGTAAATTCATTTTGACCTAAAGTTTCTTTTTTAGCTTCTAAAACCAACGCGTAATTACCTGGTTCACCAGCAATTTCTTCTACATATACATTATCTTTTTGATAGGTTTCAAGCTCTTGATTTCCCCATCCGCAGAGATCTTCTTCACATCCATTTCCTTCTGAAATGTTCCAATTATCTGTATTAAAAGAATTAAATTGATCTTCCCAAATTGTTTCTCCAATAATTTGCCCCCCAACAGAAACAATAATCTTATCTTTTTGAAAATTTCCATTTGTATCAGTTATGGTAAGTTCTACATCATAATCACCCAGATCTAATGAAACTTCGTGCTTTTCTGAAGTAGAAACCTCTGTACCATTTATTTTCCAAGAATATGATGAAATAGGACCGTAACTACCAGAGGCATCTAACTGTAAAGGTTCTCCAGCATTTATTTTTTTGTCTGCACCTGCATTCGCCATCAATTTTTCTGGAGTAAATACCTCTCCTTTACCATTCCACTTTTTAATTCTTACATAATCGATATACATTTTACCTGGTAAATCTGCAGAAACTTGACTATCGGTTAAAGCATCTGTAAAATTACCTCCGACAGCTAAATTCATTAATAAGTAAAAAGGTTTTCTAAATTCATTGGCGTCTTCCCCAATAGGAAAAGGACCTGTATATAAATTATGAACTGAGCCATTATCTTCTACAGTTAATCTAATCTCATTTTCATCCCAATACATTCTATAGATCATAAACCTATCTGTAAGTGTCTCTGCAGTTGTATAGGGTACATTGTACCATTTATCATAAGCAATACTAGCAGCACAATCTGGATTGTTATCTGCACATGCTGCATCACTATAAAAAATTAGATTTCCACCAATTAAATTATTTTCATTTGTACTTGGAAGTTCTTGATCTATTCTAAATTGTGAATTATGACCCATTTCCATCACATCTATTTCTCCACTACGAGGCCACCCTTCTGAAACTTGATTAGTTCCTAAGAGCCAAGCTGCTGGCCATAAACCCTTGCTAAGGTCATTTGGCACTTTTATACGAAACTCTACCATCCCATATTTAACACCTAATTTATTTTTAGTAGTTACTTTTCCTGAAGTAAAAGCATTATCTCCAATTGATTGTTTTTTTGCTTCAAGTACCAAAGCATAATTACCAGGTTCACCCGGAATTTCTTCAATATAAACATTCTCATTTTGATAGGTTTGAAGTTCTTGGTTTCCCCACCCACAGAGTTCTGGACAACCATTACCTATGTCTACATTCCAAAGTTCTTTATTTAAAGTATCGAATTCATCTTCCCAAAGAACCTGGCCAACTTGCGCAAACGTAAGTTGTGTACCTAGAATTAACATTAAAGTAAGACATAATTTTAGAATGGTTTTTTTCATAATAGTTTAGTTTTTTTCATAAAATTTTAAATTTTATTTAAAATTTTAGCAGTTAATTATCAAATATTTTTTTATAGTCTTTCAAATATCATTTTATTAAATAAATAAAACAATTACTTCAGCACTACTTAAACAATACGTAAAAAAAAATACACTTTTATATAAATAAGCACTGATAACCTTATTAATAATAGGTTTTTACTAAAAAAATATGCAAAAAATTACAAATTAAAAAACAATACATTAACACTACAATACAGAAAAAACATTATTAACAAAGAAAAATTAACCTAATTACTAAAGAAAATTGAGTGAATATAAAAGATTAAACTATCTAGGGAAACAAGCAATAATAAATGATTATTAGTGCAACTTTTTTAATCATTAAGGATTACAAAAACAGTATACTCCTACCTATACTAATTCTTAATAAAGCCTATTAAAATGTATTACCTTAAAGATATACAACTAATGTTTTATCTAGTAAAGATGTTTTATTTTCTTTAGATTTTTCAAATTCAATATTGCTAATTAAAACTTGAATAGGGTTATTTTGATTATATATTGCTAATTTCGTAATATGTATAAGTTATTTTGTTTATTTATTAATAAGGATAATTTAATTTACTTGTGTTAGTCAATTCTTAAATATATGTTTACTTTTAGAATATATTTTGTAAATATTGAGCTCTAATAGATTGTATTTTATTGATATTGTGCGTGCTTTTGCCATTTTAATGATGTTGCAGGGTCATTTTATTGATACACTTTTAGACGTTTCTTATAGGGATTCAGATTACATTGCTTACCGAGTTTGGGCTTATTTTAGAGGAATAACAGCCCCAACTTTTTTTACAATTTCTGGATTAATTTTCACCTATCTTTTATTAAAAGCCAAAGAAAAAGGAACTGAAAAATTAAGAATGCGAAAAGGAATTATAAGAGGTTTTTTCTTAATTGGAGTTGGTTATTTATTACGAATCGATATTTTCAACTGGTTCTCAGGTAATTTTAACCCTTATTTTTTAGTAATAGATGTTTTACAAATAATAGGTCTTAGCTTAATATTAATAATTGGCATTTACTTTTTATGTTATAAAAAAACGATTCTTTTTTCTGCCATTGTTTTAATTTTAGGAACTCTCATATTTTTAACAGAACCTATGTATAGAAATCTTGATATTTCTTCTATTCCGTTATTTTTAAGCAATTATATCTCTAAAAGTAATGGTTCTATTTTTACTATTATTCCTTGGTTTGGTTACATTTGTTTTGGTGCTTTTTTATCAGCCTTATTTTATAAATACTTACACAAAAAACATTTTAAAAAAATTGTTATTCCTTCATTTATTGTTTTGGGGTTACTATTAATTTTCTACTCCTCCTCTATTCTAGCATATTTGTCAAAATTATTTCATATTCAGTTATTTATGGATTCTGCTAGCTATAATTATCTTTTTACTCGATTTGGAAATGTATTATTATATTTTGCCTTTTTCTACGGATTAGAACGATTTTTTAAGAACCCTCTTCTTTTAAAAATCGGACAAAAAACCCTATCTATTTATGTGATTCATTTTATAATTATTTACGGTAGTTTTACTGGCTTAGGATTAAATAGTTTAATTGGCAAAACACTAAATCCTGTTGAAGCAATTTTTGGTGCCATTTTATTTTTGATGTTAGTCTGTTTATTGGCTTACTTTTATGTAAAAACAAACACTTTTTTGTATCTAAACTCAAGAAAAATTTATGATAAATTGAAAGGAAAAACAGCATAACATCGACTATAATATTATGAAATCTATTTTAATTCTTTTTTCTTTATTGTTATCTATTAACTGTTTTTCTCAAAAAAAATATTTAGATAAAATAGCAAAAACTTCTAAACGAAAATATACATACCAAAGAATTAAAAAAGAAAAGAATTTAATACTCGATTTTTACAAACCAAAAAAAATAAAAGGATTAAAACCTTTACTTATTTATGTTCACGGAGGTGGATTTTCTGGTGGAAATAGAAACGACAAATATGTTGTAGATTTCTCTAAAGAAATGGCAAATTATGGTTATGCTGTAGCTTCTATTTCTTATCGCTTAACTATGAAAGGAATTGGTTTTGGGTGCAACACAAAATCAGATTTAAAAATACAGGCTTTTAATGATGTTGCTGAGGATATCAGTTACGCTATAAAGTATATTTTAAAACGGAATAGAAAATTTAAAATAGACACTAGCAAAGTAATTTTAGTAGGCTCTAGTGCAGGTGCAGAAGCTATTTTACATTTGGCCTACGTTTATGAAAATGAGATACTAGATGCAAATTTTAAATTTGCAGGCATTATTGGTATGGCTGGCGCAATTACAACAATTGATAAAATAACAAATAGCAATGCAATACCTACGCAACTTTTTCACGGTGAAAAAGATGATTTAGTACCTTATCATATTGCTCCACATCATTATTGTAAAAAAGAAAATGCAGGCTATTTAAAACTTTACGGTTCTAGAGCAATTGCAGATCAATTAAAATCTATTGGTAAATCTTACTATTTGTATTCTGTTAAAAATGGTGATCATAGTTGGAATTCTAGACCTATTTATCAATGTAA
>QGCY01000221.1_pt1 | contig 10220 bp, 8 predicted proteins | sample 4708041 | NCBI WGS metagenome assembly QGCY01 (sample SAMN08941164, study PRJNA450518) | Sediment metagenome, whole genome shotgun sequencing project. | biome: grassland soil; feature: grassland; material: soil; isolation source: soil 14 days enrichment with methanethiol and mixed carbon source ... | reverse complement strand
GTCTTCGAGTGTTAGAGAAAGAGAAATATTCGATTTAATATTACAAGGTAAATCAAACAAAGAAATTGCTACAGTTGTTAATGTTTCTATTAATACCGTAAAATTTCATATCAAAAACATCTATGATAAATTGCATATAAAAAGCAGGAAAGAAGCTTTAAATTTATCTAAATAAGTAGGTTTTTATTGACTTTATAAAGCCTACTACCCAAATACTACCCAAATACTACCCCCTTAAATAGCAGCGTTTTTTTTATTAATCAGTAATTTAGTGTGTCTTTAAAAAGTATATATTTGAGTTCCCCATTTTATATGCAGAGAACCCCAGATTTTTTGTTCTGGGGTTTTTTATTTATAACATTTTTTCAAAAAACGTCAGTTTATAATTTGGTAATAAATCAGGATTGGTAATTTTTATTAGATCTTTTAAAACCAAATCTGGTCTTGTTGGTGCCAATTCATAATAAATAACTCCACCTGTTTTTCCTTTTTTTGTTGATGGAGTATAGATGCTATTTTGTCTAAACGCTTTAAATTTTGAGTATAATTTATTGCTACTAATTAATTGTTCTTTGGATGAAAAATAGCCTGGAGCAATCCAAAAATCTGCATTTGCACCTTTATCAAAAACATGTTCAAAACTTAAAGACAAGCTTCCTTTTCCAGATGAGTTTTGCCATAAATAATTACAATTTGCATCTTTTAAATATTGAGCAACAAAACTATCACCAGCAGGTAAATTCCAAATATCTTTGCTCATAATTGCACCCGATAAAATTGTAGGTTTTTTAGTCGATTTTAAAGCGATATTTTTGGCTTCTATATAATTGGTTTCTATTGCCTTAAAAATACTGTCTGCTTGTTGTTCCTTATCAAATAGAACTCCAAAAAACTTAATCCATTCTGCTCTTCCTAAAGGAGTTTCTTCTAGCCAATCTCCATTATAAATTACATTTATTCCTGCTTTTTCTAAAGTAGTTAAAGATTTATCAGCAGATGAAACACTGTAACCTACAATTAATTCTGGTTGCAAATCCAAAAGAATTTCTGTGTTTAAAGAACTTTCTTTACCAATTTCTTTAATTTTACCAGCATCAATTAAGGCTCTTGTTTTTTCTGAGGATACATATTTTGCATACGGAAAACCAATAATTGCAGTTTCTTCATTGAACAATTCAACCATTGGTATATGAGTTGTAGAAGTTACAACAATTTTCTCAATAGGAGTAGAGAGTGTATTTGCAATCTCCTCTTTTTTGGATTTTTTATTTTGAATGATATATTCAAAAATTTCATCAGAATTTTGATAAGCAGATTTTATAATTAGCTTTTTAACTCCATTTTTTTCAACAATATCAAAACCCTTTGCATATTTGATGTTACTTTCTGTTTGATTATTTTTATCAACCTTAACAACTTCTTTTTTGCAAGAGCTAAAAACGAATAAACAAATAGTAAAAACTAAAATTTTCTTCATTAAGAATAAACTTGATTTTCTTGTTCTTGAACTCGAATAAAAGTAGTTCTTTTGGTTAATTCTTTTAATCTTTTTGCACCAACATAAGTACATGTAGATCTTATTCCGCCTAAAATATCAATAACTGTGTTTTTTACATCACCTTTAAAAGGAACTTCTACAGTTTTGCCTTCAGAAGCTCTATAATTAGCAACGCCTCCAGAATGTTTATTCATGGCAGTTTCTGAGCTCATTCCGTAAAAAGCTCTAAATTTTTCGCCATTTTTTTCAATCAATTCACCACCACTTTCTGTGTGTCCAGCAAACATACCTCCAAGCATTACAAAATCTGCACTACCACCAAAAGCTTTGGCAACATCACCAGGAATTTTACAACCACCATCAGAAATAATTTGTCCTCCCATTCCATGAGCAGCGTCTGCACATTCTATAATAGCCGATAATTGTGGATAACCCACACCTGTTTTAACTCGAGTTGTACAAACAGAACCTGGCCCAATACCAACTTTTACAATATCTGCGCCAGATAAAAGTAATTCTTCTACCATTTCTCCGGTAACAACGTTACCAGCAATAATTATTTTATTCGGATGATTTTTACGCATTTTTTGAACAAAATTGACAAAGTGTTCAGAATATCCGTTAGCAACATCAATACAGATAAAGTTGATTTGAGGAAATTCATTTAAAATGGTTTTTACTTTTTCAGAATCGTCTTTTCCAGTACCTGTACTTACAGCAATATTTTTTAAAACTTCTTCGGATGAATTTGTGGCAAAATCACGCCATTCTTCTAAAGAATAATGTTTGTGTACAGCTGTAAATAATTTGTGTTTTGCCAATTCTTTAGCCATTTCAAAAGTACCAACAGTATCCATATTTGCAGCCATTATTGGTATACCTTTCCAAACGATATTACTATGTAAAAACTTAAATTCTCTCTCTAAAGTAACCTGAGATCTCGATTTTAATGTAGATCGTTTAGGACGAATCATTACATCTTTAAATCCCAATTTTAAATCATTTTCAATTCTCATAAATCTAAATATTATTAAAGTTTAAAGATATTAAATTTCAAAACGATTTTATTAGATTCTTGATAAGAATACTTATACATTTGCAAAGATTTTGGTTTTGATGTAAGCCTCATTTTTACATCAAATTAAAAGGGAATCTGGTTAAATGCCAGAACTGTACCCGCAACTGTAAGCTATAAAGCTTGTAACCAATTCTTTAACCACTGTTTGATTTCTAAAGTGTATTTAGAATAAAATGGGAAGGTTTGTTACAAGACGCAAGTCAGGAGACCTGCCAAAAATCACGAGTTAAAAACTTTCGGGATAAAAGTTTATGTACTAATAACTATTCGTACACAAAATTTACCTGATTTATTGTTTCAATTAAATCATTAAAATGAAAAAACAATTAGTAATTGTTGGTGCATTGGCATTCAGTTTTGCTAGCACAACTCTTTTTGCACAAAAAAAAGAAAAGCAAAAAGAAAACGTAGAAACTTTAGAAGAAGTTGTAGTTACTGCAACTAAATTTAAGTTAAAAAAAGAAAACACAGGTAAAGTAATTACCAAAATTACCCAAAAAGAATTGCAGCAAAATGCAGGTAAAAATGTAATTCAAATTCTAAACAATGTAGTTGGTATAGATGTTAGAGGTGTAAATTCTAATGCATCAGAACCAAGAAGTATTTATGTTAGAGGTGGTAGAAGTAGACAAGTTTTAGTTTTAATAGATGGTGTGCCTGTTACAGATCAATCTGCTATTAACCAGGAGTTTGATTTACGTTTGTTAGCAGTAAGTCAAATAGAAAGTATCGAAATTTTAAAAGGAGCTTCATCTACTTTATATGGTTCTGGAGCTGCAACAGCTGTAATTAATATCATCTTAAAAAAAGCTTCTAAAAATTCTATTTCTGGTACTTTAGAAACTAGTTTTGGCACAAATAAAACAGCTGATAATACTGGTGATAAATCTGCAGATAACAATCAAAATATTTCTGTAAATGGAACATTAGGACAATTTAATTTTTTAAGTTCTATCAATCTTTCTAAAGTAGATGGTATGTCTTCTGCTAAAAGTGATGCAAATACCACTTTTGAAGAAGATGGTTTTTACAGCAAAAACGTTTTGGTAAAATTGGGCTACGCTTTTAGTGATAAATTTTCTGTAGAAACTTTTTTAAATTATGATGATTTTGATTACGATTTTGACGCTGGTGCATTTGCAGATAGTGATGTAAACGAAGGAAATCAAAATCAATTTAGATTTGGAATTAAACCAACTTTTAATTATAATAAAGGACATTTGTATCTTTTAGCTTCTGTAAATGAGGTAAAAAGAGAAGTAAATCAATTTAATTCTTGGGCTGGTAGTTTAGATTTTTATCAATTTACGGGTAAAAGTATTAATGTAGATTTGGTGAATAAATTTGAATTTTCAGAAAAATTTCAACTCATTTCAGGATTAAATTATCAAGAGCACTCTAATCAAACAGAAACTCCTTTTGCAACCATTGATAAAGATGTTGCCAATTTTAATACAATAGATCCTTATGCAAGTGTGGTTTATATTGCTGATTTTGGTTTAAGTGTTAATGTTGGTGCAAGATTAAATATACATAATGTGTACGGAAATCACTTGGTTTACGATGGTAATTTGGCTTATCAAGCTTTTAAAAATGAACAAGCTTCATTAAAATTAATTACTTCTTATAGCACCGCTTTTATTGCACCAAGTTTGTATCAATTGTATGATGGTTTTGCTGGTAATATCGATTTAAAACCAGAATCTAACAAAACTTTTGAAGCGGGTTTTGAAGTAAATTACCAAGATTGGATTCAGTTTGATGCTGTGTATTTTAATAGAAAAGAAGAAGATGCAATTATTTACGATAATACAACATTTAAATATGGAAATGGTTCTTCTGATGCTAAGGGTTTTGAGTTAAATACTAAAATTATGCCTGCTAAATTTTTAGCAATTAACGCATCATATACTTATGTTGATAGAGATAAAACTGAAGATTTTAACGATTATATAGCAGCAAATAAATTGAATTTAGGAGTTGGGATTTCTGCTTTAAAAAATGCGTTTTTTAATTTAAATTATAGAAATGTAGGAGAAAGATCCCTATTTGATAGATGGGGAAGTTTTGGAACTGCAGGAGAAGATGTTATTTTGCCAAGTTTCCAAGTGTTAGATTTTTTAGCAAATTATAAGTTGTTAAATGAAACTGTTACTTTTTTTGGTGGAGTTACCAATCTTTTAAACGAAGATTATGATGATATTTTAGGTTTTTCTACAAGAGGTAGAAATTTAAAAATAGGAGTGAGGATCGTATTGTAATATCCCCCTCTTTTATGGTTTTTTTATCATAAAATAGAAAAGTCTTCTTAAATAAGAAGACTTTTTGATTATAAGAGTTTTTTTACTTCACTTTTTATAAAACTGATGGCTGTTTCTGTGGGTGGTAATGTTTTAGAATAATCAATCAATACATTTTCTCTAAAATCATTTGCAGAATTTGATGTTTCTGCTGCTTGTTGTAGTTTATTAATTATGGCTCTTTTTGTGGCAATAATGGCTGTCCAAGCTTCATCAGAAATATAAATTTGTTGTACCAAATTATGTTCAAATTCCTGATCTATATTGGCAATTAATAATTGTAAATAATCTGTGGTATTTTCTGATATAGGTTTAATTCTTACCAACATTTTTACAGGGTTAATGCGTTCGCAAAACAATAACATTCTTTCGTAAGCTTGCAATTTAATAGGCAAAGATTCTTTCTTTTTCTCTGCCATTATTGCTAATTTTTTTTCGGTATTTTGTTGTTTTAAAAAACCGTTAAACATATAATAAGCAACAAAACCTGTAACTGCTGCAGGCAAAATATACGCAATACTTTCTAAGATTTTATCTTCCATTTAATTATATAAAATTTAAGAGATACAAATATAAAATTCCTAAAAAGACAGCAAAGCCAAAACTTAATAAAGTACCAATTAAAATGTATTCTGTTAGTTTTCTGTCTTTAGATGATGTTAAATCTCCAAATCTAAAAACAGATTTTGCCGCTAGTAAAAATCCTATGCCTTCCCAATGATTTGTAATTACAAAAGTAAAAACAAATAAGCGCTCTAAAATACCTATATATCTACCAGCTTTGGCAAGTGAATCATCGTTTTCTTTTTTCTTTTCAGGATTCCATTGTGTTATTATTATTTTTATGATAATGGCTGACACAAAAACAACCATCAATATAAAAATTAGTAGTAATAACGTTTTTTTGGTGATGATATTCTCTAGAGATAAATTAAAATCTTCATAAAAAGAAACAGCAATCATCAACATAAACAAGTGTAAAATTTGATCTATAAAAAACCAAATTCGCTTCGTTTTTTTCTTCTGAAGGTATAATTTTAAAAGATCTATACTATAATGAGTTGTAATTATAAACAGAAAACCTAACCAGTATTGTTGTATATCAAACAAAAGGATGAGCAATAAAGATAAAATGTGCACACCAATATGAAAATATAAACGTAAAGATTTTACTTTCTTTTTTTCTTTATCTGTTACCCATTTTTCTGATTGAAAAACAAAATCACCCAAAATATGTGCTAATAAGAATTTTAAAAAGAGTAACATTAATGCGTTGTTTTTTTGTTGATTAAATCTCTGTACAACTGTTCTAATTGCATAATTTCATCTAAACCAGCTCTTTTTCTACGTTCACTTGCGCTACTTTCTGATATATTTAATTTTTTAGCGATAATTTTTTGAGTAAGTGTTGGGTTTTTTAAATACATTTCTGCAAAAGTGGCTGAATTTATGGTCCAATTATCCATTGTTAATAAAGCTAAAGCCAAAGAGGTGTTTAAGATGTTATCAAAGTCTGGCCAAGGAGATTTAATTGCTAAATTTTGTTTTTTTAAGAGATTATCAAAAGCATATCCACTATTTATAAACGCTTCTCCATTTCCTTCTGTAATATTTTTAAACGTTTCATTTTTTGCTCCAATTCCTATTGCAATTCTAACATCCAAATTTTTAATTTTCTTTAAGGCTGTTTTTAATTTTATAGCAAATAATAATGCTTCTTCTATCGAATTAATTTCAATTTGAAAACTATCTCCTCTATAAATTTCCCAAGTTTTAGGTGATGTTCCAACAGTATTAAATGCATCTTTTAAGATCGGTAACCACAGCTGTGTAGCTACATTTCTAGAGTTTATAATATCGCCTGTTAAAATGCTTGTCATTGTAAATTTTTAGTAAAAATACTTTTTTTATCGTCAATTTCAAAATTATTCGGGTTTTAAGACGAATTTTAATAAATTCGGGTTTTAAGACGAATTCTTGTTAATTCGGGTTATAGAACGAATATTTGTAAAATAATTTGTGAATAAAAACTAACAAGGTTACTTTATAAAAACGAATAGTTTGGCTAATTTCACGTTTTTAAATTCTTTCAAAATTTACTATTGAATACCTATTTAAATACTTTAAACGAAGCACAAAAACAGGCTGTCTTGCAAAAAGATGGTCCAATGATAATTATAGCAGGTGCAGGTTCTGGAAAAACACGTGTTTTAACCTATAGAATTGCGCATTTAATGCAATCTGGGGTAGATTCTTTTAATATTTTATCGCTAACTTTTACCAACAAAGCAGCTCGAGAAATGAAAGAAAGAATTGCAGGAGTTGTAGGCCAAAGTGAAGCCAAAAACCTTTGGATGGGAACTTTTCACTCGGTTTTTGCTAGAATTTTACGATCAGAAGCAGACAAGTTAGGTTTTCCTAGCAACTTTACAATTTACGATACTCAAGATTCAGTACGTTTAATAACTGCAATTATTAAAGAAATGAACTTGGATAAAGAACGCTATAAAGCCAAGCAAATTTTAGGACGAATTTCATCATTCAAAAATAGCTTAATAACAGTTAGAGCGTACTTTAATAATTCTGATTTACAAGAAGCAGATTTACACGCAAGCAGACCAAAAGTTGGTGATATTTATAAAGAATATGTAGACAGATGTTTTAAATCTGGAGCCATGGATTTTGATGATTTATTGTTAAGAACCAATGAATTACTGGCTCGTTTTCCTGATGTTTTAGCAAAATATCAAGACAGATTTAGATATATTATGGTTGATGAGTATCAGGATACAAATCACTCACAATACATCATTGTAAGGGCTTTAGCAGATAAATTTGGTAATATTTGTGTAGTGGGTGATGATTCTCAGAGTATTTATAGTTTTAGGGGTGCTAATATTCAGAATATCTTAAATTTTCAAAAAGATTATCCTGATGTAAAAACCTTTAAGTTAGAGCAAAATTATAGATCAACAAAAAATATTGTAAACGCAGCAAATTCTGTAATTGCAAGAAACAAAACCAAGTTAGATAAAGAAGTTTGGACCTCTAATGATGCAGGAGATTCCATAAATGTGATGCGTACTATTTCTGATGGAGAAGAAGGTCGTTTTGTAGCACAATCCATTTGGGAAAACATGATGAATCATCAATTAACTCCAGATAATTTTTGTGTATTGTATAGAACAAATTCGCAATCTAGAGCTATAGAAGATGCATTAAGAAAGAAAAATATTGAGTATAAAATTTATGGTGGAATTTCATTTTATCAAAGAAAAGAAATCAAAGATATTTTATCATATTTACGTATTTTAATCAACCCAAATGATGAAGAAGCACTAAAAAGAATTATCAATTATCCTGCAAGAGGAATTGGAGCAACAACAATTGATAGGCTTACTATAGCTGCAAATCACTATAAAAAATCCATTTTCGAAATCATAAAATATATCGATAAAATTGATATCAAAATAAATTCTAGCACCAAGAATAAGTTGCAGAATTTTATGAATATGATTTTGCGTTTTCAAATAGAATCGCAAACAAAAAATGCTTTCGAAATTGCAGAAACTGTTGTAAAAGAAACCAGATTAATAAAAGATTTAGAAAAAGATGGTACACCAGAAGCTGTTAGTAAAGTAGAAAACGTTCAAGAATTGTTAAACGGAATTAAAGATTTTATTACAGATAAAATAGAAGAAGGCGCAGATGCTTCTTTAACTACATTTTTAGAAGATGTTGCTTTGGCTACAGATTTTGATTCTAAAAAAGACGAAGAAAAACCAAGCGTTTCTTTAATGACCATTCATCAATCTAAAGGATTAGAGTATTTATATGTATACATTGTTGGTTTAGAAGAAAATTTATTTCCTTCTGCAATGAGCATGAATACTAGAAGCGAGTTAGAAGAAGAACGCAGATTATTTTATGTAGCATTAACAAGAGCAGAAAAAGTAGCTTATTTAAGTTATGCACAAACACGTTATAGATGGGGTAAATTGGTAGATGCAGAACCAAGTCGTTTTTTAGAAGAAATAGACGACCAATATTTGCATTATATTACTCCAAAAGTACCAGAACCAAGTGTAAATCGTTTTGTTGATAAAAGTATTTTTGATGATGCTCCTAAAGGAATCCGTTTTCAAAAACCAATTCAGCGTAAAAAAATGGAACGTGATTTGGCAAAAAAGAAAGAAATAATCATTCCTAAAAACTTAAAAAAAGTTTCTCAAGCTACCAATGCTAAAACAAATTTGTTTGATAGTGCTGTTGCAGTAGGTAATATTGTAGAGCATAATAGATTTGGTGCAGGAGAGGTAATTGCATTAGAAGGTAAAGGACCAAATAAAAAAGCAGAAATTAAGTTTAGTACAGTAGGTAAAAAGAAATTATTGCTACAATTTGCCAAATTAAAAGTGATTGGTTAAAAAATCAATTATAAAACAAAAATAAATTGTTATTTTGCAACAATTAAAATAACTACAATAAATATAGTATATTCTTGACACTTGTTTTTAATCAAGAATCTTCACAAATAATATATAAATGACATTCGATTTAGAATATAATTCAGAAAGAACATTAATGATTATTCCAGAATATGGCAGACATATTCAGAAATTGGTAAATCACTGTGTGGCTTTAGAAAGCAAAGAAGAAAGAGATAAAATGGCAAAAGCCATTGTAGATGTAATGGGTAATTTACAGCCACATTTAAGAGATGTTCCAGATTTTAAACACAAATTGTGGGATCAATTATATATAATGTCTGAGTTTAAATTAGATGTAGAATCTCCTTATCCTCAACCATCAAAAGAAGAATTACAAGAAAAACCAGAAGCTTTAGCCTATCCAAAATCAGCATCAAGATATCGTTATTATGGTAATAATATCCAAACCATGATAGATGTAGCTTTAAGTTGGGAAGAAGGCGATAAAAAAGAAGCTTTAGTGTTTACCATTGCCAATCACATGAAAAAGTGCTATCTAAATTGGAATAAAGATACTGTAGATGATGCTGTAATTTATAAGCATTTATATGATTTGTCTGATGGAAAAATAGATTTAAGAAGTACTGAAGAAGAATTAACTGACAGTAAAAATTTATTAAGAAAAAGAAATTCTCAAGGTCAAAATCATTCTAAGACCAATAATAAGAAACAACATCACAATCATAAAAACAGAAAAAGATATTAATTAATGGCGTCATTTAAAATTGAAGGTGGACATAAATTAAAAGGTACTATAACTCCACAAGGAGCAAAAAATGAAGTTTTACAAATACTTTGTGCTGTTTTATTAACTCCAGAAAAGGTTACAGTTCATAACGTGCCTCATATTGTTG
>QGCY01000220.1_pt1 | contig 10240 bp, 7 predicted proteins | sample 4708041 | NCBI WGS metagenome assembly QGCY01 (sample SAMN08941164, study PRJNA450518) | Sediment metagenome, whole genome shotgun sequencing project. | biome: grassland soil; feature: grassland; material: soil; isolation source: soil 14 days enrichment with methanethiol and mixed carbon source ... | reverse complement strand
GCGTTGGCCATGTGCGGGCCGTCGGCTTTTGCGTATAGGCCACGTTGACCGGGGATGATTTTAAATTTGTCGGTTAAGTTTAGAACCGTTTCCGCGCCACCCAAGAACAAGTAACCATCCGGAGCTAATTGTTTGTAAAGCTTTTCAAAGATTTGAGTCTTGGTGGGTGCATCGAAATAGATCAGCACGTTACGACAGAAAATAACGTCAAATTGGCCAAAATGGGCGGGATTATCCAGCAAGTTAAATTGTTGGTATTTGACCATATCTACGATTTCTTTTTTTAAATGCCAGCGTGTGCCATCTTGTGTGAAATAGTTCATTAGCAATTGAATGGGGAGGCCACGTTGGACTTCGAACTGACTGTAGATTGCTTCTTTGGCCTGGGCTAGAATATCTTGTGATATATCGGTGCCGAGGATATCAATATCCCAAGCTGACCAAGGCATGCCGGCTTCTTTTAAAATCATGCCTAAGGAGTAAGGCTCCTGCCCGGAGGAAGAGGCTGCGGACCAGATGCGCATCTTTTTTACGGCGCTACGTGCTTGCGCCATATAGGGCATGACAGTGCCTTTAAAGATGTCGAAGGGCTTAATGTCACGAAAGAAAAATGTTTCATTGGTGGTCATAGCCTCAACAATTTCATTGACCAGTGCTGTGTTTGGGACCCCTTGCAGGGCGCTGGCCATGTCTTCGACAGAGTCATAGCCGTGCTGTTGTGCAATCGGCGTTAAACGCGATTCTAGCAGGTAAGATTTATCGTGGCTAATAGAGAGGCCGGATTTATCTTTTAGAAGCTCAGCGTAAATGTCAAAGTTTGTGATTTTCATTGTCTTTATTTCTTTAAGGTTATGTGATTATTTCTCGTCTTAGCCAGGGGCCTATTTCTTTTAAAGGTAGAACAGCGCTGCAGATGCCTGCAACAGCTACCGCGCGCGGCATACCCCAGACTGTACTGGTTGCTTCATCTTGGGCAATGATTCGACCACCATTTTCAATGATATCCTTACCGCCGCCAAGGCCGTCACTCCCCATGCCGGTAAGGATTGTCCCTAATACACCGTTACCGTAAAGTTTGACAGCAGATTCAATCATTGGGTCAACGGAAGGCTTACAATAGTTTATAGGCGGACCGTCATCCAGTTTTATCAGCGTGTTTAGCCCATCTTTTTCAAGAAGCATATGAAAGCCGCCGGGCGCGAGGATTAATTTTCCAGGCTCTAGTTTCATTCCGGTTTCGCCCTCATACGCAGGTATATTTGTTTTTGCCTCAATATGAGTTGCCAATGCCTTGGTGAAAGTAGGGGGCATATGCTGAGTTAATATGATGGGTATGGGAAGGTCTTTGAGGTGTGATAACACTTCGAAAAGGGCGTTGGGGCCACCGGTAGAACTGCCAATCGCAAGGAGGGTCGGACGTGGTTTCGGCCCTGTTTGTGGACGCAATTCGAAGGAAGAAGAAAGTATTGATTTCGTAGGGCTTGCTTGGGTTTGTGTGGATGATAGCTTGTGGGCGTATAAATTTCTGACCAATCTTTTTAGGTGGTTTTTAAATACTTCGCCTTCATCGACTGTTTGCTGAGCGGAAGGTTTTCCAAGGCATTCTACGGCACCCAAGGACAGTGCCTTCATCGTAATGTCTGCCCCTTTGAGGGTCAGAGTCGAAAACATAATGACTTTGGTTTTCGGGCTGACAGCTAAGATTTTTGGCAGCGCTGTAATACCATCCATCTCTGGCATTTCGACGTCCAGAATACAAATGTCTGGTTTTATTTTCTCGGCTGTTTCAATGCCGATTTGCCCATTTTTTGCTTTTGCGACGATTTCGATGTCTGGGTCTTCGGATAAAATCTTTTCAAGGGCAGCGCGAATGACAAAAGAGTCATCGCATAGCATTACCCGAATTTTGTCTGTCATTTTAATTGAACCCCAGTGTTTGTCAGTATTTGCACGGCTTGTTTGTTTTTGCCGAAACAAAAGTGTTTATGCGCCGTCGATCAAGCCGATTTGGATAAGTTTTGATTCGATGATTTCATTGTCAAAAGGCTTCATAATATATTCATTGGCTCCGCTGCTGATGGCGCGTTGAATATAGTTCATATCGTTTTCAGTTGTGCAGAAGACCACTTTAGGGGCATCGCCGCCTGGCATCGCGCGCAAGGCTTCTAGGAATTCAATCCCATTCATGATGGGCATGTTCCAGTCGAGTAAAATGAGAGCTGGCATTTCTTCTGTGCAAGCCTCGCAAGCTTTTTGACCGTCTTCGGCTTCCCGGCAGTCAAATTTTAAGTCTTCTAAAATACGTCTTGCGACTTTTCTTACGACGCGGCTGTCATCAACGATTAAGCATGTTTGCATGTGATTGTCATTCCTCTGTATATGTCTAGTTTAATTTTTGTCAAAGTTGAGTAGTTTTTTGATGTCGAGCACCACGAGTAAAGTTCCGTCTAGGCGGTATATTCCATTGGCCACTTCTTGCCAGATAGGGTCCAGCGTTGATGGAATCTTATCAAATTTATCTTTTTTGAGGCGCATAACATCCCCGATTTTATCAACCAGTAAGCTGAAAAGTTCATGCTCGTGTTCGACGACGACGCTCATCGGGCTTTTTTGTATATCGGATGCGGGAAGCCTTAGGCGGGTTCTCATATCGATGGCGGTAACAATACGGCCGCGTAGATTGAGTGCTCCTTGAATTTCAGGGCTGGATAAAGGGATGGGTGTTACTAATTGTGGGCGCAGGACGTCTTGGACCTGTAAAATTGGAATACCAAATTGCTGACCATTAATGTAAAGGGTCAGAAGCTCTTCTTGTTCAGCAGATGTCTTCTCGTCGAGGGATCGGGCTTCAATGCTCATGTTCAGACTACTTTTCTGTATGGCTTAAAAGGGTTTCGGAAATCGTGTTAAGTAATTTATCGCGATCAAACTTGGCAATATATTGGCTGAAGCCAACGGCTTTGCCGCGGGCAATATCTTGCTCTGTTGCATGCGAAGTCAGTGCGATGAGCGGTGTGTCTTGCCAAGATGATTCAGCACGCACTTTTTCAGCAAATTCAAAGCCGTTCATTTCTGGCATTTCAATATCACTGACGATGACGTCAAATTCACGGCCATTTTCGCACATATCCAAAGCCGCTTGAGCGCTTTCGAGTGATGTGACTTCGTAGCCAGCAATATTAAGTAGAGGCGTTAGCATGTTTCTGAAAAACGGGCTGTCGTCGACCAGTAGAACTCTGCGTCGTGATTCTGCGTTGCCTTTTTTGGCTTTGCTGTTTGCTTGGTCGTCGTCAAAGGGCTCGTTAACGTCGTGATCGGCAAACCAATGGCTATCTTGTTGTTTTAAATAATGCCCTACATCGACAACGTCTGTGGCTTTGCCTTCTATAATGGCGCTGCCCATTAAACTTGGGGTGGAGGCGCTATGTTGGATTTCGATACTGGCTTCGGTGATGTCAATGATTTCTGATACGATGAGGCCCAACGTTTTACCACGTTCACTGAAGACCAGCACAGGATGTTCTTCAGTGGCATTAATGTTAATGGTTGAATCAAACGGAATTAAAGTCATTAACTGGCCACGATATTGTACCACAAGTGTGCCGGAGGTGGTTTCAATGTCGGCGGTTTTGACTTGTTCTAATCGAGAAACCAATGATAAAGGCACAGCTTTGGGCGCTGTATCACCTGTTTTAAACAATAGAAGCGATACGCGATTATCGTGAGAGCCCTCTAAAACAGTATTTTCCAAGTTGGCAGCATTTTCGACGTTCTCAAGTTCACCGCTGGCCCGGGCAATGCCGGTGGGGTCTAGAATCATTACAACGGTACCATCGCCAAGGATGGTATTGCCGGAGAAAATTTCAATGCTGCGTAGAATTTTAGAGACGGGTTTTACCACGATTTCTTCTGTGTCGAAGACTTTATCTACGATAATGCCAAACTGATAAGAGCCAATTTGGGAGACTACGATATATTGCTGCGTTTCGGGTAGTTTTTTGTCGTTTTCAACTTGTGTTTCATCGGTTTTATTCGGTTGCTTTGGCGATGTTTTTAGGACCTCGCTGAGAGGAACTAAAGGTAGTAAGCTATCGCGTAAGCGGAAGACGGGTGATCCGTTAATGTTTTCAATTTGTCCATCACCATTGGCTGAAATCATAACAAGTTCACGTACAGTCAGTTGTGGAATGGCGTAGCGCTCCCCGCATGATTCAACGATCAAAGCAGAAACAATTGCCAAGGTTAATGGGATTTTGATTGTAAAGACTGAGCCCTTACCTTCGGTGGAGACCAAATCGACAATACCGCCGATTTTTTCGATATTCGTGCGCACCACATCCATTCCAACACCACGACCGGAAACGGATGTAACTTCGGCAGCTGTTGAAAAGCCAGCCTTGAAAATGAATTTTTGGATTTGCTGGGTTGTCATGGCTTCCAATTCTTCTTCGGTTGCCAGTTTATTATCCAACACTTTCTTTTTGATCTTATCAACGGCTAGGCCGCGCCCATCATCCGAGATTTCGATGATAATATGTCCGCCTTCGTGATAGGCATTCAAAATGATGGTTCCGGTTTCAGGCTTGCCTGCCATGGATCGATCTTCAGGCTTTTCAATGCCGTGATCGGCGGAATTCCTGACCATATGCGTTAGAGGATCTTTGATAAGTTCTAATACCTGGCGATCCAGTTCCGTATCTTTTCCGCGCATGTCCAGATTAATTTTCTTGTTAAGCTCTAGACTAAGATCACGAATAATTCGCGGGAGTTTTGACCAAGCATTGCCGATGGGCTGCATGCGGGTTTTCATTACACCTTCTTGCAGTTCAGAAACGATATGATTGAGCCGCTGTAATGGGGCTGCAAAGTCACTATTGGCTTGAATACGGAGGGTTTGCAGCAACTGGTTACGGGTTAAAACCAGCTCACTAACCATGGTCATAAGGTCTTCAAGGACATCTACATTGACGCGCAAGCTCTGTGTTGTGGCAACTGGGCCACTGCCTTTGTTTTCGTCTTTTGTAGGTGCCTCCGGTTTTTGAGCTGGGGCTGTTGCTTCTTTCGCTGTCGGTTCATCTTTCTTTTTGTCAGTCACTTCAGCTTTTAGCTGGTCAATGGGTAACATTTCCGCAGCTTGAAAGGCGGCCTCGAGCTCAGCTTCTGAGACAATACCGACTGTGTCATCGCTGAGAGATGACGTTTCGGCCCGGGTGTCGGAGGGGGCTGCGTCTTCTTTTTGAATGTCTGCTGCGGGTGGGGGCGGCTCTGCTACAGGTTCGGGGGCAGTAGGTGCTAAATCGCGACCTTCATAGACGGCATCCAACTTGGCGATCAAGGCACTGTCGTCGCCACTGATTTCGCCGCCAGTTTCTTCTATATCGTTTACAATAACTTTGATCCGGTCTAGTGATTCAAAGATCAGCGTAACGTATTCTGGAATAACTTCTAAATCACCATCGCGAAAACGACCAAGCACATTTTCAGCGTGGTGAGCGACTTTTTCAAGACGGGGTAGCCCTAAAAAGCCGCAGGTACCTTTTATGGTATGCATGAGGCGAAAGATTTTGCCTAGAAGTTCCTTATCGTTAGGATTTTGCTCCAGGTCAACCATGTCCTGGTCAAGCTCTTCGAGCCCTTCATTGGTTTCGGTTAAAAATTCGCCAATTAGGTCATCCATCGTAATATGCCTTTGTTTGCATAGCAGTTTTGTTTTTTTGAAGTTACGCAGATCTTCCACAGTAGTGGCAAGTGAGATTGATCTTTCGATTGTACTACAAAAATCACGCTAACAAAATGAGGATAACTCAAGAAAGTAAAAAAAATGGAAAGGTTGGCTTTTATTTATGCGTCTGGATGTGGGTAATTTGTATTAGACCGTAAACGTAATCGATGTTTGATCAATGTCGCTTTCAGTTGAAAAACTGTAACCGTAATGCGCACCTAGCATGCCGCTAATGACGGCGTGAGCCAATTTGGTTTCGATGGTATCGTTGGGTAGGCTTAAGCTTAGTGCTGCAGGGACGTTGTCGCGGAATGCTGCATTGGGGCCTTTGGATATGACTGTTGTTGCGCTGCCATTTGCTTCGACACTGATGACACCGCCTTTGGGAAGCGTGTCAATGGCGAGCAAAAGGGTACAGGTCAAAATTTTTGCAAAAGCAGGCAGGCGTTCAATACCATTGTCTGCAATGCCCATGGCGACATGTTCGTCCCAGTCTTGTGTGATTTTTCCGTCTCCTTGGAGTAAACCGTCTAAGGCTTTTTTTACTTCTTCGGGTTTGATATGGCCATCGGCACCACCTGCGCCGTAAGCGATGCGGTAAAGCTGTAGTTTTGACGAAGCTTGACGGGCGCTATGGCCGATAAGTTCGGAGGCATCATCAAAGGCGTCAGGGCCCATTTCTTCCATGAACTCCAGGCCGTTGCCAATGGCACCGATCGGGCTGATCAGGTCGTGGCAGATTTTTGAGGCCAATGTCTGTAGGAGATCAAGGTCAAGATTGGTTTGCATTTGCTAAGAAATCCTTATCTTTTGTTTGTTTTATGCATTGAAATCGATGGTATAGCCGATTTTTGCAATTGCTTCGGCTGCCATGATTTGTAAACGCTCAAGGCCTTCGGGGCTGTTGGCTTCTGCGCGGGCGACTAACACATCTTGCGTGTTGGATGGGCGGCATAGCCACCAGCCATCGGCGTTAGAGACTCGAATGCCGTCAATGTCATCCAGCTCGGCGCCAGCGGGGGTATCTTGTTTCATCGCTTCGAAAATTTTAGGAACGAGATCGAATTTTTCTTTTTCGTCGACTTCGATTCTAATTTCTGCGGTGCTGTAGAGCGTTGGCAGGTCTTTGGTCAATGTTGATAGCGGTCCGCCAGCATCGCTCACAGCGTTGATAAGGCGGATAGCACAATAAAGCGCATCATCGTAACCGTAATAGCCATCGGCGAAAAAGATATGGCCACTGAGTTCTCCTGCCAGTGGGGCATTGAGCTCACGCATCTTATCTTTAATGAGGGAGTGACCGGTCTTCCACATGACGGCTTTGCCGCCGAGGCGGTTGATTTCGTCAAACATGACTTGCGAGCATTTAACATCACCGATAATCGCAGCGCCCGGATTGCGGGCCAGCACATCACGGGCGTAGATGGTCATGAGGATGTCACAGCGTAGTACATTGCCTTTTTCATCTACCACGCCGATACGGTCTGCATCACCATCAAAGGCAATGCCCAGATCGCAATTTTGCTCCCGCACAACTTTTTGTAGGTCGACGAGGTTCTTATCTACGGTTGGATCAGGGTGGTGGTTAGGGAAGTTCCCGTCAATCTCATCATAGATCAAGATATGCTCCCCGGGGAGCTGATCTGTCAGGCTGCGCAGGACTTCACCTGCGGCGCCATTGCCGTTATCCCATGCGATTTTTAGTGGGCGTTTACCGGTCAGATCTTGCAGCAAACGTGCAACATAATCGGCACGGATATCTTGCTGTGTGATGGTACCTTCGCCCTGTGCGATGTTGCCGGAGGCTGAGATTTTGCCGATGTCTTGGATCATTTCACCAAAGACAGGCTCGCTTTGCAGCATCATTTTAAAGCCATTATAATCCGGGGGATTGTGTGATCCGGTGACCATAATCCCACCATCCAATTTTTGTTGCTTCACAGTGAAGTATAGCATAGGCGTGGGGCCGAGACCGATGGCGGTGACCTCTAACCCGGTGGAGGAGAGCCCTTCATTGAGGGCATCATTCAGCATGGGGGAGGTCGTTCTACCATCATAGCCGGTTGCAACGGTTTTGCCGCCGCGGCGTACGAGGAACGTGCCAAAAGCTTGCCCCAGAGCAAAAGCATCGTCTTTGGATAAATTCTTGCCAATTTGGCCACGAATATCGTATTCACGCAGGATGGTTGGGTTGAATTGATAGGCTTGTGAAGATTTCATATTAGGCTGCGACATCTTTTCCCTCCAGCAGGTCTTGTGCGTGTTGCTTGAGTATTTCTTTGACGCCGTCACCGATTTGTGGATCATCCATGGCATAGACCAGATTGGCCTGAATAAAACCAAGGCGGGAGCCACAATCATAGCTTTTTCCATCAAAACGAAGTGTATTAAAGTTTTGCTTGCCGATGAGTTTGCACATTGCATCGGTTAATTGAATCTCTCCCCCAGCGCCTGTTTCAAATTTTCCGAGATGATCGAAAATTTCAGGCTGTAGGATATAACGTCCAACAACGGATAGGGTTGAAGGGGCTTCAGGCGGGGAAGGTTTTTCAACCATGCCTTTGACCGGGGCAATACTATCGGTTTTGCCGCCCGTATCGACAATACCGTATTTTTCGGTTTCCTCGCGGGGGACGTCTTCTACGGCGATGATGTTGCCGCCAATGTCGTTATAAGCATCAACCATTTGTTTTAGGCAGCCTGTTTTGCCGCGCATTAAGACATCTGGCAATAAAATGGCGAAAGGTTCATCCCCGACAAGTTTACGCGCACACCAAATCGCATGCCCTAAGCCTAATGGTTTGGGTTGGCGCGTTAAGAAGAGGGAGCCCGCAGGCATTTCAGCGTCTTGGACTTTTGCCAGCATATCGTCCTTGCCGCGTTTACGCAGGGTGTATTCGAGCTCAGGCTGGTAGTCGAAATGTTCTTCCAGTAATTCTTTGTGGCGGCCAGTCACGAAGATAAATTCTTCGATGCCAGCTTCGCGAGCCTCATCAAAAACATGTTGGATCAAAGGGCGATCGTTAATGGTCAGCATTTCTTTTGGCATGGCTTTGGTGGCGGGTAAAAAGCGAGTGCCTAGGCCTGCGACAGGGAAAACAGCTTTGCGGATGGGTTTGTTTGAATTTTGGGTCATAATGACTTGTTTCGTTCCTTCCGTTTGGTTTTTTCATTTATTCAAGATGAGGCCATCCTAGACGCTTGCAAGTGGGTTTGACAAGAGGCACTATGATTGGCATGAGTGGTGAATACGCAAAAAAACTAGAGCTACTGCGGGCTTTGATGACTCAAGAAGGCGTGGATGCTTATATTGTTCCACGTGGGGATGAGTATCTGGGGGAGTTTGTTGCCCCCTATGCCGAGCGTTTGACGTTTTTGGCAGGGTTTACGGGATCGGCTGGCTTTGCCATCATTACACAAGATTGTGCCGTGGTGATGAGCGACGGGCGCTATACTATTCAGCTGGCCCAACAAGTCGATCAAAATTGTTTTTCCGTTGCAGATTCTACGAAATATCCGTTGAAGCAATGGTTGTGTGACCATTTGGAAGCAGGCAGTACGGTTGGTTTTGATCCATCATTGCATTCGTTTAAACAGGTTGAGGCGTGGGATCAAACGCTGGCGATTAAAGATATTGAGCTTTGTCCGATTGAAGCGAATTTGATTGACCCAATCTGGGTGGATCAGCCACAGCCGCCAGTGGGGCAGGTCTGTTCGTTTCCTGAGGCGTTGGCAGGACAAAGCACGAAAGAAAAGCTGCATTTGATTTGCGAAGAGTTGGCTGAGCAAGGCGTTGATTATTATCTGATTACACAGCCTGACTCGATTGCGTGGCTTTTAAATGTGCGGGGCAGTGATCTGGATTTTCTGCCTGTGGTGCTATCGCGCGTATTGGTGGATGTACAACAAAAAACGGTTCGCTGGTTTGTTGATCCGGCGAAAATTGAGATCGAGATGCCGTCCTTTATAAAGGTGGAATATTTGGCAGCGATGGAAGAATGTTTGTTATCGCTGTCCGATAAGCTGGTCGCGATGGATAGCACGCATAGTTCTTACTGGTTTTATCTATGTTTGGAAGAAGCTGGTGCGCGCTGTGTCGATGTTAAGGATCCGTGTATTGCGCCCAAGGCGGCTAAAACGCAAGCGGAGCAAGCAACAATTCGTAGCGTTCATGTGCTGGATGGGGTTGCCTTGGTGAAGCTGTTGGCTTGGTTAGGGGGCAATGCTATTGGTGCTGATGAATTGTCGGTTGAAGCCAAGCTTGAAGCCTTCCGGGCGGAGCATCCGGCTTATCGTGGGCCGAGTTTTTCAACGATTGCAGGGTTTGGTCCGAATGGCGCGATTGTGCATTATCGTGCGAATGCCAAGACTGCGCTGTCATTGCAAAAGGGGAATTTGCTGTTGCTTGATAGTGGTGGGCAGTATTTTGAGCCAGAATCCGGGCTGGCAGGAACAACCGATATTACACGCACCATTGCGATCGGTGAGGTGAGCGCGGAGATTAAACGTCATTTTACT
>QGCY01000219.1_pt1 | contig 10246 bp, 10 predicted proteins | sample 4708041 | NCBI WGS metagenome assembly QGCY01 (sample SAMN08941164, study PRJNA450518) | Sediment metagenome, whole genome shotgun sequencing project. | biome: grassland soil; feature: grassland; material: soil; isolation source: soil 14 days enrichment with methanethiol and mixed carbon source ... | reverse complement strand
TTCTTCTCCAAAATAATGCAGTAAATATTTACGTCTGTTCATCGAAGTTTCTGCATAACCCACAACTTCTTGCAATAAGGCATGCCCAATTTCTTGTTCAGCTACTGGCTTACTTGACATAAATTTTTCAAGCTTTTCGATATCTTTATAAGAGTAAAAAGCCAAACAATACCCTTCTCCATCATCTCTACCTGCTCTACCAGTTTCTTGGTAATAACTTTCTAAACTTTTTGGGATGTCATGATGAATCACAAAACGAACATCTGGTTTGTCTATTCCCATACCAAATGCAATGGTAGCCACAACAACATCGCAATCTTCCATTAAAAACATATCTTGATGTTTTACACGTGTTTTTGCATCTAAACCTGCATGATAAGGGACTGCATTTATTCCATTTACTTGTAAAATTTGCGCAACTTCTTCTACTTTTTTTCTACTTAAACAATAAATAATTCCAGATTTTCCTTCTCTTTGTTTTACAAAACGAATGATATCTTTTTCTACCTCTTTTGTTTTTGGCCTTACTTCATAAAATAAATTTGCTCTATTAAATGAGGCTTTAAAACGATTTGCATCTGTAATTCCTAAGGTTTTTAAAATATCTTCTTGTACTTTTTCGGTTGCTGTAGCTGTTAAACAAATTACAGGCACGCTATCAATAGCTTTAATAATGTGTTTTAAATTTCTGTATTCTGGTCTAAAATCATGCCCCCATTCAGAAATACAGTGGGCTTCATCTATGGCAACAAAAGATATTTTTTGAGTTCTTAAAAAAGTAACATATTCTTCTTTTATTAAAGATTCTGGTGCAACATATAATAGTTTAGTAATTCCGTTTGCAATATCATCTTTAACCTGAGCTACTTCCGTTTTATTTAATGATGAATTTAACACATGTGCTACTCCATTATGTTCAGAAATACCTCTTATAGCATCTACTTGATTTTTCATCAAAGCAATTAACGGAGAAACCACTATTGCTGTACCTTCTGCCATTAAAGCTGGTAGCTGATAACAAAGAGATTTACCTCCACCTGTTGGCATTATTACAAAAGTATTATTATTGTTAACAATACTCTTTATTACTTCTTCTTGTAATCCTTTAAATTTATTAAATCCAAAGAATTTTTTAAGAGGACTATGTAAATCCATATAAATATTAAATTATCATTTTTAGAAAATGCAAACCGATTACTATATTGTTTGTCGAAACTTATTTTTATAGTAAATTTGCCTGTTTCGTATATCTAAAGATATAACTTTTTTTTATTCTGATAAAAACATAAAGCTTGAAAGATAATACCACTATAATTACAAACGCAAAAAAAACAATTATTGCCGAAAGTGAAGCTATTGCTAACTTAGCAAACTTTATTGATAAAAGTTTTGAAAACGCTGTAAATTATATTCATAATTTTAAAGGGAGAGTTATTATAACTGGTGTGGGTAAAAGCGCCAATATTGCTACAAAAATAGTGGCAACATTTAATTCTACAGGTACACCAGCTGTATTTATGCATGCTGCAGATGCCATTCATGGCGATTTAGGAAATGTTTTAGATGACGATATTGTAATCTGTATTTCTAAAAGTGGAAACACTCCAGAAATAAAAGTTTTAGTTCCGTTGATTAAAAATTATGGAAACAAAATTATTGCTATAACTGGTAATGTAGATTCTTATTTGGGTAAAAATGCAGATTTTACCTTAAATACTTATGTAGAAAAAGAAGCTTGCCCAAATAATTTAGCACCAACCACAAGTACAACTGCACAATTAGTAATGGGTGATGCTCTTGCAGTTTGTTTATTGCAACTTAAAGGATTTACAAGCAAAGATTTTGCAAAATATCATCCAGGTGGGGCTTTAGGAAAACGTTTGTATTTAAGAGTTTCTGATTTAATCGTGAATAACGAATTACCTAAAGTTACTAAAAAAGATACTATAGCTCAAGTAATTATTGAAATGTCTGAAAAGCGTTTAGGAGTTACAGCTGTTGTAGAAAACAATAAAATTTTAGGGATAATTACTGACGGAGATATTAGAAGAATGCTAAGTAAAACGACTAAAATTGATGATTATGTAGCTGAAGATATTATGAGTAAAAACCCAAAAACCATTCATAAAGATGCTATGGCTATTGATGCTTTAGACACTTTAGAAAACAATAGTATTACTCAAATTTTAGCTGTAGATGATTTAAATAATTATGCAGGAGTTGTACATTTACACGATTTAATTAAAGAAGGAATTTTTTAATGGCAGAACAACAAAAAGAAATGTCTTTTTTAGGGCATTTAGAGGAATTAAGATGGCATTTGGTTAGAAGTGTTGCTGCAATTTTTATTTTGGCAATTACATTCTTTGCGTTTGCGCAACAAGTATACGACCATTTTTTACTAGCACACATTAAACCCGATTTTATAACCTATCAATTGTTTTGCGATTTATTTCAATTGTTTGGTATAGATAGCGCATTTTGTAATGTTAGTTTTGCTGATAAAAAACTACAAAGTATTAAAGTAACATCGCAATTAATGAATTCAATTTGGTCTTCATTAATTCTAGGTTTAATTGTTTCATTTCCTTATTTATTATGGGAAATTTGGCGATTTGTAGCTCCTGGTTTAACCGCTCAAGAAATAAAAAAATCAAAAGGTTTTATTTTTATTGCTTCATTTTTATTTTTTATCGGAGTTCTGTTTAGCTTTTATGTAATTGCGCCAATATCAATTCATTTTTTATACAATTATCAAATTACAGATGCAATTGAAAATAGTTTTACGCTAGAATCGCACATTGGTTTGGTTACAAATATGTTATTAGGGGTTTCTATTTTATTCGAATTGCCTGTACTGATCTATTTTCTAACCAAAATCGGATTAATTACACCAGAATTTTTAAAAAAATACAGAAAACATGCTTTGGTAGTTGTATTAATTTTAGCCGCTATTATTACACCTCCAGATGTTGCAAGTCAAGTTATAGTTGCAATTCCTATCTTAATTTTATATGAAATAGGAATTAGCGTATCAAGAAGAGTTATTAAAAAACAAGAAAAGAATGCCAACAAAAGTTAAAGAATTTAATGATTATCGTGCTAAAATGAACGATAAAATCTTAGCTTCAGATAATAAAGTTATCAAAAGAATATTCAATTTAGATACCAATGCTTTTAAAGAAGGGCATTTGCCTGTAAAAACCAAAGAACTATTAGGTTTGGTAGCCTCTATGGTTTTAAGATGTGATGATTGTGTACAATATCATTTAGAAGCTGCTATGAAAAATGGTGTTAGCAAAGAAGAAATGATGGAAACCATGTCTATTGCCAATTTAATTGGTGGTACCATTGTAATACCCCATTTAAGAAGAGCTGTAGAATATTGGGAAGCCCTAGAAGAAGAACGTGATTTATTAGTGTAATTCTTTTTGTTTAAGAAAGGTTTAAGATTTTTAGCAGAGTTATTTCTTACTTTTACAAAACAAACATCACTAAAAATCATCTTTTAAATACAGACATATCAACAAAAATCTATGATTTTAAAAGCAGAAAACATCCAAAAAATATATGGAAATAGAAAAGTTGTAAAAGGCATTTCTTTAGAAGTTCAGCAAGGTGAAATTATCGGCCTTTTAGGGCCTAATGGAGCAGGAAAAACCACTTCTTTTTATATGATTGTTGGGATGATAAAACCTAATGAAGGCCATATTTATTTAAATAACGAAGAAATAACCAATGATGCCATGTACAAACGTGCACAAAAAGGAATTGGTTATTTGGCTCAAGAAGCTTCCGTTTTCAGAAAACTTTCTGTAGAAGATAATATTATGTCTGTTTTGCAGTTTACAGACTTGTCTAAAAAAGAACAAAAAATTAAACTAGAATCTTTAATTGAAGAGTTTAATATTGGTCATGTTCGTAAAAATAGAGGCGATTTATTGTCTGGTGGTGAAAGACGTAGAACAGAAATTGCACGTTGTTTAGCTTCTGATCCAAATTTTATTTTGTTAGATGAGCCTTTTGCAGGTGTAGATCCTATTGCTGTAGAAGACATACAAAGTATTGTGGCGCAATTAAAAAACAAAAACATTGGTATTTTAATTACAGATCATGATGTACAAGCCACTTTGGCCATTACAGATAAAACGTATTTAATGTACAATGGTAGTATTCTAAAAGAAGGTACACCAGAAGAATTAGCTGCAGATGAAATGGTTAGAAAAGTGTATTTAGGTAATGATTTTGAGCTGAAGAAAAAGAAAATTTTTCAATAGAAATATTTTTTTTGTTTTGCTTGTTTAAAGTGATAATTGCCTTTAAAGCTTCAAAATTTCATCAAAATTAAAACAAAAACTATTGGTTAAAACAGCCAATATGCCATAGAATTCCTGAAGGATCGTGTAAAAAGAATTCTTTGCCCCAATCATTTGTAACAATTTTAGACAATTTTACGTTAGGATATTTTTCTGGAAGTTTCTTATGCTCTAAGGCTAACAAATAACTTTCGATATCTTCTACCTCTAAAAACAGCATAGTATTATCTACCCAATCTTTAACATACGCATTTTGTAAGTAAAAAGATAATTTATCATTTACCACAAAAACGGATAAATTGCTTGCCAATTTCTTTTCTATAAACCCCAAATCTTTGTAAAAATTACTAGAATTTTCAAAATCTTTTGCGCCAATAAAAGGTCTGATGGATTTAAACATAAAAGCTTATACTAAAAATTCTTTTTTAGAAAAATGAAAACAGAAACAAACTCCACTTTTACCATCTTCTCTTTGTTGCAAGTAAATTTCGCCTCCTAAACGTGTAATAATAGATTTAACAGTAGCTAAGCCAACTCCAGTATTATCGTTACTATCGTTGTTTAACGTTTCGAACATATTAAAAACTTTTTCCCAATATTTTTCTTCAATTCCTGGACCATTGTCTCTATATATAAATTGATAATGTTTAGGATTATTGATAAAATCTATTTCTATTTCTATATTCTCTTGATTAGTGTATTTTCTAGAATTTGAGATTAAATTCTGAAAAACTTGTACAAAACCAATTTTGGAAATATGAATATTTTCATCTAAATCTTTAGCGTTTAAATTAATTTTATTTTCAAAATCAATATTCTCTATTATACTGTTTAGTAATGTTTTTAGATGAATATCTTCAAAAACAATATTTTCTGTATTTACTTTTGTGTATTCTAAAATATCATCAATTAAAGTACTCATATAGTGTACTCTATTAGAAATTAGACCAATATGACTTTCTGCATCTGTCCCTTTAAATAAATTTCCATGGTCTTCATTTAAAACATCCAACAGAAAGTTAATTCCATTTATTGGCGATTTTAAATCGTGTGTTAATCGATAAGCAAAATTGTTTAATCGTTGGTTTAGTTTTTCTACTCTATTGTTAACTATGGTAAGCTCTTTGTTTTTTTTCCTTAATTCTAATAGACTAACTACTTGTTTTGCTAATAGTTTTAAAGATTGCTTTTGGGTATCAGTTAAATCACTAGGTTGATTGTCTATAACACACAATGTACCTAATGAATGCCCATCTGGAGTATTTAAAGGTGCACCAGCATAAAAAATTACTTTTGGTTGTTCTGTAGTTAAAGGATTATCGTAAAAACGTTCATCTTTTGTAGCATCATTTACAATAAATAATTCGTCAGGATTTAAAATACTATGTGCACAAAATGCCAATTCTCTTGGCGTTTCTGTGGCATCTACTCCATAATGAGATTTAAACCATTGTCTTTTATCATCTATTAAAGAAATTAAAGCAATAGGTGTATTGCAAATACCCGATGCAATTTTGGCAAGTGCATCATAATCTGCTTCTGGTAAGGTGTCTAGAATTTCATAATCTTTTAAAGCTTTTAATCTTTCTTCTTCATTTTCAGGAATTTTTGCTGACTGCATAACATTAAATTTTGGGGGTTAAATTTTTTATTATTGATAAAACTACATAAAAAGTTATAATAATTGGTATAGATAAGTAATTAAATTTTAAAATTAATACTAAAGATAAGATTAAAAATGAATACGTTACCCAATTCTTTTTCAATGAATAGTCTTTAAACTTTAATGAAAATAAAGGAATTTCTGCATTCATTAAAAAAGTTAAAGCCCACGTAATGGCAATTAAAAAGTAATTGTTGTAGGTTAACTGTATTGCAAATTCTACATCTGAATACTCCTGAATTAATGGTAAAGAAATTACAAACAAACACATTGCTGGCGTTGGTAAACCTATAAAAGAATCGGTTTGTCTTACATCTAAATTAAACTTTCCTAACCTGTAACAAGCTGCTAAGGTTAAAATTAAACCAATTAAAGAAACATCAAAAATGCTTTTATCTATATCACTAAAATCATTGTATAGGTTGTTTTGTATTAATTTTAGCATAAAAATTCCTGGTACTACTCCACTTGTAACCATATCTGCTAAAGAATCTAATTGTTTGCCTAATTCACCAGTAACTTTTAATAAACGTGCTGCAAAACCATCAAAAAAATCGAAAAGAATCCCTAATAAAACAAATATACTTGCATTAATAAAATCTTCTTCAACTGCAAATATTGCTGCAATTGTTCCGCAAAAAAGGTTACCTAAAGTTAAAAGATTTGGAATATAGCTTACGATTTTCATTAATGTTTTTTGTTGATTTTCGGCTAAAATAAGCATTCAAATTTACTCAGTTTTCTTAATTATTAATTTTTTGTGATATTTGTAAGAGTTCAAAAAAATTATGCCAGTATTCTATTCAAATTTTCTACCTACAATTCCTTTTAGAAATGGTCATTTTAATACCATGTACAGACCTCTTTTTATGAAAGACAAGGCTAATTACACCAGAAAAAGAATTACAACTTGGGATAATGATTTTATAGATTTAGATTTTTCTTTTGTAAATTCTAAAACTTTAGTGCTACTAATTCATGGTTTAGAAGGTAGTTCAGAATCTAAGTACATTGCTGCAAACACAAATCATTTAAATAGTAAAAACATAGATACTGTTTGTTTTAATTTAAGAGGTTGTAGTGGCGAAGATAATGTATTGTTAAGCACCTACCACAGTGGAAAAACAGAAGATGTCGATTTTGTGGTAAATCATTTAATAGAAAATTACACCTACCAAAATATTATTATTGTTGGTTTTAGTTTGGGTGGTAATTTAACCTTGAAATATCTTGGCGAAAAAAGTGATCAAATATCACCTAAAGTAAAAGGCGGAATCGCAGTTTCTGTACCTATTGATATTGGATCTTCTGAACAAGAAATGGACAAACTAAAAAACAAATTGTACATGGAAGTGTTTTTTAAAACCATGAAAAATAAGATATTAGAAAAATCACATAAATTTCCAGAATACAAACTCGATAAAGACAAATTATTTAAAGCTACAAAATTTAAACATTTAGAAGAGCTTTATACAGTACCTATTTTTGGTTTCGATAGTCCAGAAGATTATTGGCAAAAAGCCAGTTCTAAACCTTACCTATTAACTATTAAAGTACCAACTTTATTGGTTAATGCTAAAGACGACACCTTTTTATCTAACCAATGTTATCCATATGAAGAAGCTGAAAATTCTGACTATTTCTTTTTCGAAGAAACAAAATATGGTGGACATTGTGGTTTTATGACATCATTTAAACCCAATGAAAATAGATGGTTAGAGCATAGAATTTATCGTTTTATAAAAGAAAATATTCAGATTGACATTTAACAAACAATATCTACCAAAAACAATAGTTAATTTAGTAGGATTTAAGATATTTGTTATTGATAAACTATAAGCTGTTGAAATATAAATTTTTACTTATTTTAATCATTTTTCCACTGTTTTTAAAGGCACAAGTGTTTAGAAATTATTCTAACGAATTTTTAAATATTGGGGTTGATGCTGCTGCTTTAGGGATGAGTAAAGCTGTTGTTGCAACCACAAATAATGTAAACGCAACTTATTGGAATCCTGCTGGGTTGGTAGGTATAGAAGATTATCAAGGTTCTTTAATGCACGCTTCTTATTTTGCTGGTATTGCCAATTACAATCACGCAGCTTTTGCAATGCCAATCGATTACGAAAGTGCTTTGGGTATTTCTGTAATTCGTTTTGGGGTAGATGATATTTTAAACACCACACAATTAATTGATAGCGAAGGAAATATAGATTTTAATAGAATCAGTTTATTTTCTGCAGCAGATTATGCTTTTAACATCGCTTATGCAAGAAATTTAATTTTTAAGGATGTAAAATTCGGAGTTAATGCCAAAATTGTTCGTAGAATTATTGGTGAATTTGCTTCTTCTTGGGGTTTTGGGTTTGATGCAGGGATTCAATTTGAACGTAATTCTTGGAAATTTGGATTAATGGCAAGAGATATTACTACCACTTTTAACAGTTGGGCAATTAACGAAGAAGAGTTTGATAAAATTAAAAATGCTATTCCTGGGCAAAATCAAGAATTGCCAGAAAACACAGAAGTTACCAAACCAAAAATACAAGTTGGTGTTGCCAAAGAATGGAGAGTTGGCAGATATTTAAACTTACTTTCTGAGGTAGATTTAAACATTCGTTTTGAACAATCTAATGATATTTTTTCATCAAAATTTGCAAGTGTAGATCCTGCAGTTGGTTTTCAGTTAGATTATGACAAGCTGGTGTATTTGCGTTTAGGAGTTGGTAATTTTCAATACATTACTGAGTTTAACAATAGTAAATCACTATCTGTACAGCCCAATTTCGGAGTTGGTTTCAACTACAAAGGCATACAAGTAGATTATGCGTTAACCAATATTGGTAGTGTTGGTAATGCCCTATTTTCTAACATTTTCTCTATTACTTTCGATTATAGTTTCTTTAGAAATTAAAACTGATGAACAAAAAACACTTACTATTTCTCTTTTTTTTATTACTGATAAAACCTGTAAATGCACAAGTTAACCTTTCTGTTTACTCAGAAGTAAGTATCATAACTGCTGGGCCAGGAACAGAATTATACGAAGCTTTTGGGCATTCTGCTATTCGAATTAAAGATCCTGTTTTACAACTTGATTTAATTTATAATTATGGAATGTTCGATTTTAATCAGCCTAATTTCTATGCAAACTTTACAAAAGGTAAATTGTTATATAAATTGGCTCGATACGATTTTAAGTATTTCTTAGCGAGTTATAAAAGAGATAAACGTTGGGTAAAACAACAAGTTTTAAATTTAACGCAACAAGAAAAACAAGCCTTTTTTAAATATTTAGAAAATAACGCTTTACCTAAAAATGCAAATTATTATTACGATCCTTTTTATAATAATTGTGCTACTAAATTAAGAGATATTACCACCACAGTTTTAGGAGATCGAGTTGCTTTTAATGATGATAAAATTGAAAAGAACCTATCTTTTAGACAATTGATGAACAAAGAAATTCATTGGAATACTTGGGGTAATTTCGGAATTAATTTAGCGTTAGGAAGTAAATTAGATAAAAAAGCAACATCAGAACAATACATGTATTTACCTGATTATGTCTATACAATCTTTAAAAACAGCGCTTTATTTATCGATAATCAACCTAAAGAACTCATTAAAAAAGAAATTACTTTACTAGATTATAAAGAATTAGAACAGAAAATATCCCTGTTTAATCCTTTTGTTATTTTTAGCATTATTGCTTTTATCGGACTTTTTATTACTTACAGAGATTTAAAAAATAACAAGTGTACTAAGTTCTTAGATTTTACCTTACTTTTTGCAACCGGAATTGCAGGAGTTTTAATTCTATTTTTATGGTTTTTTACAGATCATTCTACAACACCAAATAACTTTAACTTTTTATGGGCTTTTGCACCAAATCTAATTATTGCCTTTTTCTTGTTTAAAAATAAGCAACCTAAATGGATACAAGCTTACTTTAAAATGTTGTTGGGTTTATTGGTTATCATTCCTATTTTATGGATTTTAAAAGTGCAATTATTTCCTTTAGCGGTTCTTCCTTTTTTGGTTTTACTTTTTGTTCGTTATTTATTTCTAACCTCATTTTATAAAAAATAAAAAGCTTTTTTTTGATGGAACATACCTTAGAAATCATTCCTTTTACAGACAAATATGCAAATCATTTTTATGATTTAAATGTAGAGTGGCTAAAGAAATATTTTTATGTAGAACCTTATGATGAAAAGGTGTTAAGCAATCCTAAAAAATATGTTTTAGAGCCTGGAGGATTTAT
>QGCY01000217.1_pt1 | contig 10414 bp, 11 predicted proteins | sample 4708041 | NCBI WGS metagenome assembly QGCY01 (sample SAMN08941164, study PRJNA450518) | Sediment metagenome, whole genome shotgun sequencing project. | biome: grassland soil; feature: grassland; material: soil; isolation source: soil 14 days enrichment with methanethiol and mixed carbon source ... | reverse complement strand
AAACCGTAAACAATAACCTATCATTCCTGGATGATCGAAATAAGATAAAGACAAATTCTGACCATATAAATAATAGTAAGCATCTTGTGGCATTAATCCCATAAATGGGAGTAAAATCAACCGAAATAATTGAAATCCTAAAACCCAAGAAATGGCTTTGTTATTTTTTATGAAGCTTGTTATTGTATTCAAAAGGGCTTGTTTTTTATAAAACCTGAAATGTCTATTAATCTATTAAATCTGGTCTAATCTCTTCAGTTCTTTTGTAAGCTTGTTCGCTTCTCCAATCATCAATTTTAGGAAAATTACCCGATAATAAAACTTCAGGAACTTTCATGCCCTCATAATCTGCAGGTCTTGTGTACACAGGAGGTGATAATAAATTGTCTTGAAAAGAATCTGTAAGTGCAGATTGTTCATCACCAATAACCCCAGGAATTAAACGCACAACAGCATCAACCAAAACTGCAGCAGCCAATTCGCCACCTGTTAGAACATAATCGCCAATAGAAATTTCTTTGGTAATGTATTTGTCTCTAATTCTTTGATCTACACCTTTATAATGCCCTGTAAGAATTAAAATATTTTCTTTTAACGATAGTGTGTTTGCTGTACTTTGATTTAGTGTTTTTGCATCTGGAGTCATATAAATAATTTCATCATACGTTCTCTCTGCTTGTAAATCTTTTATACAATTGGCAATAGGTTCTATCATTAAAACCATACCTGCACCACCACCAAATTGGGTGTCGTCTATTTGTTTGTAATTGCCTAAACCGTATTTACGTAAATCGTGAATTACAATTTTTGCCAAACCTTTTTCTTGCGCCCTTTTTACAATAGAATGATTAAAAGGACTTTCTAATAAATTAGGAGCAACTGAAATAATATCTATTCGCATATTGCAAATGTAGGATATTTAAATAGTTTTAAAAATATGCTTCTTTAAAGTTTAAGAAAGTTTGGTTATCGAAAAACAGCATCAACCAAAATATTTTTATTTTTTTATGGATATTAATTGTTGATGATAATTTACAATTCTAGCATTGGCATTATTATCTACCAATAAAATTACAACGAGCGTTGCAATGGTTGTGGTACTTATGGCACGCCAAATTGGTTTGTCAAAAAAAATGATGCATAAGGCTGCAATGATAATCATTATCGAAATTACCTTAAAAACAATGAGTTTATACTCGCCCATAGATTTTTCTGCTCTAACAATTTCCGATTTTACAAAGGCAGAAGCATCAGTATTGTAATCTTCTGTAAAAGTTTTAATTCTTGTGGTGTTTGCATACAGTAAACCAACACCCACTGTTAAGATTAAAATGCCTGCAACTAAAGTTGGATAAACAAACGCTTTAGCAATTTCTGTTTTGCCTAATTGCCAAAAACCTATGGTTGCTAAAAGAAAAAGAATTCCGAAAAATATGAAAAATTTAGACGAAAAAACTTCATCTTTTGCCCATTCTGTAGCTAGTTTTAAAATGTCCATTTTGTAAAATTTATTTTGTTTAATAATTGTTGTTGGCCAAAGTACTTGGATTGTATCCAAAGGCTTTTTTAAAAGCAAAAGAAAAATGAGAAAGGTTTTCAAAACCAACTGATAAATACACATCAGAAGTTTTTAATTTTTCTGCATTTAGTTTATAATGAGCTAAATTCAGTCTTTTTTCTGTTAACCATTTGCCAGGTGTATTTTTAAAAATATTTTTGAAATCAGATTTAAAAGTGGTGAGACTTCTGCCTGTTAATGCAGCAAATTTTTCTAACGGAAGATTGTACATATAATGCTTTCCATGTAATTTTTTAAGCCGATTTTACCCATTTCGCTAAAAGTGCCTAAAACCGCACTTGCTCTTTTGTCTGCAGCATCTATAATAGTTAAGGCTTCTAGAATTTTAATGTCTACAAGAGGTGTAGGCAATTCGTCTTGCATTTCAAAATAAGGCAATAAAGAACTAAAATAACTTTTTAATAAGGTGTTCGATTTTACTGGTCTTTTATTTTATTTAGATTTTATACTTTTTTTTTGGTACAAAGATCTATAGGAATTTAAATAAAAATTTTGTTTAAAAGTCTTTTTGTGTTTGTTAAAAAGTTGGGATGTGTTTTTTTATTTTAAAGAGGTTTTTTTAATCTTCCATACTCACGTGAAATATAGCATCACCTTTGTTTACAATTGGGGTTTTATTAATGCAAAAAACGTAACCATTATGAGGTGCATAAACCCTTTTTTTAAACTCTCCAAAAGGATCTTGTATTACACCTAAAATGTCTTTCTTTTTTACATAGCTTCCATTTTTAACCATTACTTTAAGCATGCCAGAATGCAAAGCTCGCAACCATTTCGATTTTTTTACATAAATAGGTGTTTCTCTTACAGTTATTTCTCCTTCAATTAAACCTAAGTGAATCAGTACGTTTTTCGTTCCGTTTACACCTTCGTTAATTACTGTAGGATCTAATTCTTTGGTTTTTCCACCTTCGAATAATAAAACAGTTTTACCCATTTTATGTAAAGTTTCTCTTAGAGATTTTACAATATTATTGGAATACATAATAATTGGAGGATTAAATATTTTTGCCAATTCTAATCCTTTGTCATCATCTTTGTTACAACGAATTTGAGGAACATTATCACGTTGATCTCCTCCAGTATGAAAATCGATTACATAATCTACAAAAGGAGCAACTTCGTTGATAAATTGATAAGCAAATTGGCTGGCTAAAGAACCTTTGCTAGAACCTGGAAAAACTCGATTTAAATCTCTACCATCTGGGAATTCTCTAGTTTGCATTAGGTAACCAAAAATATTAAAAACAGGCAAACAGATAATAGTTCCGTTTTTAGGTTTGTTTAATTTCTGATTTATAATTTCTCTGATGATGCCAACACCATTTGTTTCATCACCATGAATACCAGCCATTAATAAAACTACAGGTCCAGGGTTTTTAGAACGCTCAATAATTAACGGAACTTTTATGGTAGTTCTTGTATGTAATTTAGCAACTTCTAGATCTAAAACTGTACGTTTTCCTTCAGGAATAACTTCTCCTAAAAGTACAAAAGGGTTATTCTGCATGTATTTCTAAATATCTAATAATTTCTTTGGCAATATTTTTTCCTGTGGCAACTTCAATACCTTCTAAACCAGGAGAAGAGTTTACTTCTAAAACTAAAGGCCCTTTAGAAGATTGTAGCATATCTACACCAGCAATACCTAGACCTAAAGCTTTGGTTGCTTTTAGTGCCGTTTTTTCTTCTTCGTCTGTTAATTCAATTACTGTTGCATTACCACCTCTGTGTAAATTAGAACGGAATTCGCCTTCTTTACCTTGACGTTTCATAGCGCCAATTACTTTACCATCAACCACAAAAGCTCTAATATCTGCGCCACCAGCTTCTTTAATAAATTGTTGGGCAATAACTCTTGCACCCAAACCATTAAAAGCTTCTAAAACTGAAGTTGCTGCATTTTTTGTTTCTGCTAAAACAACACCTAAACCTTGTGTACCTTCTAATAATTTTAAAACTAAAGGAGCACCACCAACAGAATCTACAACATGTTCTACATCTTTTGTATAATTGGTAAAAACGGTTTTAGGTAAACCAACTCCAGCTCTTGCTAAAATTTGTAAACTGCTTAATTTATCTCTAGATCTGGTTAATGCTTGTGAGGTTACAGAAGTAAAAACTTTCATCATTTCGAACTGACGAATTACAGCTGTTCCGTAAAAAGTAACAGAAGCACCAATTCTTGGTATAATGGCATCTATATCTGTAATATATTCACCTTTATAATAGATTTTTGGAGATTTTTTTTCAATAACAATATCACATTTTAGATGATCTACCACAAAAACCTCATGTTTGCGTTTTATAGCGGCTTCAACCAATCTTTTTGTAGAATATAATTTTGGGTTTCTAGATAGTATAACTATTCTCATTTAGTAGGATATTTTAATTTAAAAGATAGGTTTTTTTTAATCGGATCAATTACAAATTTCTTGTTCAGAAATTTTCTTCCCAATAATATAGGAAATTTCATGTCTTTTCGTTCGCTCAATGTTAAATATATAGAAAAAGTAGCGTTAAAGATAAAGATTTCTGTTTGTATCATAAATCTTTTTTCTGCAATACCATTAGAACTTTTTACCATTTTAGAAGTATACTCTTTTGTTCTAAACACTTTGTTATTATACAAAGAATGTTCTTTATCTAATAAAACAAACTCTAAATAATTTTCATTATTTAGGGTTATTTCTTTAAAATTTGCGCAATGTATTGAAGAGGTGTAAGCACCAGAATCTATTTTAACATCGATGTCTGTTAAAGATAATTTAGGAAAATCGGCTTTATCAACTCTACCAATTGTAATTTTCATAGGATTAAATAATAAAGTAAAATTAATAAAACTTATTGAGTTAAATTGTAAAAGGTTAGAGATTAGCAATTGCAGCTTCTGCACAACGTTCTCCATCCATAGCTGCAGAAACAATTCCTCCTGCATAACCACCACCTTCTCCACAAGGATATAAGCCTAATATTTCTGTGTGTTCTAAATTTTCTTTTCTTGGAATGTTTACAGGTGATGAAGTTCTAGACTCAACACCCACAATATTAGCTTCGTTAGTATGATAGCCATGCATTTTTTGTCCAAAAGCAGCAAATCCTTTACGCAATCTACTTCCAATAATTTTTGGTAATAAAGAGTGTAATGGAGCAGATTTTAATCCTGGTTGATAAGAGCAATTATTTAAATCATTAGAAAGTTTACCATCAACAAAATCTACCAATCTTTGTGCTGGTGCAGTTTGATTTCTTCCACCTGCATAAAAGGCAATTTTTTCTAAATCTTTCTGAAACTCTAGTCCTTTTAAAGCCCCAAATTGTTCGTATTTTTTAAAATCTTTATCAATATCTAATTCAACTACAATTCCAGAATTGGCAAATTTATTATTTCTTCTGCTTGGCGACATTCCGTTTACAACAACTTCTCCATTAGCAGTAGCAGCTGGCACTATAAACCCTCCAGGACACATGCAAAAAGAATATACACCTCTGTTATTTACTTGATGCACCAAACTATACGCAGCAGCTGGCAGCAATTCATCTCTAGTTCCTGAACAGCTATACTGAATTTGATCTATAATTTCTTGAGGATGTTCTACACGAACACCCATTGCAAAAGACTTGGCTTTTAGTGAAATATCTTTTTTGTGAAGCAATTCGTAAATGTCTCTAGCAGAATGACCTGTAGCTAAAATAACAGCATTTACTGTCATTTCTTGTTGGTCGTTAATTTCTATTGCTTGTATTTTATTTTTTTTGATGATGATGTTGGTAACTCTGTTCTCAAAGTGAATTTCGCCACCAAATTCTAAAATGGTTTCACGAATGTTTTTAATAATTTTTGGTAATTTATTTGTACCAATATGAGGATGGGCATCAACCAAAATTTGTTCTGTAGCTCCATGAAAAACAAGGTTTTCGAAAATACGTCTTACATCGCCTCTTTTTAAACTTCGGGTATACAATTTACCATCAGAATAAGTACCAGCACCACCTTCGCCAAAACAATAATTAGAATCTTCGTTTACAAAATGGTCTTGATTAATGGCTCTTAAATCTCTTCTTCGGTCTTGTACGTTTTTACCTCGTTCTAAAACAATAGGTTTGTACCCTAATTCTATACAACGCAAAGCAGCGTACATCCCTGCAGGTCCAAAACCAACAATATGAACTTCTTTAGCTTTAGAAACATCTTTGTATTCAAAAATATATTCCGATTTTTCAGGAATTTCTTCATTAATGTAAACTGCAACTTTATAATTAAAAATGATGTCTTTTTTACGGGCATCTATAGATTTTCGTAAAACTTTAATAGCAGTTATTTCTGTGGTATTAATAGAAAGCTGTTTAGCCGCTTTGTAGTTTAGGATGTTTTCTTTGCGTTCTTCTATTAAATTTACTCGTAACTGTATTTCTTTTATCATTTAAAAACTAAAATTATAATGCTTCTAATTTATTTAAAATAGATTGGTATTCTATAATGCTTGCTTTACAAATAGGTAAAATATGGTTTAGTTTTTCTTTAATTACTGTTTCACTTTCAAAATCTTTGGCAAGTAATTCTAAGTTGGCAACTTCGTTTAAACAACTTATACCCATTAAGCCAAAAGAAGATTTTAAGAAATGACAAATGCCTCTTACATCTTCATAATCTACTGTATCTAAACTTTTTTCTAAGGTTTCTATTCTTGGAGATGTGTCTGATAAATAAACGCCAATTAATTGGATTAACATATCTTTATCATTAGCAAAAAAACTTTTAATAGAAGATAAATCAACTAAGTTACTAGTTAAAATTTTCTCGATTTCCATAATATATTTATAATTTAGGGGATTAGTGTAGTATACTACAAATATAATTAAAATTGATAACAAATCTTTAATTTCTCTTTAATGGATTTGTTAGATTGAATTAAATTTATCACAACTCTATAAAATAAGATTAAGAAAAGAATTAGCTAATACGGATTCATTGATTATTTTTCTTTTAGAGCTTCTTATTTTATCAGATGTACATAAAATATACAATTTCAAATTTCGTTAATTTTACATTAATTAATAGAGAAATTAGCGAAATTTGAAATTGTTTAAATTTTAATCAAAATAAGAAAAAGTATCTCCGTCTTTAATTTTTAAAAGAGATTCGTAAATCATTTTAATTACATTTTCTACATCATCTCTGTGTACCATTTCTACTGTAGTGTGCATGTATCTTAAAGGTAAAGAAATTAATGCAGAAGCTACACCACCATTGCTGTATGCAAATGCATCTGTATCTGTACCAGTTGCTCTAGATAATGCAGAACGTTGAAAAGGAATATCTTTAGCCTCTGCAGTATCAATAATTAAATCGCGTAATTTTTGTTGTACAGCTGGTGCATAAGCAATAACTGGTCCTTTACCCAATTCCATTAAACCTGCTTTTTTAGGTTCAATCATTGGGGTAGTTGTATCATGAGTAACATCAGTAACAATGGCAACATTTGGCTTAATTGTTTGTGTAATCATTTCTGCGCCACGTAAACCAATTTCTTCTTGTACAGAATTGGTTACATATAAACCAAAAGGTAATTCTTTATCATTTTCTTTTAATAAACGAGCAACTTCAGCAATCATAAAACCACCCATTCTATTGTCTAAAGCTCTACAAACAAACTTATCTCCATTTAAAATATGGAATTCATCTGGATAAGTAATTACACAACCTACATGTATGCCTAAAGCTAAAACTTCATCTTTGGTAGTACAACCTGTATCTATAGTAATATTATCTGGTTTTGGTGCTTGCTCATTGGCTTTATCTCTTGTATGAATGGCTGGCCAACCAAAAACACCTTTTACAATTCCGTTTTTGGTATGAATATTTACAATTTTACTTGGCGCAATTTGATGATCTGAACCTCCATTTCTAATTACATATATCAAACCATCATCAGAAATATAGTTTACATACCAAGAAATTTCATCTGCATGTCCTTCTATTACAACTTTGTATTTTGCATCAGGATTAATAACTCCAACAGCAGAACCATAGGTGTCTGTAATAAAGGTATCTACATAAGGTTTTAAATAATCCATCCAGATTTTCTGACCTTCCCACTCATAACCAGTTGGAGCAGCATTATTTAAGTATTTTTCTAAAAACTCTAATGATTTTTCGTTTAAAATTGATTTTTCTGACATAATATCTTTTCTGTTTTGTGTAAAAATAAAACGAATTTTTAGGAATATCATTTAAAAAAGTATAAAAAAAAGGAACTAAAGTTCTTATTTTTACATTTGCCACAAATGTGAAAACATAATAAAACCAACAAAAATGAAGCTAGTAATTGAAAATTTAACCAAAACCTATAAAAACGGAGTAAAAGCAATAGATAATTTAAGTATAGAAATTGGCACAGGAATGTTTGGTTTGTTAGGGCCAAATGGTGCTGGTAAATCTTCTTTAATGAGAACAATTGCAACTTTACAAAGTCCAGATTCAGGATCTATAACTTTTGGTGATATTAATGTTTTAGAAGATAACATGTCTTTAAGAAAAGTGTTGGGTTATTTGCCTCAATCTTTTGGGGTGTATCCTAAAATGTCTGCACAAGAATTGTTAGATTATTTTGCAACTTTAAAAGGAATTGCCAATAAATCTGATAAGCAAAAATTAATAAAAGAAGTTTTAGAAATTACCAATTTATACGAAGTTAGGCATAAATATGTGGCAGGTTATTCTGGAGGAATGAAACAGCGTTTTGGAATTGCACAATTGCTTTTAAATAACCCTAAATTAATTATTGTTGATGAACCAACTGCTGGATTAGATCCTGCAGAAAGACATCGCTTTTTAAATGTTTTAAGAGAAGTAGGTACAAATTGTACCGTTATTTTTTCGACTCATATTGTAGAAGATGTTAAAGAGTTGTGTAATGAAATGGCCATTTTAAATGGAGGAAAAATCTTAAAGCACACAACTCCACAAGAAGCTACAAAAGAAATTGAAGGTAAAATCTGGAAAAAAATAATCAACAGAGATGATTTAGAAGAAAATGAAAAAATGTTCAATATTTTATCATCGAACTACAATCAAGATAATACATTAAACATAAGAGTATTTTCGCCAGAAAAACCTAGTGAAGATTTTGTAGCTGTTTCCCCGCAATTAGATGATGTGTATTTTATTGCTTTAAAACAAGATGAACCAGTTTTAACAAGTTAAGAGTTTAAAATTAAAAAGTTCAGAGATAAAATTCTGAAAAATATTATCAAAAACAGAAACTCATCACTCATCACTTTACAAAATTATGTTTTCAACAATATTCAAACAAGAATTAAACTATTGGTTTAAAAGACCTTTATTTTATATTTATATGGCAATTTTTGTAATGATTGCTTTTTTAATTTCTGCAAGTTCTGCAGGAATTTGGGATAATATTACAGGCACAGTTGGTTCATCAAGAATCGTAAATTCTCCTATAAATATCATAGGTAATTTTAGTCTTTTTACCACTTTTATGTACTTTTTATTCCCTTCTATAATTGGCGTTTCTATTTACAGAGATTTTAAAAGTGAAATGCATACCATTTTGTTTTCTTATCCTTTTACAAAGGCAAATTATTTATTTGCAAAATTTTTAAGTGGTATTGTAGTGGTTTCAATTATTCTTTTTGCAATCGCTTTAGGTATGATGATTGGTTTTCGTTTTCCAGGAACCAATTCAGATATTGTTGGCGATTTAAATTTAATAAGTTATTTAAACGCTTATTTGGTGTATATTTTACCTAATATGTTGTTTTTTGGAGCAGTAGTTTTTGCTGTGGTCACTTTTTCTAGAAGTGTAGGTGCAGGTTTTATTACTGTAATTATTTTAATGTTTTTTCAAGGTGCAATGGGTGCAATTTTTTCTGAACCAGAGCATGAAGAACTTTTAGCCTTATTAGATCCTTTTGGATTTTCCGCTTTAAATAAATACACAAAATATTGGACAATGTCCGAGCAAAATGAACTGCAAGTCCCTTTAGAAAAGTTTATCATTTACAACAGATTGTTATGGTTATTCATCTCTTCCTTAGTTTTTGGTTTGGTATTTAAATATTTTAAATTCAGTCAAAATGCAATTACAATAACATTCAGAAAAGTAAAAGCTGAGCGCATTACAAAAAGAAATTTTAGCGGAATTACAAGAATAAATTTGCCTAAAGTAACTTACAATTATTCCTTTTTGCAGAATTTAAAATCAATGTGGAGGTTGTCTAATATCGACTTTAAATACATTTTTAAAAGTTTGCCTTTTATATGTATTTTAATTGTTGGTGTTATTATTTTAGTGGCTATATTATTTGTTTCTAGCGAAATTTTTGGAACAGATACTTTGCCTGTAACTTGGCAAATGTTGAGTGGTGGTAATGTGTTTACTTTTTTTGTGTTAAATGTGTGTACCTTTTTATATGCAGGTATGCTAGTGCAAAGAGCAAATACTGCTAAAATAAATCATTTGGTAGATAGTACACCTGTACCAAATTGGACATTGCTTTTCTCTAAGTTAATTGCGCTTTTAAAAATGCAACTTGTGTTGTTGGCAGTAATTATGATTGCTGGTATATTATTTCAGGTTTACAGAGGTTATTATAATTTTGAAATCGGACTGTATCTGCAAGAATTATTTGGTTTAAAATTCTTGAATTATTTAGTTTGGGCTTTGTTGTCTATTTTTATTCAGACGTTGGTTAAAAATCAATATTTAGGCTTTTTTATTGTACTGATTATTGCAGTTTCTATGCCTTTATTATCGATTGTGGGTATAGAGTTGTCTATTTTTAAATACAATCAAGGTCCTAGTTTTAGTT
>QGCY01000216.1_pt1 | contig 10436 bp, 5 predicted proteins | sample 4708041 | NCBI WGS metagenome assembly QGCY01 (sample SAMN08941164, study PRJNA450518) | Sediment metagenome, whole genome shotgun sequencing project. | biome: grassland soil; feature: grassland; material: soil; isolation source: soil 14 days enrichment with methanethiol and mixed carbon source ... | reverse complement strand
AAGCTGCAAGTTTAGCGGCGAGTGCATTTAAAGAATATTCACAATTTTCTGGAAAAAAGAAAGCAAGTTTTTTAAGAGCAATAGCAGAAGAAATAGAAAATTTAGGCGACAATTTACTAGAAGTTTATTGTGCAGAAAGTGGTTTGCCTCAAGGACGAGCAAATGGAGAAAGAGGAAGAACTTTAGGACAATTAAGAGCTTTTGCAAATCATTTAGAAGATGGTAATTGGGTAGAAGCTACTATAGATACAGCTCAACCAGATAGACAGCCAATCCCAAAAGTAGATTTACGTAAAATGAATGTTGCTTTAGGACCAGTTGTGGTTTTTGGAGCATCTAATTTTCCGCTGGCATTTTCTACAGCAGGAGGTGATGCAGCTGCAGCGTTAGCAGCAGGTTGCTCAGTAATCGTAAAGTCTCATCCAATGCACGCAGCAACAGGAGAAATGGTAGCATCTGCAATTGTTAAAGCAGCCGAAAAAACAGGAATGCCAAATGGTGTTTTTTCCAATTTAAATTCAAATGGAAATGATGTTGGACAACAATTGGTTTTAGACGAAAATATAAAAGCAGTTGGTTTTACAGGGAGTTTAAAAGGTGGAAGGGCTTTATACAATTTAGCGGCAACTCGTAAAGAACCTATTCCTGTTTTTGCAGAAATGGGAAGTGTAAACCCAGTAGTTTTATTACCAAAATCGTTAGAAAATAGAGCAGAAAGTATCGCGAAAACTTATGCAGGTTCTATTACTTTAGGAGCAGGTCAGTTTTGCACAAATCCAGGTTTAATTATTGGGATAAAATCTGAAGGTTTAACAAAATTTACAAATAATTTAGCATCAGATATAAAAGAAATAGCACCTTCTTGTATGTTACATCCTAATATTGCAAATGCGTATTATAAAAATAAAGAAACTGCTCTAAATGAAAACGGAGTTGCTGTGTTGGCAGATATTACTGAAAATGTACCTTCTAATTTTGCTGCCCAAGCAGTAATTACAGTTAGTGGTGCAGCGTTTTTAAAGAATTCAACTTTACATCACGAAGTTTTTGGACCTTTTTCTGTAGTGGTTCAATGTGAGGATAAAGCAGAACTAGAGGAAGTAATTGCTAATTTAGAAGGACAATTAACAGGAACCGTAATTTCTGATGATAACGAACTGGAGCAATATAAAACCGTAGTTAATGAACTTCAAAATAAAGTAGGAAGAATTATTTTTAACGGAGTTCCAACAGGTGTAGAAGTTTGTCCCTCAATGTTGCATGGAGGGCCGTATCCAGCATCAACAGACAGCAGATTTACTGCAGTTGGTGTAGATTCTATTAAGAGATTTGTGCGCCCTTTTAGTTTTCAAGATTGGCCAAACAACTTGCTTCCAGAAGAATTAAAAAATGAAAATCCGTTAGGAATTTTAAGAACGGTTAATGGATTAAAAACCGATAAAGAGATTTAGGATGAGATTTTTTAAAGCCTTTTTTATATTCCTTTTTCTTTCCTTTTATAGTTGTAACTCAGGAAACGAAACTTGCAATTCTTCAAAAACAGAATTGGAAGCGCTTATCAAATCTTATGAAGATAGAAAACCTTATGATAAAGATACCTATCCATTAGGGCTTTATACCAAAGAATACTATAAATCTGAAGCTGATTACGCTACCAATCAGCTTCAGTATTTTAATTGTATTCAAATGGAAGAATTGTCTGAAACTGAACAGATTTCAGCAGCATTATTGCAATTTGTTTTACAAGATAAAATCGATTATTACAAATTTGAACGCTACTTAAATCCGTTATTATCTGATTCAGGTTTTCATAGCAGTTTAAATTATCAAATCAAACCACTTAACAATTACAGGCAAGTAAAAGAATATTTAAAGAAATTAAATAGTTTATCAGATTTTGTAAATCAGCATTTTAAAAATTTAAGAGAAGGTTTAGCAAAAGGAGTTTCGCAACCTAGAGTCATTTTTAAAGGGTATGAATCTACTTATAATGATCATATTGTTGATAATTTTCAACAAAGTCCATTTTACAAACCGTTTCAAAATTTACCTATAAGTTTAAATGAAAAGCAAAAGGATTCAGTTTTAAAGGCTGCAAAAATTGCAATAGAAAACACAGTAGTTCCTGAATTCAAAAGAATAAAAACTTTTTTTGAAACTGAATATTTACCAAAAACAAGAACAAGTTTAGGGGTTTCAGAAACCCCAAATGGTGCTGCTTATTATCAAAATAGAATTAATTTTTATACCACAAATACACAATACACTTCCAATGATATTCATAAAATTGGGTTAAAAGAAGTTGCCAGAATTAAAGCAGAAATGCAAAAAATAATCAGTTCTTTAAACTTTAAAGGAAGTTTTGCTGATTTTTTAAAATTCCTAAGAACGGACGAACAGTTTTATGCAAAAACTCCAAAAGAATTGCTTATGATTGCGAGAGATATGGCAAAAAGAGCAGATGCACAGTTGCCAAAATTCTTTAAAACCTTACCACGAAAACCTTATGGAGTTGCACCTGTACCAGAAGCAATTGCTCCAAAATATACTGGAGGACGTTATATAGGGACATCAAAAAATAGTACAGAACCTGGTTATTATTGGGTAAACACCTACGATTTACCAAGTAGAACTTTGTATACTTTACCTTCTTTAACGGTTCACGAAGCTGTTCCAGGGCATCACTTACAAGGAAGTTTAAATAACGAATTGGGAGATTCTATTCCGCAATTTCGAAAGAATTTATATTTATCTGCTTATGGAGAAGGTTGGGGGTTGTATTCCGAATTTTTGGCAGATGAAATGAATATGTACACTTCACCTTACGAGCAGTTTGGAAAATATACGTATGAAATGTGGCGTGCGTGTCGTTTAGTTGTAGATACTGGAATTCACGCAAAAGGTTGGACAAGAGAACAGGTTGTGAATTATATGTCAGAAAATACGGCATTATCACTTCACGAAATTAATACAGAAACAGATCGATATATTTCTTGGCCAGGGCAAGCTCTTTCTTATAAAATAGGGGAATTAAAAATTAGAGAATTACGTGTAAAAGCTGAATCTGAATTAAAAGACAAGTTTGATATTAGAGATTTTCATGAAGTAGTTTTAGAACAAGGAACTGTAACCTTATCAATTTTAGAAAAAAGAATCCATAATTATATTAATAAAGTGAAAAATGAGTAAACATACTTTTGTCTGTGTAGATGCACATACTTGCGGTAATCCTGTAAGAGTCATCAAAAGTGGAGGCCCAGAATTGCTTGGAAATTCAATGAGCGAAAAGCGTTTACATTTTTTAAAAGAATACGATTGGATAAGAAAAGGCTTAATGTTTGAACCTCGAGGACATGATATGATGAGTGGTTCAATTTTATACCCTCCACACAATCCAGAAAATGATTTTGCCATTTTATTTATAGAAACTTCAGGTTGTTTGCCAATGTGCGGTCATGGAACAATAGGAACCATCACTATTGCTATAGAAGAGGGTTTGGTTCAACCTAAAACTCCTGGAAAAATAAAAATGGAAGCCCCTGCAGGTTTAGTAGAAATAGAATATTCCTTACGTAATCATAAAGTTGAGTGGGTAAAATTAACCAATGTAAAGAGTTATTTAGCTGCAGAAAATTTAACCATAGATTCTCCAGAATTAGGCGAGATTACTTTTGATGTATCTTATGGAGGTAATTTTTATGCCATTGTAGATCCGCAGAAAAACTTTACTGGTGTTCAAGATTTTACAGCCTCTGAGATTATCAAACATTCACAAGTTCTAAGAGAATTAATTAATAAAAAATATCCAAATCAATTTATTCATCCTGAAAACCAATCCATAAAAGATGTAACGCATTTGTTATGGACAGGAACTCCAATTCATAAAAATTCTGATGGAAGAAATGCTGTTTTTTATGGTGATAAAGCGATTGATAGAAGCCCTTGTGGGACAGGTACATCAGCAAGATTAGCACAATTATATGCCAAAGGAAAATTAAAAGTAGGAGAAGAGTTTATACACGAAAGTTTTATTGGAAGCACCTTTATTGGTAAAGTAGAAAAAGAAACTATTATAGGAAATCAAAAAGCAATTGTACCAAGTATTAAAGGTTGGGCAAAAATTTACGGACAAAATACCATAACTATAGATACAGAAGATGATCCTTATGCTTTTGGGTTTAGTGTAATTTAATTTTTCTAAAGGAGAAATTAGAGAATTTATCAAAAAAGTAGTTCAAGAAACAGAAGTTGCAAAATTCGAAAAATGCGGAAAGAATTTCTATATTTCAAAATAACAAAGACAACATAAAAATAACTGTAAATTCGAATACATTTAGAATTATTACAGTCGATAAATTAGTAAAATAACTAACTTTTTTAAAACTAGATGGCAAAAAGTGTAATTATTATAGGTGGTGGAATTATAGGTTTATGTGCTGCATATTATTTGCAAAAAGAAGGACATAAAGTAACTGTAATTGATAAGTCAGACTTATCAAGTGGCGCATCATATGTAAATGCGGGCTATATAACACCAAGTCATATTATTTCTTTGGCAGCTCCAGGAATGATTAACAAAGGTATTAAATGGATGTTTAATGCATCCAGTCCATTTTATGTAAAACCACGTTTAGATATCGATTTTTTAAAATGGAGTTTGGCTTTTAAAAAATCGGCAACCAAATCTAAAGTAGAAAAAGCAATTCCTGTAATTAAAGATATAAATGTGTTGAGTAGAGAATTGTATGCAGATTTAAAAACTTCTGGTGATTTTAATTTTCATTATCAACAAAAAGGTTTGATGATGTATTATCAAACAGAAAAAGCAGGAAAAGAAGAATGGGAAGTTGGGCAAAGAGCCATAAGAGAAGGTTTAAAAGTTGAAAACTTATCAAAAGAAGATGTGCTAAAAATTGAAAAAAATGTAGATGTAAACATCAAAGGTGCTGTTTATTATCATTCAGATGCACACATGACTCCCAACGAATTTATGCCTCAGTTAAAAGCCCATTTAAAAAAAGTGGGAGTTAGTATTTTGGGAAATGAAGAGGTGATAGATATTACAGTTTTAGACGAAAAAATAACAGCTATTAAAACGACAAATCTTCATATAAAATCAGACGAAGTTGTCCTCGCCACTGGGTCTTGGTCTCAAAATTTGGCAAAGAAATTAGGAGTGAAAATTCCTGTTCAGGGTGGAAAAGGTTATAGCATAAATGTTGAGAGAGAAACACAAATTTCTATTCCAGCAATTTTAACAGAAGCAAAAGTAGCGGTAACTCCTATGAGTGGTTTTACTCGTTTTGCAGGAACTATGGAAATTGGAGGAATTAATCATAACATCAATCCTACTAGGGTTCAGGCAATAGCAAAAGCAGCTCAAGATTATTATCCAAATGTAAAAATTAATGAGCAAGAAAAAGCGGATGCAAAATGTGGTTTACGACCACTTTCTCCAGATGGATTGCCTTATATTGGTAAATCCTCTAAATGTAAAAATGTAACATTTGCAACAGGCCATGCAATGATGGGTTGGAGTTTAGGACCAGCAACAGGGAAGCTAGTTTCTGAAATTATTTCTGGTAAAAAAAGATCTATCGATACCAGTCCTTTTCATGTAGATAGAAAATTTTAAGCTTTACAGTAAACAACATAAGTTATAAAAACCATATTTAACTTAAGTTTATTTACGTTGACTTTGCTTGTAGTTTCTGGGAGATTTTCCCATAAAATTCTTAAAAGTTCTTGAGAAATATAATGGGTCGTCAAAACCAATTTTATAGCTAATTTGTTTGATACTTAAATCTGTATAACTAAGATATTCACAAGCTTTTTGAACTTTTTTTAATTTAAAAAATACAAGTATAGGGTAGCCAGTTTCTAATTTGAATTTTGTGTGCAGGTAAGATTTTGAGTAATTAAATTTAGATGCGATTTTATCAAGCGTAAAATTCTTGTCTAGATTGTTCATTAAGAATTCTTTGACAGAGTCTATTAGATTGTCTTTTGGGTGTGTGGTGCTAATCGAGTTAAGTTTGTGGTAAACAAATGAACTGATAAAATTCAAGCCCAATAGATTTGCATATTCAATACTGTCTAATAAATAATTATTGTTTAATAAATCGAAAATTTTATTAAATTGGTCAATAGTGTTTTTTGAGAAGGGGATGTTTTTATCGTTATTGATATTGTTTTTTGAGTATCGATTATATATTTTTTCGCTAATAGAACCCTTGAAATGAATCCAATAAATACTCCACGGATCATTGTCATCAGCCCTGTATTCGTGCCGAGTATTTCTTGGTATTATACAAAAATGATTTGGAGAGATTAAAGTTCTTTGATCTTCAATAGTAACTACTCCCTTTCCTTTGGTACAATATATGAAAATATACTCTTTAGCTCCTTTTTTTCTTAATCTATAATGATGGCTTGCAACCGGATAATAACCTAAGTCACTAATGTAAAATTGCTTAGAAATAGGGTTGGTTTTTATTTGTTCTATAATTGCTTTGGGAAATGCAATCATTTTTTGCCCAAGAAAACCTTCTTTTAAAGTATTTTTATCCATATTCCTGTTATTTTATTTTAATGTCAGAATTTAATGGTTAATTTTTTTTTGTTGAATAAATAGTTTTTTATAGGTGTAAATATAAAAAATATAATTTTTAGCTAAATGTTTTGTGGTAAATAAAAATATTTTAAAATCTATGTGTCGTAAAAAAAATTACTTCTTTTTGTTTCTAGTTACAAAAAAAAGTAATTCTGTATTGTTTTTTTAAAAAGTTGTTATTTATTTCTTACCAAAAATTTATTTTTTATGTTTTACATAAAGTTTAGTTGTAAATAATGTAAAAAAAAGTGAATAAAATATTATTGTCCATATATATGATTTTTTTGTCTATTCTGTCAGAAGTTCGATAAGGTATATTTGTTAAAAATTAACATATTGTTGATATATATTTAAAATAAAATCAAAAAAAAGAGATATTGTTAATTTGTTTAGATAAAATCAAGATAACGGTTTTTACATTAAAAAATAGAAACGTCTATGTTTGATTAAGTAAAATAGAATAAAGCAAAACTAAATTAAACTAAAATGAAAACAATTAAAGTAAAATTGGTAACAGTAATCTGTCTGCTTGCAATTATAGTAGGTTGTGATGATTCTGTAGAAGTAGATTCGACACCAGAATTTATTTCATTCGTAAAAGAAATTTCGTCTTTACCCGGGCAAACACTTGTCTTTCAGGGGGTGGTTTCAGACCCTGCAGGAATAAGTTCGATTAATATTAAGTACGAACCTTGGTTTTTAGATAAAACTATTGTTAGAGACTCCTTAACTGATATTTACGAGTTGTACTATCGTTTTAAAGTTCCAGATGGAGAAGAAATGAACAGTGTTCATAATATTCCAATTACAGTATCTAATATAGGAGGTAATATTTCAACAGATAATGTTGTTGTAACCTTAGATTTAGATGTGTCAAATCCAGTAATACAAATTGACAGTCCTGCTAATAATGCAACTGTTTTAATTGGGGCAGGAAACGAGATTGAACTAGATATTACTGTAACTGATGAAAACCTTGCAGAATTTAAAATAGAAAGTAGTGTGTTAAATGAAACAGTAGCTATATCTGGTCAGTCATATAATTACAAGAAATCTCTTGATATTTCCGATTTGGGGAACTACGAATTTACAATTACAACAACAGACGTTGCGGGTAATTTAGATTCGGCTACTGTATCAGTAAACGTTCTTGATGAATTACTTTTTGATGTTATGTATGTTACTGATGTTACAAGTGATGCAGGTTTGAATGCTGATTTATTTGGTATTCCATACAATACCGAAGCAAGTACAGCCAGTACAGAAGATGGTTATGTTTTTACGGCAAAGTATTACTCTGCACAAGAAAACTCAGAGGTTAGATTTATACCACAACAAGCGTCTTTTGCTCCTTACACTTTTGGTGCAGATTCAGGTGCAAGCGGAAAACTAGTGCTTGGAAGTGATGCAACAGTTAGTCCAATTATCGTTCCAGGAATTGGTTATTACGAAATTACAATGGATTTAAGAGATCAAACTTATTCGGTAGAGCCTTATACACCTTCAGATGATTCCTTTGATCAAATATACGTTCTAGGTACAGGGGTTTATATTGATGCAACCACCTCTACATGTACTAATAATGCTGATGGTACAACACAATGTTGGCATTTTAAATCGGGTAAACCATTTGCAAAAGACTCTAGCAACCAATACCTATGGACTATTGATGTAAGTATTCAGGATGAGCCAACTCAAAATAATAACGGATTTATTTTAAATGCTAATCCTTCAGGATGGAGTCCCTTTTGGAGGGTAGATGGTAATGACCCATCAATCGCTATTCCTAATGGCGGGTCTAACTATATCTTCGATGATAGCGCGCTAAATAAAGATTACACATTTATTTTTGATACACATTTAAATAGACTTGTAGTTAAAACAAGATAATAAGTATTTAGAATAGATTAACAATAATTAAACATACATTAAATGAAACAAGTTCTATTAATTTTAATATTTTTTCTAGGTATTGTCTTCTCGGCAATTTCTCAAAACACTGTTGTGGGTACAATAACAGATGAATTAGGAGACCCAATACCAGGGGTAAGTGTACAAGAAAAAAACACATCTAACGGAATTGTATCTGATTTCGATGGGAATTACAAGATAAAAGTAGCTGAAAATGCTGTTTTAATATTTAGCTATTTAGGATTTAAAACACAAGAAATTGCTGTAAACGAAAGAAAGACTATTTCTGTAGTTTTAGTAACAGAAAACCAACAATTAGATGAAATAGTTGTAATTGGATATGGATCTGTAAAAAAAGATAAAATAGCTACTTCTATAGCAACCATAGAAGGTGAGGAAATCTCAAAACAGGTAGCTAGTAATCCTGCAGAGGCTTTGCAGGGAAAAGCAGCAGGGGTTCAAGTGTTGTCTTCAGGAGGTTCGCCTGGGGCGTCACCAAGAATTGTAATACGTGGTATTACTACAGCTAATGGTAGTACAAATCCACTTATTGTTATCGATGGAATTTTACAGCCAGATGGTACATCTTTAAACTCTGTAAACTCACAAGATATAGATAGTTTTCAAATTTTAAAAGATGCTGCAGCTTCAGCAATCTATGGTTCTAGAGCATCAAATGGTGTTGTTCTAATTACAACAAAAAGGGGTAAATCTGGTAAATCAGTGGTTAGTTTAGATTTAAATTATGGTGTTCAGTACTGGCAAAAAATAGAAAGTGCAGATGCTCAAGAGTATATTCGAATAATGAATACCAGAAGAACTAACGACGGGAATACGCCTCTTTTTAATCCAGAAGATTATCAAGGAGAGGGTACGGATTGGTGGGACGAAGTTGTTCAAAATTTCGCCCCAGTTTTAAACGCTAATGTAAGAGTGTCAGGTGGTTCAGATGAGTTAAAGTATTCTGGAAGTGTCAGTGTTTTTGATCAACAAGCAAATTACTCTAAAGGATTTTATCAAAGAATAACAGGTAGGTTTAATGTAGACTATAAAATTTCTGATAAATTTTCTCTTAAGCAAGATCTTAGTCCAAGGATTGAAAAATGGGAAAATACACCGAATTTGTTGTATAACTCAATGAGAATAGATCCCTTAACACCAGTATACATACCTCAAAGTCAGCGAGAAGGAAGAAACGAATATAGTATTTTTGGACTTTCTCAAAATTTGGTACCAAATCCTGTTGCTCAATTGGCTAGGCAATTCAATGAAAATGATTTTTTTGGATTTTTCTCAAATACGCAATTAGATTACAAAATTTCACCAAGTTTAACATTTAGGTCTCAATTAGGATTAAATATTTCTAGGCAAACCTCACAAACATTCAATCCAGAATATTTTATAGGTCCAAGTCGTCAATTAGAAATAAATAACCTAACCAAAACAGTAACAAATAACGTTGATTATGTACTGAATAATACAGTTACTTTTGATAAAACTTTCAACGATAAACATTACTTGAATGTTACTGGAGGTATTGTGTTTGACTCTGAAAACTGGGATTATTTGCAAGGGTATAGCGATGGTATTCCTAGTAATACAAATATGGATTTATGGCAACTTGATGCTGCAGAAGGTGAAACAATTAGAGCTAACGCAAATAAAGCTACAGATAATATTTTATCAGGAGTTTTCAGAGCTATTTATAGTTATGATAATAAATACTTTTTTAATGGATCTGTTAGAGTAGATCAATCTTCTAGGTTCCCAAAGGACGGAAGAACTGGTGTGTTTTCAAGCGTGTCTTTTGCTTGGGATGTAGATTCAGAAGATTTCTTTAAAAGTGAGGTTATTAATAATCTAAGAGTTAAAGTTGGTGCTGGTGAAGTTGGTAATCAAAATATAAGTCGTA
>QGCY01000215.1_pt1 | contig 10455 bp, 9 predicted proteins | sample 4708041 | NCBI WGS metagenome assembly QGCY01 (sample SAMN08941164, study PRJNA450518) | Sediment metagenome, whole genome shotgun sequencing project. | biome: grassland soil; feature: grassland; material: soil; isolation source: soil 14 days enrichment with methanethiol and mixed carbon source ... | reverse complement strand
AATCTATTAAATCGTCAATTTCGTAATTGTCGGAAGAGATTTTACTTATTGATTCATTATGTAGTTTTTTATAATGACTTTCTAAATTCATTATTTATAATTTTTCACATTATTATTTATGTTTTTTTAATGTAACTTAACGGTTCTGTGTATTATTTCGTTGCGTATTTCAGCAACTAAATTAGCAAATACAAACCGAATAGAAAATCCGTGAGAATTTTCGTAAATAGGCGAGTACTAGCAATGAATTATACACATTGTTGGCATTTCGATATTTTCTATTCTAAGTTTCATATACTAGTTCAAATATCTTTTGAACTGCGTAAAAAGCAAATCCACCAATAAAAATCCAATCTAAAACTTGAGCAATGACTTTAACTTTAAACGTTCTTAAATCTTCGTAGCTTTTATTTAGAATATCTTTGTCAGATGCTCTAAGTTTTAATTTGTACCATTGTAATTCTACAAAGTATCTAGGAAAAGATACTAGGAAAAACCCAATAATTGTCAGAAGAGCCAAAGCTATAATTAAATTACTTGTTGTTCCTTTACCGATTGGCGAAGCCGCCCAAATCCAAATATTAATAATATACGCAGCAATTATTCCTTTTGTAACTATATAACCTTCTGTAAAGGTTGAAAGTTTTGCCTTAATTTCTTGAAATTCTAATTTTCCAACTTCCTGTCTTGTTGCAAGTGATTTTCCAATTTTCATTAGCAATTTGTATATCGACATAAAAAAAGTTAATGCTATTAGTGTGACCAGTAGTAATGAAAAGTTTAAAAGAAAGTAATAGATTCCAATACCTCTTAATTCATATTGGCCGTCAATTTCAGTAAGAAACCAATAAAATTGATTAGTCTCTTTTAAGGTTAATACATCATTAATATAATTTGTTGTAAGAAAAAATGCTACTGACAAAATTAATAGGGCAAGTACAATTGCCTTTATTATTCTAAATTTATTTCTTTTAGAGTTTTTATTAATCTCATTTTTTTGGTAATCGTATATATCATTCCAACTTTTGATTACTAATACTACTAACCAACAGGTTAAACCAACATAAATAGGACAAATCAATATATACAAAGCTAAATTCCACCAATCTTGTAGAAAGTAAACTACATTTTCATTATCACCTATTAGAGTTCCATTTAGAGAAGTTCCTAAAATATTTGCTAGAAACGTAAAGACAAATGTAGTAAAGAAGCCAATGATACCTGCTCTCAAACCATCTGGTCCAGTATAAGAGTTTTTTAAACTTACTGGTATTTCTGGTGCGACTCTTATGAAGATAAGACTTATTAGTAATCCAATCTGCTTAAAAAAAGGAAGTTGTCCTATTTCAAGTAATTTTGAATACCAAAATAATTTTGGCTCATCGTGTAAATCTTCTTTATTCGATTGCATATTATTTTAGTTTTTATTTCTGCGTTTTGATTCAGTCATAATGAATGCCAACGTGTTTATACACTTAACTATCATTAGTTTAGATATCTATATCCCTAAACTATGCCAACAAATTGTTTAATGTGTTTTACAATTTTTATGTTAAATATATCATTTTCTAGAATAGCTACCAAATTTTAAATCCTTTTGTTTTAGGTAGTTATCCTTTTTTTAAGACTTTGGATTAGGGTAGACGAAAACCAGCAATAATTTGTCTACGGTGTTATGCAACGTTTTTTATTAATAATCTGGTATGTTTAGACCTAAAATCAGATTTCTATTGGCTGTCCAAATTCCATTTTCTTTTTTAAGTTTTACAATTCCTGAGCCACCTCTATTTTTTTGAGATTGTTTTTTTTCTGCCGTAAGCTTTGGGTCACTTTCAAAAAAATAACTGTCTATATAATATGGAATTGTATTCGGTTCTTTTACATAGATATGAATATGTTCAGGTTCTTGAGCTTCGGGATATGGTGCTGGTCTAAAAGTGTAAAAAGTGAATTTTCCATCTATGCCAGTTTTTAACCATTCACGATATTGTCCGTGAGTTTTTTCCCAACCTATTGGGTTGTTACTTGGCTGATAAAGGCCATTTTTGTCCGTTTGATAAATGTAAAGTACAATATTTTCGGCTGGTGTTTTTCCGTCTTTTTGGAATACCGTTCCTGTTATTCCAACTTTATTTACATTAGTCTACCATAAGATATATGAATGATTATGTTTTTACTCTTGTTTTAATTGTAAAACTTCTGCTTGAAGATACTCTATGACCTTTAATAAGACTACAAACTTAATCTATAATAAGCTTCCCAGTGCTTCTAATTGAATCACACTTAATACTGTAAATATAAAGCCCTTTGCTTAGCATGCTAATATTTATTCGTTCTCCTTTATTTATGATTGAAGACTGTATGTTTTTACCGTTAATATCATATAAATTAAATAATAACTGATTATACTTATCCGGGCATTTTACATACAAGCTTTCCTTGGCAGGGTTAGGGTGTATACTAATAGTTTCATTTAAATTATTTGTTGTTGTCGTTAAAATACTAATTTCTGAATAGAAATATCTAGTCTCTCTGTATTTTTCTAACGCCTTATTTATAGATTCTTTATTGGTTATTTTATGATGAAATACATCAGAATCAGCATATAATTCAGGCAAAAGTATATCATTTTTACTTATGGAGTAGTCAAAGTTAAAAATGTCTTTATTAAATGTGGGGGTTTCACCAAAACCTTGATTAGTAATGGAATTTAAATAATTAGATATATTGAAGGCAAAGGTTTGACTATTTGTTATTTCCCACTGATTAGTGATTTTGTCCCATTCATATTTATTAGTGCCAATTACATTCCATTGGGCAGTATCGTATAGTGTAATTGTTTTATTAGTTGGTGTAAAATTATCCGAATCTTTATCCCATCTAGAAAAACTTACTTGTTCCAAATATCCAGAGTTGTATTCATACTCCGTTTTACTAAACACTTCCCATTCATTAGAATTTCTTTGTGTCGTATAAGTAGTATCTGCTATTACTTTATTTGCTATATTGTTGGTGTATACTTTTCTGGCTTTCAGAATCCAATCATCTGTATCAGTATACTTAGTATAAATAGTATCAACCTGTAAAATACCTTTTGAGTTATAATACTTTTCAGTTTTTGTTAACTCTTGCCATTTGGCAAAATCATATACCCATTTACTTTCGATTACTTCTATTACTTCATCATTATCGTTGTAGCTATATTCAGTCTTGTTTTTATACTTTGAAATTAAATCCTGAACTAAAGTAGCAAGCATATTTCGTGTATTATAGGTTCTAGTAATTCTCAATCTATTGTTCCATTCGCTATTCACATTATCCCAACTAGAACTAATAGCTAAGGTATCTCTAAAATTATCATTGTAAAAAAAATGCTGTTTAAATGTTTTTTTATCCCACTCGCCAGTTAATTCATTTTTGTCGTAGAAAATAATGCTATCTAATCTTTGTGTAGCTTCTTCACTCTTTTTTTGATTCAGTTGCTTACTAGTAGTGGGTATGATGTGTTGAGATAAATTATTTTTATTAATAGAGTGGTTAACAGGTGATTTAGTTATTAAGTCTCTGTTGCTCTGACTAAGCATTATTGTTGTAGATAAAAGGAAAATCGCAGATAATTTAATGTACTTTAACATAACAATTGTTTTAAATATAGTACAAAAAAAACGTTTTTCTTGAGAAAGAAAGTTGCCCCTAGGCAATTTCGATAATAAAATAATTTTGTTTTATTTTTTAAGCTTCATCAAAGCTTTCTTTTTTTCCTTACTATATTGTTGAGATGTCATATTTAAATAACTGGCTATATATTTATCTTGAGTATCTTCCAAAATCCATTTTGCGCGCTCAACAATTTCAAGAAAAAGGGCATAGCGTTTTGAAGGGTTTCTATATTGTAACATTAACATTCTATTTTCTCGGTCGAGAAGAATTTTCTCGTATACTTTAAACATCAGGTAACTAAACTCATGGTTTTTTTGTGAAAGCATTTCGAAATCTTTTTTTTGAATATAAAAAATTTCAACATCGGTGATTGCTTCTTGAATCTCAACTGATGGAGTTGCATCAATATAACTTTTAAGACTATTAAATCCTAAGCCTTTAGGTGTAATATTAATGGTAACGATTTCATTTCCGTCATAAATATACTGATGAACAACTCCTTTTACTACAATATTAGACTTTGTTTCTACATCTCCACTTTTTAGAATGGGGTCTCCTTTTTTATACTTTTTTTTATTACAATAGGTGATTATTTCTTCAAATACCTTTATCGAAATTGGAGTGGCAGAATTAAAAAAATTATATAATATTTGATAATCAGTTGCACTTATATTCTTCATATTATCATCTGGTTAACAGCGCTTTGAATTACATGTAACGTTGCTGTATATGATTAGTTGCGTTGTTTAAGCACTAAAGTTAGCAAATAAATCACAGATAGAAAGTTCGCGAGGACTTTCGTAAGTAAGCTTTTGCCAGCAATAAATTATACACGTTGCTGTAGTACGTTTTTGAATATTTTATTTTATTAATCGATTTACGTTAAGCTTATACATTTTGCCTATTGGAATTTTGTGATCCTTTATATGTATTCTATTACCTTCAATTAGTTCTATTTTATCAATTGAAATAATAAATGATTTATGCACTCTTATAAATTGACTTTCAGGTAGATTATGTGTAAAGGATGTTAATGTTTGGTGCGAAACAATTATTCTGTCAACCATATTAATTTTTACATAATTTCCATAAGCTTCTATAAATAGAATGTCTTTCAACTTAATCTGATAGTATTTTTTATCTTCTTTTATAAAGATTTTAGCACCTTCGTTGGTTTCAGAATTTTGTTTTGATATTGATTTATTAGCTAATGCATCAGAAACTTTACTAACAGATTTTACAAAACGACTAAAATTAAATGGCTTTAATAAATAATCGTCAATATTCAACTCATAACCTTCTAATGCAAATTCTTCATAGGCTGTGGTAATAATAATCTTTGGCGGATTAGAAAGTGTCTTTAAAAATTCTAAACCAGAAAGTTTAGGCATATTAATATCTAAAAAGATAAGGTCAATTGAATGTTTATTTAAATAGTCAAGAGCTTCAAAAGCATTATAACAACTTTTTTGGAATGATAGGTAGGTCAAGTTATTCGCATAATCTTTAATATTATCATGCGAGGCTGTCTCATCGTCTACAATTATATATTTTATCATTTCTTATATATTTCTAAGGTTGTTGAATAGATGTTTTCTTCAATACTATTATGTAATGTATGTGTATTTGGATATAATAAATTTAAGCGGTCTTTTAAGTTTTTGAGTCCAATGCCTTTGTTTTCTAATGATTCATCAGCATCATAATTATTTTTGACCGCAAAACTTACTTTACTTTCATCTTCTATAAGTTTTATATGAACAAATGCATTTTCAGTAGCTCTTTCAACACCATGCTTAAAAGCGTTTTCTAATAAGATGATAAATAGTAAAGGGGCTACACTTGTATCTGAATTCTTAATCGTTTTTTCAAAATTAACATCAATATCTTTGTGGTATCTAGCCGTTTGCAAATCAATAAAATTTATTAAATAGCTTACTTCGTCTTTTAGTTTTACACTTCCTTTACCACTATCGTAAATGGTAAATCGCATTAAATCGGATAATTTTAAAACATAGTCTTGTGCTGCATCAGCATCTTTTTTAATTAAGGAGTACAAATTGTTTAATGTATTAAAGAAGAAATGAGGATTTATCTGATTTTTTAAAAGCATTAATTCTGCTTCCAATTTGTCACTTTTAAGTTTCTGAATGTTTTTTCGATACTTAAATATCCAATAGAAAATTATATAGCTAATTTCAAAGGCCAAAAGAATTCTAATGCCTTCTTTTAGGAAACCATCAGTTCCTGTAGTTACTTGTACGCCGTAAATTAATAACGGAATACTAATTCCGTAAAATATATATTTTAAGATTGGATTTGAAGCCCCAAATTTCACTTTTTCAGTTTGAAAGAGATAATATAAAAGTGTGTAAAAGACCACTAATCCTAACGATCCAGATAGTACTGCGAAAATTTCACTTTTAGTGTTTCTTAATAGCACCATTAGTACAATGATGATTCCTGATAAAATAGCAGCAGTTTTAAATAATTTTTTTTGTGTCATGTTTTCTAATTTTTTATGATTTTGACACAAATCTATGGAGTGGTTTCAATGATTTTGCTTTTATTTTATAAACGCTTCTTTTCATAATGTAAACGATAAAAATTTGATGATAAAGGTACTTTAAATATCATAAATAGATGTATAACATTCTATAAGCTGGCTTCATCAAAATAGTTATAAAACACAATTATTCAGTTCTAGGTTTGCATCAAATTTAAAACTTAATACATATGAAAACTTTAATTACAATTATTACAATGGCATTATCTACATTATTCGTAAATGCACAAATGACAGCTGAAAAGGAGCTACAAAAAACTTTAGATGAATCTACAGCCATTGCTTTGAAAGAACATAATGTTCCTGGTATGGCAATCGCAATTATTAAAAATGATCAAGTGATTATTAAAAAAGGATATGGATTTTCTGATATAAAAAGCGGAGAAGCAGTTAACAGTTCAACAGGATTTAATATTGGATCTATATCAAAAATGTTTACCGCTTGGGGAATTATGAAATTAGTAGAAGAAGGAACACTTAATTTAGACGCTCCTGCTTCCAATTATATTTCAGGGTGGAACTTGCCTAATAGTGAGTTTGATGCTAATAAAGTAACCATTAGAAATTTATTACAGCATACAGCAGGTTTATCTGTACATGGTTATAATGGGTATGAATCTAAAAATGAATTAACATCAATTAGGCAATCGCTATCTGGAACTTCCAATCCAGATGAAGCCGTAAAGCTTATAATGGAGCCAGAAAGTAAATGGCAATATTCTGGTGGAGGTTATTCTATACTGCAACTTGTCATAGAAGAGGTAAGTGGTAACTCGTTTGCAGACTACATGCAAAAAAGCATATTTAAACCTTTAAAAATGAAGCATACGAGTTTCGATATCAATAAAAAGATATTAAAAAATTCTGCTAAAGCGTATGATGAAGAAGCAAAGGAAATACCGTTGCGCCTTTTTAATGCTCAAGCAGCAGCGGGTTTGCATACAACCATAGATGATCTAATTCTATTTGCAAAAGCATCATTTTCAAGAAACCCTGTATTATCTAAAAAAAGTATTTCACTTTTAACTGCACCAACTGAAATATCAAATGGAAATTACGGAATGGGTTATATGGAAATGAATCGTTTTGGAGATTTCACATTGAACGGTCATGGAGGTTCTAACGAAGGTTGGCAATCTGGTTTCATGCTCGATTTTAAATCAAAATCTGGTATTATTATACTTACTAATGGTTCTAATGGAAGGAATGTCTTATTTGGAAGTATGAAAGATTGGGCCAAATGGCATGGAATAAACTAATTATATTTCTTTTTATTTAAGCAGTGAATGACTAATCAAAAAGCATTCACTGTTTTTGCGTGTAATGTGCTACGACGGCTTTGTGTATGGTTAGTTGCATGTATAAGCAACTAATTTAGTAAACAAAAACGAACGCGAGAAAATTCCGAAGGAATTTTCCAAATAAGAAACGACTAAAGCAATTTTTTTTACACGGTGTTGTACGCTGGCTTTTTATTTCAAGAACTTAATATGTGGTAAATAAAGCACCTCTTTATCATTACTAATTCGGAATGTATTTAACAATATTGACATCAAATTGATGAAATACAAAAAGCCAATAACCATAAAAATTGTACTTAAAGTTATTTTGTCTGTGAGTCCAATTTTTGATATTAAAAACAATATTATAGGAATAAAAAACAGCAATATTGTCCATGTAATTTCGAAATTGATTAAATCTTTACCCAATTTATTACTGTTTTTAATCTTGCCTTTTTTCGATGTCCAAAGTATAAATGGAATTAAAATCCCTAGCAATGGGAAAAACAGAAAAGTTAGTGCAGAGAGATTGAGATACGTTAAATATTTTTTATCTTCTTTTACTGACCAATCTATCAAATCATCTGGGCTAACATTCAAGGCATTTGCTAATCGCTTCAATGATTCACCTGTAGGGTTTGATTCCCCTTTTTCAATACGCTGTATTGTTCGTAAACTTAAACCAGATTCTTCGGCTAGAATTTCTTGTGACATTCCTTTCTGATTTCTTAATTCTTTTACTCTTAAAGCCAAATAGCTATTATCCATTTTCTACAGGTTTGTTTTTAGTTAAAGTTTTTCTGTACCTCATTATTGCAATGGTTAATGTTCCTAATAAAAACCCAGGAATCAATTGAACTAACGAACCAAATATAACATGATTTAATAGCGCTTGTCCAAAATTATCAAAATATAATCCATAATGTGTACCTATTTCCCATTTTGTATCTACCCACCAAAGTATCGCAACAGGAATCCTTGAAATAGGCGAGTAAATAAGTAAGCTTAATAAAAGAATCTTGAATGCTTGTTCATGGTTAGCTATTTTAATACCTAAATATATCGAAAACCCTAAGGTAAGCCAAAGTAGGCCAATAATAAAAATTGCATTTTCAGGCAATCCAAATAATTCTAAACAGTATCTAACAGGTGTTAGGATTAGTGCAATTATTATGGGTGCTTTAGCATAATATATGGCTTGTTGTAAAGTCGTTTTTTCGTTATTTTTCATACTAGTTCTTTTTAGCGATAATTTTACGACCAGATTGATTCAATGTTAAGCTAATAACATTATTCGTTTCATTTTTATTAAACGTGATTTCTGCATCTACAATTTTTACAAAAAAATGATTTTGAGTTTCAGCAAAAAGTTCAACCTTTTTAGTTTGACCCGGTGCTAATAAATATAATTGATTTGTGTTATCTAAACCGATTGTAAGGTTTACGTTTGGTTTAACCTCATAAGTACCTGTATAGTTATTCAATATTTCGGCCGAAACAGCAATTGACTTCTTTTCTTGTTCAATGGTTTTAGTGACTGCTGAAACTTTATTTACGTCAGGGCTAGTAACAAATAATTCCGCAACTTGTTTTGCAACGTTATTTACATTTTTACAATTGCAGTTGGTTAATACAGTAATATACATGTTTTCTTGAGGTAAAAACAGAGCAATACTGGTAAAACCCTTCGTGCTTCCTGTGTGCGCAACTACAGGAGAATTTCCCAATCTTGAAAACCGAAAGCCATAACCGTAAGGTATTTTTTTTCCACTATTTAATAGGGTTGGTGTCATAGCTTGCTTTATACTAGACTCTTTTAAAAGAGTGTTTTGAAGTAATGCGTTTTGCCATTTTAAAAGATCCTCTGTGGTAGATAATATAGCTCCTGCAGAATATGCTAATGACAAGTTCATATAATCTGATTTTACAAATTCATTTTGTTTAATGATATAGCCCGTAGATCGGTTTGGAATAACTTGTTTCATATCTCCACAGTATGAAGACGTCATTCCTATTTTATCAAAAATATTTTCTTGAATAAATTGACCATAAGATTGCTTAGAAATTGTTTCAATAATTTGTCCCAATAAAATATAACCTGCATTACTGTATTTAAATTTTTCACCAGGCATAAATGCCAATGGTTCATCTTTAAAATAGGTGATAAGTTCTTTTGGAGACCTATCCATTCTCGAGGTATAATTCTTTTCACTTAAAGGCGTTTTGTTTTTTATTCCCGAAGTATGATTTAATAAATGATGAATGGTAATATCTCTTCCAACCTCAATATATTCGGGAATATATTTTCCAATTTTATCTTCGATATTGAGCTTACCTTGCTCTGCAAGCATTAAAATTGAAACTGCAGTAAACTGTTTTGTGATTGAACCAATCTGAAATACACTATTAACCTCTATAGGTATATTTAATTCCAAATTTGATTTCCCTAAGGCTTTTTTATAAATGGCTTTACCGTCTTTAGCTACCAAAATTGTAATACCTGGCTCATTAGCGCTATATTGTAAAGAAACTATAGAGTCAATTTTTGATTCATAGCTCTGACTGAAGCTAAAATATGTAATGAAAAGAAAAGTGAGTGTTGTAAAAAAATTATTCATTGATTTATATTTAATGTTCAGTGAACAAAATTAAAAACAATGTGCTTTGACACTTGCGCCAGGCTTATGACATCTTTATGACATCTTTATGACATCTGTGGCAAATCCTTTGAATAGCGATAAATATTAACTGAGTTGTTATTAAATTTTGAGGATTACGTAACCTTTATGCAGTCGAGTCAAGCTTCTGACTAACGTAAAATAAAGTTATTGTTATTCAGTAAGTTGCAAATCGTTATTTGTGAGTCCATATTTATCAATTTGCTTACGCATTCTTTTTACGAGTCCTAGTTTTCTTTTTTGGTCAAGGTAAAGATAACCTTTTGGATTA
>QGCY01000214.1_pt1 | contig 10468 bp, 11 predicted proteins | sample 4708041 | NCBI WGS metagenome assembly QGCY01 (sample SAMN08941164, study PRJNA450518) | Sediment metagenome, whole genome shotgun sequencing project. | biome: grassland soil; feature: grassland; material: soil; isolation source: soil 14 days enrichment with methanethiol and mixed carbon source ... | reverse complement strand
ACATAGAACCTTGTGGAATTCACTCAGGAGATTCTAACGCTACTTTACCAGCTTTTAATTTAGGAGATTTGGTAATGCAACAGATTATAGATCATACACATACTATTGCAAGAGAGTTAAAAACGGTAGGTTTAATAAACATTCAGTTTGCCATTAAAGACGATATTGTTTACATTATAGAAGCAAATCCAAGAGCCTCTAGAACAGTACCTTTTATTGCAAAAGCGTACAAAGAACCTTATGTTAATTTTGCAACAAAAGTTATGTTAGGAGAAAAGAAAGTAACTGACTTTAATTTTAACCCTCAATTAGATGGTTATGCAATAAAACAACCTGTTTTTTCTTTCAATAAGTTTCCAAATGTAGACAAACGTTTAGGACCAGAAATGAAATCTACTGGAGAAAGTATTTTATTTATAGATAGTTTAAAAGACGACGATTTTTACGATTTATACTCACGCAGAAAAATGTATTTGAGTAAGTAAAATCTACTATTCATAAAAATTAAAAACTTCAATGCTAATTTAGTATTGAAGTTTTTTTTTGATTTATTTTTTAGTTTTGTTTGATGACATATTTTTAAAATTCATCAATTTCGGATCTTTACAAATTTAAAATTAGAAAGTAAAATTGCCCATATATTTCTTTTCATTTTTTTGAAGCTATTAAAAATAAAGCTATTTTGCGGTTATAATTTATAACTATGAAAAAGTTTGATGTTGTTATAGTTGGTGCTGGTACTGCAGGTATAATTTTGGCAAGAGAATTAGGGAAACTCAAAAAGAAAACCTTAGTCTTAGATCGAAAAAAAGATCTTTTAGAATTCTCTTTTAACACTTTGGGTAGTTTTATCAATTTAGAAAAATTTGAACTTACCAAAGATGTTGTAGCTCAAGATATTAATACAGTTTGTTTTCATTCTAAAAATATTACTAGAAAACTTAAAACAGATTTATACGTCTTAGATAAGAAAAAAGTCCATCAAGAAATTTTAAATAATGTAGACACTAATTATGTTACATTTTTAACGAATATCAACATTAAAAACATTCATCAAGATAAAAATGGAAATTTTATAGCTGTAGTTGATAAAAATAAAAATGAATATTCAGCTACAATTTTTGTTGATGCTTCTGGTACAAATGGTGTACTTAGTAAAAAGGTGGGGTTAATTGCAAAAAAGACGGAATTAGCCACTGGTGTTGAGTATAATGTTGCATACAAAGGCAACAAAACTGATTTGCATTTATTAATGGGTAAAGAGTATCAAGGAGGTTATGGTTGGATTTTTCCTCTAAAAAATAAAAGAGCAATTATTGGTTTTGGTTCTTTTGATGATGAGATTGTAAAAGACTTAAAAAATCGTTTGCATAAAATTTTAGAATTCCCTAAAATTAAAAAATTGGTAGAAAAAGATAATGATAAAGTAGAAGGAGGTAGTATACCAATAACACCAGTTTTAGATAAATTTGTGATTAACAATTTAGTTTGTGTTGGCGATTCTGTTTCGCAAGTAAACCCAATTGTAGGTGAAGGTTATAAGTTTATTTTCGAAGCTGCAATTATGGCAAGTAAAGCTATACATACAGCTTTAGAAGAAAATAATATTACGCTTTTAACTGAATATGAAAAAGATTGGAAAAATAGATTTCTGTTAAATTACCAACGTTCTAAAAGAGCACAAAATCGTTTTGTGAAATATTCTCAAAACAATTGGTTAATGGATTATACTTTATTTATTTCTAAATTTATTAGCGATGAAAGATGTGTAACCTCTTTATCTGGCGAGTATGGTTTAGAAAACAATTAGGTGTTAAGAGCCTGCAAACGGACTACCAAAAATACCAACAGCCAATTCTACGTAAATAATTAGTAAGACAATTAAAACAATAGCTGCAATTATAATTTTTCTTTTTTTATTCAAAACTTACCTTTAAAAGTGATTTGAATAAATATATAAAAAAATTATTTAAAAAATTCTTTCGATTTTTCCCAATAAACATCCATTTCAGTTAAAGACATATCCGAAAGATTTTTACCTTCTTTTTGCGCAGCTTGCTCTAAATATTGAAAACGATTTATGAATTTTTTATTCGTTTTTTCTAATGCATTTTCAGGATTTACATCAATAAAACGAGCGTAATTAATCATAGAAAATAAAACATCTCCAAATTCTTTTTCTATATTTTCTTTATGACCAGCTTTAATTTCATCATTTAATTCTGTAAGTTCTTCTTGTACTTTTGCCCAAACTTGTTCGGGTTTTTCCCAATCAAAACCAACTCCAGCAACTTTATCTTGAATTCTATTGGCTTTTACAACAGCAGGTAAACTTTTTGGCACACCTTCTAAAACCGATTTTTTACCTTCTTTTAATTTTAGTTGTTCCCAATTGCGTTTTACATCTTCCTCGTTTTCAACTTTTACATCACCATAAATATGAGGATGTCTGTCTATTAATTTGTCAGAAATTGAATTGGCAACATCAGCAATATCGAAAGCTTTTTTTTCGCTACCAATTTTTGCGTAAAAAACAATGTGCAACAAAACATCACCCAGTTCTTTTTTAATTTCAGGCAAGTCGTTATCAAGAATAGCATCTGCCAATTCGTAAGTTTCTTCTATGGTTAAATGACGTAAACTTTCTAAAGTTTGTTTTTTATCCCAAGGACATTTTTCACGAAGCTCGTCCATTATATCTAGCAGACGATTAAATGCAGCAAGTTGTTCTTTTCTAGAATTCATAGTTTTATAAAGTTGCCAATTTGCAAAACATTAGCAGTAAAAATACTAAAGCGAATCGATTTTAATATTAAAATCGATTTACTCTTCTTCTTCAGAAACCGTTTCTTCTGTTTTAGAAAAATCAAAACCAGCGTCTATTAATAAATTAAACCACTGAATTACTTTTTTAATGTTAGAAGTGTACACTCTTTCATCATCGTAATTTGGTAAAACTTCAGCAAAAAAAGCTGCTAATTTATTACCACTTTCTTTGTGAGAAATCGCTTTTTTACCTTCTGTTTTTTCTGCTATGGCTTTAAAAACATCTAATAATGGCATGTCTTCTTCGTAAGTATAAATGGCTATATTTTCTAACAAACTTACATTTTGTGTAGAGTTGATTGCCAAACGTTTTTTATCTGAAATATTTTCTGCAATAATTGCATTTTTAGATTGTGTTACTACTAAAAATAATCCTGGTTTACCAGTTACTGATATAATTTTACTAAATTCCATTTGTATATTTTTTGTCTTTTTTTAAGACTATTTACCTTTTTTTAAATTTGGGAAACGCATTCTATAATCTGCATTTATTTTCCCTTTAGAAATGTTTTCTAACTTCTTTTTTATCAACCTTTTTTTAAGTGATGATAATTTGTCTGTAAATAAAATACCTTCTATATGATCGTATTCGTGCTGAAAAACTCTTGCAGCTAAACCATCTAAAACTTCGGTATGTGTATTAAAGTCTTCATCTTGATATTCTATGGTAACTTTTGGCTGACGATAAACATCTTGACGAACATCAGGTATACTTAAACAACCTTCGTTAAAAGCCCATTCTTCTCCTTCTTCTTCTAAAATTTGAGCATTTATAAATACTTTATTAAAGTTTTTTAAAGCAGTTCTATCACTATCATCTAAATCTTCATCTTCAGCAAAAGGAGATGCATCTATGACAAATAAACGAATGGCTTTGCCAATTTGAGGGGCAGCCAAACCAACACCAGAAGCATTATACATAGTCTCTTTCATATTGCTAATTAACTCTTTTAAATTAGGGTAATCAGCAGTTATTTCTGTGCATTCTTTACGAAGAACAGGGGCTCCATAAGCTACAATTGGTAATATCATTTTGTGTTTTTTATTGTTTGCAAAAGTACGATTTAGAAATCCGTAATCCCAAATTTTGGATTCATAAATTCATCCTAAATAATTATTGATTGTACAAGTACGATTGTAAAATAATGGTAGCACTAATTTCATCAACCAAAGCTTTATTTCTGCGTTGTTTTTTCTTTAGGCCACCATCAATCATGGTTTGAAAAGCCATTTTGGAGGTAAAACGTTCATCTACTCTTTTTACAGGGATTTTAGGAATTTCTTTAGCTAATTTCTCTAAAAAAGGAAGTATTAAAGCCTCACTTTCGCTATCAGAATTATTCATTTGTTTGGGTTTGCCAACCAAAAAAAGTTCTACCTTTTCTTTTGATACATAGTCTTTTAAATAAGAAAAAAGCTCAGTAGTATTTACAGTGGTTAAACCAGAAGCAATAATTTGTAATTGATCTGTAACTGCAATACCTGTTCTTATTTTTCCATAATCGATGGCTAAAATTCTTCCCAAATTATATACTTTTTTTGCAAAAATAAAGTTTAAACTTTTAATAATATAGATTAAAGCGAATAAAATCAATAAGTTAAAAATAAAGTGCTTTTTGTATTTTAAACAAACCATTTATATCTGTTTAAAAAACGTATATTCGCTTAGTTTTTTAGCATTCAAATTATATTTGCAAAAAATAATTTATTAAGATGGAAGATATTAGAAAAATTATAGAATCTGCTTGGGAAAATCGTGAATTATTACAAGAAGAAAACACGATTAATACCATAAGAAAAGTTGTTGATTTATTAGATAAAGGAGAATTAAGAGTTGCAGAACCAATTGAAGGTGGTTGGCAAGTAAACGAATGGGTAAAAAAAGCTGTGGTTTTATATTTCCCAATTCAAAAAATGGAAACTTTAGAAGCTGGTATTTTTGAATATCATGATAAAATTCCTTTAAAGAAAAACTTTGCAGAAAGAGGCATTAGAGTAGTGCCAAATGCAGTTGCAAGACATGGAGCTTACATTTCTCCAGGTACAATTTTAATGCCTAGTTACGTAAATATTGGTGCGCATGTAGACGAAGGTACAATGGTTGATACTTGGGCTACAGTGGGTTCTTGTGCGCAAATTGGTAAAAATGTACATTTATCTGGTGGTGTTGGTATTGGTGGTGTTTTAGAGCCATTACAAGCTGCACCTGTAATTATAGAAGATGGTGCTTTTATTGGTTCTAGATGTATTGTTGTAGAAGGTGTTAGAGTAGAAAAAGAAGCGGTTTTAGGTGCTAATGTTGTGTTAACAATGAGTACTAAAATTATAGATGTTACTGGTGATGAACCTGTTGAAACAAAAGGAGTTGTACCAGCAAGATCTGTTGTAATTCCAGGTAGCTATACCAAAAAATTTGCTGCAGGAGAATACAATGTACCTTGTGCATTAATTATTGGAAAAAGAAAAGAAAGTACCAACAAAAAAACCTCTTTAAATGATGCGCTACGTGAGTATGATGTGGCTGTTTAAAGATTAAGAATTCTATGACTAAGATTACTGCTATTATTCCTACTTTAAATGAAGAAATTCATATAGAAGCGGCTATAAAATCTGTGCAATTTGCTGATGAAATTATTGTAATTGATTCATATAGCACAGATAAAACAGTAGTTTTAGCTGAAAAACATAATGTAAAAATCATCAAACGAAAGTTTGATGATTTTTCTTCTCAAAAAAACTTTGCTATAGACCAAGCAAAACATCCTTGGATTTATATTTTAGATGCGGACGAAAGAGTTACTCCTGAAGTAGAAAAAGAAATTTTAAAAGCGGTACAAAACCCTAAAGATAAAGTTGGGTTTTATGTAAGAAGATGCTTTTATTTTGTTGGTAAAAAAATTAAGTATTCTGGTTGGCAAAGAGATAAAGTAGTGCGTTTGTTTTTAAAGAAGGATTGTAGGTATCAAGGTATTGTTCATGAAACTATAATAGCGAATGGTGAATTAGGTTTTTTTAAAAACAAAATAGATCATTTTGGTTATAAAGATTACAATCATTTTATATCTAAAATTCATCAATATGGAGAACTAAAGGCTAAAGAATTACACGAGAAAGGTAAAACTGTAAATGCATTTCATTTATTAGTAAAACCACCTTTTAGAGTTTTTTCTCACTTTGTATTAAAAAAAGGGTTTTTAGATGGTTATGTTGGTTTAGTTCTATCCATAACTCAAGGTTATGCTGTTTTAACAAGATATATTAAGCTTTGGTTGCTTAACAGAAGCGAAAAATAAATTTTATTTATTAGACTTGTAAAAAAAGTAATTTCTTACACATCTTTTTAGCTTGTAGGTAAATAGAGTAAAGAATTGCCAAAAAGGACGTAAAATTTCTCGAATTACTTTTTTCCAAGCAATCATATTATTTTGTTGAATGGTGCTGCCTCCCATTTTTTTATCAACACTAATTACATATTGTTTATTAGTAGAAAATAATTGCACTTTATGTTTGTAAACGTCTTGTTTCATTACATCTATAGGAGCGTAATAATCATTTAAATTATCAGAAAGTTTTTTGGCTGCATTTTTTCCAATTATTTGCCCAATCATTAAAACTGGTGGCATTAAAAATTTGGTTTTAAATTGGTCTTTTTCTAGAGGATAAAATCCTTTTTTACCAGAAATATCTAAAAAATCATTAATGGTTATTTTTGATAACAGTTGTTCTAAATCGTTAAAAAAACCATTTTGAATCAGAGCATCATCTTCTAAAATAATCGAAAAATCTTCAGGTTGATGAGAGAGAAATTCCCACAATTTAAAATGTGTTAAGCATATACCAATTTCGCCATCATTTGGATAAGGAAAATGAGCTAAAATATTATGTTTCTTTTTTTCTTCTTTTAAAACATTTACACCTAGCTCTTTGCCATAAACTGCAGAAATTCTTGTAATTGGAATTTTCAATTTGGCAAACTGATCTTCCATAAAATCACGTCTTTCTGTGCTTTTATCTAGGTTAATATAATAGACTTTATAAGACATCATAATTGTATCCAATTTTTACAAGCCACCTCATTTTCTTTATTTACAAACCATTGTTTTGGAGCTATTACTATTTTATCAAGATGCTGATTTAACCAAGCTCCCCACCAAGAAAAACTGCTGTTTGCAGTAATATTATGGTGACATAAACTCATTAAATACAAATCTTCGTGAGGTATTGTTTTATGATTTATATAGGTTGCATTTTTAATATTTAGATTAGCTTTTGTCCAAGCAATATCATCAGAAAAAACAAAGAAATAAATGTTTTTCTGTTTTTCTTGAATCAGTTTTATGGCCTTGTTGTAATAGGTTAAATCGCAAGTTCCGTGAATTTTATTGGCTTTTTTATCAGAAATGTAATCTCCTCTTCTAATATGTACAGCACAAGAATTTGTGCAATTATTTATTTCTTTTTTATAATTGATGGTAGTTTCTGATAATTTTTGTTGAATGGTAAATTGCTCTAATAAAATTGCTCTTATTTCTTTAAAATATTTTTCGGTTTGAAAATATCCTTTTACGTATTCATTACCCGATAAACGGAATAATTTTTCATCAAATAAAAGGCATTTTTCTCTAATGTTTTTTTTGAGTTTAATTTTACCTAAAAAAGTAGAAAACTCATCAGCTGTATCTAAATCAATCTTATATTTATCTAATTGATATCCACCATGTAGTGTATAGGTTTTAAACTTAGAAATATCAATTTGCACTTCAAAACCTAGCTGTTGCAGCGATTTTGCATATGCATATTGAAACATTTGATTTCCAAGACCACCAACTATTCTAACAATAATCATTTAAATTCGAATTTCTGACATCAATTTAACACAAAAGTACAAATGTTATCACGATATTCTTTTATCAATTTTAGGTTTAAAAGGATAGAAAATTATAAATTTGCTTCACTTTTATAAATATGAAGTATACAGAAGCAATTACATCAGAAATATTTAGCGTAATTTCTAAAGCATCAAAAGAAATCAATTTAGATTCTTACGTGATTGGCGGTTTTGTGCGCGATTTTTTTCTGAAAAGATGTACAGCAAAAGATATAGATGTAGTTGCTGTAGGTAGTGGAATCGATTTGGCATTACAAGTGTCTAAATTATTACCCAATAAACCCAAAGTTCAGGTTTTTAAAACTTATGGCACAGCAATGTTGCGTTTTAAAGATGTAGAAATTGAGTTTGTTGGTGCAAGAAAAGAATCGTACACAGAAGAAAGTAGAAATCCTGAAGTTACAGCAGGGACTTTAAAAGACGATCAAAATAGACGAGATTTTACCATAAATGCATTAGCTTTAAGTTTAAATGAAGATAATTTTGGAGAACTTTTAGATCCTTTTAACGGAATAGAAGATTTACAAAATAAAGTGATTAAAACACCTTTAAATCCTGATATTACCTATTCTGATGATCCTTTACGTATGATGCGTGCCATCCGTTTTGCAACACAATTAAATTTTAAAATAGAAGAAGCATCACTTTCTGCTATTGGCAAAAATTCGGACAGACTTAAAATTATTACAAGAGAAAGAATTGTAGATGAATTGAACAAAATTTTATCATCGCCAAAACCTTCTATTGGATTTTTATTGTTAGAAAAAACAAAATTATTGCCGCAAATTTTACCAGAATTGATAGCTTTAAAAGGAGTAGAAGAAGTAGAAGGGCAGAAGCATAAAGATAATTTTTACCATACTTTCGAGGTTGTAGATAATATTGCAAAACATACAGATGATGTTTGGTTAAGATGGGCTGCTTTATTGCACGATATTGGAAAAGCACCTACAAAAAGATTTTCTAAAAAAGTAGGTTGGACCTTCCATTCACATGAATTTGTGGGTTCTAAAATGGTGTATAAAATCTTTAAAAGATTAAAAATGCCTTTGAATAACAAGATGAAATTTGTGCAAAAAATGGTGTTATTAAGTTCTAGACCTATAGTGTTAGCTTCGGATGTAAATGATTCTGCTGTAAGACGTTTGGTTTTTGATGCTGGTGACGATATTAATGACTTAATGACATTGTGCGAGGCAGATATTACCACTAAAAATCCGAGAAAATTTAAACGTTATCATCAAAATTTCGATTTAGTTAGAAAAAAAATAAAAGAAGTAGAAGAACGAGATCGTGTTCGTAATTTTCAGCCACCTGTTACTGGCGAAGAAATTATGGAAGCTTTTAATTTAAAACCTTGTAGAGAAATTGGACAAATAAAAGAAGCGATTAAAGAAGCAATTTTAGATGGTAAAATACCTAATGAACACCAAGCTTCTTATGACTTTATGCTTGAAAAAGGGAAATCTTTAGGCTTAACAATTTCTCAATAAAAAGCTTATGAAATTATTTACAGAACTTAGAACAGTAGTTTTAGAGTTAAGATTGCTTTTTTTTAAAAGTAAACAAGAGTTGGTAATTGTTACAGGTTCTGATAGTTCGCATTTTAAAAGCTTATACCAGCTTTTAGTTAGTTTAAATCGATATGAAAAAAATACCAAAGTTTTAATTTACGATTTGGGAATAACAGATCAAGAAAGTGAAATTTTAAAAAATGATTTTTCTAATTTTGAGCTAAGAAAATTTGACTATTCTAAATACCCATCTTATTTTAATATTAAAATAAACGCAGGAGAATATGCTTGGAAACCTGTAATTATTAATGATGTTTTAAATGAATGTAAAACATCTGTTTGTTGGTTAGATGGAGGTAATAAAGTAACAAAACCACTAATTTTACTTAGAAAAGTGATAGAATTTTACGGATTTTATTCCCCTTTTTCTAAAGGGATAATTTCTGATTGGACTCACCCAAAATCATTAGAGTATTTAGACGTTTTAAATGATAAGAATTTATTGAAACAGAAGAATTTAAATGGTGCTTGTGTTGCTGTTGATTATAATAATATAAAAGCTAGACAGGTAATTAAAAATTGGAGCGATGCTGCAAAAACTAAAGATTGTATTGCTCCACAAGGAAGCAGCAGAGAGAATCACAGACAAGATCAAGCAATTTTATCTGTTTTAGTTTATAAATATCTATTTGATATAGGTAAAAAAATGACGTACAGAAAATTTGGTTTTAAAACACATCAAGATATAGATTAGTTAGATCTATATTTTAACCTAAACTTTGCATAGAAACTAACTTAAAGTATTCACCTTTTTTAGTTAATAAATCGTCGTGTTTTCCTTGCTCTACAATTTTCCCTTTTTTCATTACTACAATTATATCTGCTTTTTGAATGGTAGATAATCTGTGTGCAATTACTAAAGATGTTCTGTTTTGCATCATTTTTTCTAAAGCCACTTGTACCAATTGTTCAGATTCTGTGTCTAAGGCAGAAGTAGCCTCATCTAAAATCATAATTGGTGGATTTTTTAAAACAGCTCTGGCAATAGATAAACGTTGTTTTTGACCTCCAGAAAGAGAGTTTCCACTATCACCAATATTAGTTTTAAGTTTTTCTGGTAAATCCTTAATAAATTCCATAGCATTTGCAATTTCTGCAGCCTCTATAACTTCGGTTTCTGATGCATTTTCTGAACCTAATTTGATATTATTTTCAACAGAATCGTTAAATAAAATAGATT
>QGCY01000213.1_pt1 | contig 10495 bp, 9 predicted proteins | sample 4708041 | NCBI WGS metagenome assembly QGCY01 (sample SAMN08941164, study PRJNA450518) | Sediment metagenome, whole genome shotgun sequencing project. | biome: grassland soil; feature: grassland; material: soil; isolation source: soil 14 days enrichment with methanethiol and mixed carbon source ... | reverse complement strand
AGTCGGTGAAGGGGCAAATCTTGTCTTAACAGCCATATCTGTCTTTCTACTCATTCAAAAAATATATCAGGAAATCGATACACAGCCACACACCAAAATGCAAGCCTTTACACCAATCAGACGAACGTCCAACGCACTATCCGCATAAATAAAAAGCACAAGCTTTGAGGGTTTAATCCCGCCAGAAGGATGGGATAAAGAGCACCAACACCGTCATAACTTCCAGTCGTCCTAAAATCATCCCAAAGCAAAGCAACCACTTAGCCGTATCGGTTAAACTAGAAAAATTACCCGAAGGGCCAATCACATGCCCCAAACCGGGCCCCACATTGGCCACCGCGGTCGCTGCCGCAGTAACCGACGTAATAAAGTCCAATCCGGTCAGCGCCAAGGCAACCGTCAGCAAAACATTCACCAGCACAAACATAAACAAAAAGCCCATCACAGCATGAACAACATCATTGCTCAATGGCTTGCCTTGATACGTCGCCGTAAACACACCATTAGGGTAAACCAATGTCTTCATATAGCGCGACAATGCCTGAAACGCGATGTTAATACGCAACATCTTAATCCCACCAGCCGTTGATCCGGCACAGCCACCAAGATAGGTAATAAAGAAAAAGATCGCGATCGGGAAAGCCCCCCACAGCGTATAATCCGACGTCGCATACCCCGTCGTGGTAATGACAGAAACCACATTAAAAGCGGCATATTTAAAGCTCTCCCAAAAAGAATAAGAGCCATTATACCAAAGAAACATCGTCAGCATCGCGATCACGACACCACAAATCAGACAATAAGCCCGCACCTGAGAATCTTTCAAAAAATCAAAGTCGCCCTTATAGGCATATTTCACATACAAAACAAACGGAATACCGCCCAAAAACATAAACACAGTCGCACTCATATGCAGGGCATAGCCTTGGAAATATCCAAAAGATGCATCATGGGTTGAAAAACCACCCGTCGGAATAGTCGTCAATGCGTGAATCAAGGCCTCAAACCGTGGCATTCCAAACAAATAATAACTGGCAAAACAAGCCGCCGTTAACGCCACATAAACATAAATAATCGACCAAACAACATCATTGGTCTTGGGCATAATCTTTTCAGATTGATCCGATGATTCAGATTTAAAGAGCTGCATCCCGCCAATTTTTAAAAACGGCAGCATAATCATGGCAAAGGCAATAATCCCGATACCGCCGATCCATTGAATAATCGCACGCCAAAGCAGTATCCCGCGCGACATATCATCCAGCCCACTCAACACGGTTGACCCTGTCGTGGTAACACCGGAAACCGATTCAAAAATTGCATCCGTCATAGAGATGTGTAAATCACTGATATAAAGGGGAAACGCCGAAAAGAAACTCAGCGTTAGCCAACTCACCGTCGTCAAGATAAAAGCATGGCGCAACGACAAGGTCGGCGTAAAGCCATGATTAGCCAAACACATCAACACCCCGATAAAAATCGCAAGAACTGAGCTCCACCCAAAGGCACCGGCATTTTGATGCCCGTCAAACAAATCCAGCAAAAACGGACATAAAAGCGCAAGCCCCAATGTCAGCAATAAAATGCCGATCGTAAAAAAAATGATTTGTAACTTCATAGAAAACCGTTGTTTTTTCCCTCTAAGATGTGCTTTAAACCACCTAACTAGTCGTTTTTAGATCGTTTTACGGTCAGGCGCAAGCAACGAAGCGTAGAAATACAACGCAAGAAGCAAAGCAACAGGCCTCGAAAAAAAGACAAGACGACTATAATGTAAGAAAGGATGATGCGCTATGAGTAAAGAAAAAGTTGTTCTCGCCTATTCAGGAGGCCTGGATACTTCGGTAATTTTAAAATGGTTAATCGAAGAAGGCTATGAGGTAATCGCCTATATCGCCGATGTCGGTCAGGAAGAAGATTTCGAAGCCGCCCGCGAAAAAGCATTAAAAGTTGGCGCATCAAAGGTTTACGTCGAAGACTTAAAAGAAGAATTCGTCCGTGATTACATTTTCCCGGCCTTTAAATCCCAAGCCGTCTATGAAGGCCGCTATTTGTTGGGCACATCTGTGGCTCGCCCTCTTATCTCTAAGCGCCAGATCGAAATTGCAGAAGCAGAAAACGCGCAATATGTTTCTCACGGCGCCACAGGAAAGGGAAACGACCAGGTTCGTTTTGAATTGTCCTATTATGCCCTCAATCCTGAGATCAAAGTCCTCGCCCCTTGGAAGATGGACAGTTTCCTCAGCCGTTTCGAAGGCCGCAGCGACATGCTGAACTATGCCGACCAACACGGCATTCCAGTAACGGCAACCCGCAAAAAACCATATTCCGAGGATGATAACCTACTCCACATCTCGCATGAGGCTGGCATTTTGGAAGACCCCAACGCCCCGTGCGCCGAAGATGTTTATTCGCGCACCTCAACGATGAGCGACTGGCCAAACGAACCTGAAATGATTGAACTGACCTTCAAAGACGGTATCGCCGTTGAAGTGAAGAACAAGCAAGACGGTACAACAAAAACCGGCGCACTGGAGCTTTTCCAGTATTTGAACGAGCTTGGCACCAAACACGGCATTGGCCGTTTGGACATGGTTGAAAACCGTTTTGTCGGCATCAAATCACGCGGTGTTTATGAAACACCGGGCGGCGCGATCTTACACAACGCCCACCGTGACCTCGAAGGCCTGACCATGGACCGCGAAGTCATGAAAATCCGTGATACGCTTTCCCTGAAAGTGGCTGAGCTTATCTATAACGGCTTTTGGTTTGCGCCTGAATTTGATCTATTGATGACCACCATGAACAAAGCCCAAGAAAACGTCACCGGCACGGTCACCGTTCAGCTGTTCAAAGGCAGCGCCTACCCGGTTGCACGCACGTCGCCAACCGCACTTTATGATCCACTGCAATCTTCCATGGATGAAGAAGGCGGCTATGATCAAAAAGACGCCGAAGGCTTTATCAAGATCAATGCGGTACGTTTGAAAAACAACACCAATATCCGCGGCGCAGCAATGGCCAAGCCAACAAGCAAATCCAAAGCAGCGTAAGACAAAGCTAGCAAACAAAAACGAATAAAAAGCCCAATGGACATAGTATGCGCTATTGGGCTTTTTATTTGCAGCCTATTCCGTCATCGGCAAGGATTTTCTAAAAATGATGCTAGGCCTATCCATTCCCATCGGACTGGTCTTGGGAATCCATTACGGCATTAAAAGCTACTTGGAATAAATCTCCTAATCTAGATTTAGCGTAAACACATCGCTATGCTCAGCTTCTAACGCCGTCTTGTTGGGTGTGATGCCTTGCGCACGTAAAGAAGCCATCAATTCAAAAGCTTCAACCGATCGCTGCAAAATCAGTTTTTCGAAATCACGGCGCAGCATAACTTCTTCGTTAATTTCTTCCGGACCGATATAATCAAGCAACTCATCGTCCACCCAAGAATCAGACGACATCCCTCTTTCAGAAGGCTTACCCTTCACATGGGTCAAAGTCATGCCCGGGGTTGCAAACTCATGCCACGCATAACGCAGCAATTCATCCATATCAGGATCCTCATCCATCGGGATATCAACATAAACATGGTCAAAATTTTCAAGATCCAGCAAAGCATCATCTAATAATGCAAATCTGATATTTGACCGAATATTATGCTTACTACTACTGCCCTGTGCTCTGGTATAAGCCACTGCATCTCTGAGCTTATCAAGCTCTTTTCGATCCGGATGCGCGATACAAATATAATCATCCGAGCACGAAGTACCCCGGCTAACTTTCTCGATCGCCGCAATCAAACGAATGCTGTTATCCGTCAAATTCCCTGCTCTAGAAACCTGAGCTACAATTAAACTCTGATCGCCCTTTTTCTGATCGGACAAATCACAAGCAGAACTCATCCGGTCAAGTGTCCGCAAATGTCCGGTTAACTTATTCGTGACCGTTTTCGCATCATAGTTCAGCGCCTTCATCAGTTTTTCCGCACGCACAGCCTTTTCCGGCATCGTCCGTTGAACCTCTGTCCAAGCATCCAGAAACTGTTTGCGGTTATGCGTATCACATTTTCCCTCTTCAAATCCGGTCGCAAAAGCCGTCAAAAAAGCATAAGCCTCCTGCCCCTCTAATCGACGGGCATGCTTATCATTACTAACATCGGGAAAATCTACAAAATCTTCCATAGCACCATACCAAATCTGCCGCGCACAACTCATCGTGTACAACGGTTGATGCTCGGCTCGCCAGGTTTCAATTGCATCTTGCACCTCGGGCGGACGGGTCTTGGTCATGGTTTCAAAATCCATAACCACCAAATTATTAACGTAAATATCATCACTTGATATACGTTCTTGCTCCCAACGCTTACTAATAGACAAGACACCCTCGCTTGATTTGTTTTTTATGATTTAGGTCCGATTATTTACCATAACAACAAACCCAAATCAAGTTTATTGTTTTAAGCATAAGTTTCGTATAAAACGAGTTGTTTTTTAAACCAGACCAGAAAAAAGCACATGACAAAGCCAGACCAAAAATCAAATGCAATGTGGGGCGGACGCTTCGAAGAAAAACCATCCGATATTATGGAGCAAATCAATGCCTCCATCGGTGTAGATCAACGCTTGTGGCGTCAGGATATAGAAGGCTCAACCGCGCACGCAAAAATGCTGGTCAAGCAAGGCATCATCACCTCCGCCGATGGCGAAGCAATCTTGAGCGGCCTCACCCAAGTTGCCGAAGAAATTGCCGCAGGCAAACTGGAGTTTACCCCCGCGCTCGAAGACATTCATATGAATATCGAAAACCGCCTGAAAGAAATCATCGGCGAAGCTGCCGGCCGCTTACATACGGCACGCTCCCGCAACGATCAGGTCGCCACCGATTTCCGCATGTGGGTTCGCGGGGCTTGTGAAGACACGATCAAAACCATCGAAAGACTACAAGCAACACTGGAAAGACTCACCGATAAACACGCCAACGACGTCATGCCCGGCTTCACCCACCTGCAAGCCGCTCAACCCATCACACTGGGCCGTCATTTAGATGCTTACAACCAAATGCTAAGCCGCGATAAAAGCCGCTTTATCGATTGTCGTAAACGCGTCAATGAAAGCCCACTGGGCGCCGCCGCACTGGCTGGAACGCCCTACCCGATTGACCGCAATTACACAGCAACCGAGCTTGGCTTTGATCGCCCATTACTCAATACGCTGGATGCCGTCAGCGCCCGTGACTTTGCCAACGAATTCCTATTTGTTAGCGCCCAATGCGGCCTGCATTTATCACGCCTCGCCGAAGAAATCATCATCTGGGCCACCCCGCAATTTGGCTACATCACCCTCAGCGACGCATGGAGCACCGGAAGCTCCATCATGCCGCAAAAGAAAAATCCGGATGCCGCTGAACTGGTACGCGGTAAAACCGGCCGCCTCAACGGCAATCTGGTGCAAATGCTGACCGTGATGAAAGCCCTACCACTGGCTTACAACAAGGATATGCAAGAAGACAAAGAAAGCACCTTTGACTCCTTCGATACGCTGCACCTGTGTCTAGAATCCATGAACGGCATGTTGGAAAGCGCAACCTTTAACACACCAAGAATGCTGGAAAGCGCAGAGCTCGGCTTCACCACCGCCACGGCATTGGCCGATTGGCTGGTGATGGAGCTTAACCTACCCTTCCGCGAAGCCCATCATGTAACTGGCGCCATTGTGAAATTGGCCGAAACCAAGGGATGTAAGCTCGATGAGCTTGCCCTTGGCGATATGCAATCCATCAATAGCGCCATTACCGATGACATCTACCGCGTTTTATCAGTAAAACGCTAATTTTTCTCTTCCTTTGTTCTTGACCCTATCAAAGCAATTTTGATAAACACTCCCTAACACGGAAAATCGGTCAAGGGTGCAGCCACAAGCACCCTAACCACTGAGTAAAGAACGGTAATAGAAAATGAGTAACCCTACCTCACCGGAAGCGGTGATGGCTCCCTTTGCGGAGGCCACTTGCACGACTACGCCGAAATCATTAGAAGCAGCCAATACCAACATCCAGCCCATCACCAATCTTGCATTATTACGAGATGACCAAACCCAAAAGCCTTGTGATCTACCGCCATCCCCTTGGGATGCATCAATGTGGATCGGCTAAAAGCTGAAACTAAAACACAAAAAAAAGGCGCCCCAACTTTGGAGGCGCCCTTCTATAAAACTTAAAGCTGATCAAACCAGACTTGATTTAATCATTCAAACCATCTGAATCTTCTGCTGTCGCAGAACCTTGCTGAGCTTCATATTGCTTTTTCATCTCTTCAACTGAAGGGTATTTTTCTGCATCAATACCACAGTTTTTAGACATCGCAATGGTTGCCAAATGGTTATAACGCTGACGATATGCTTCATATTCAGTTTGCTCAGCGTTCTTAAAGTCCATAAAGAACCAAGGCACTAACAAAAACCAACCCGCAACGCCCAGCGCTACATTTTTACCTGTCTTATCCGTCTTAGGCAGCAAACGTTGAATTTCAGACTGAACCGTCGTTAATTCATATTTCAAAGCCTTACAAGATTTATCCTGATCCCCATACTGGGAAATCATAACAGGGGTCGCTGTTCTACCGCCACAAGCGCTAAGCAACAACACATTCAACATCAAAAAAACAGAAACTAATCTCATCGTACTCCAACCTATTATTATTAAAAGAAAAACGCATCCTAACGGGTAATGACCCATAAATCCACAACAAATAGTAGTGCCCTTTAAGAGCAAGCCTCACTAATCGCATGCAAAATATTCACTGTTGCTTGCAAGGGGCCTTTATCATGGCTGCCGATATAATAAGTGCCATCAATAAAGCTGGCACCGCCTTGCACATAAAACGGCACGCTATCCGGCGAAAACGGCCCCAACACCGCCGCTATCAGGTCCCCTTTCTCACGCATAGCTTGCTGCAGCAATACCGGGGAAACCATCTGCCCACCGGCACGCCCTAACGTCACATAATCCACGCCCGCAGCCAGCCCCTCGCTTAAAGCCGTGAGACTTTCCCCACAGGCAAGGCCAATAATCGCGTCCGCCCCCAACAAGGCACGCGCATCTGCCAACGCCTTCGCATCATCAATAATCACACCATCCGCCCCTAAATCACGGGCAGCCTCAACAGACCCTTTTACAATCGAAACCAAGCCGCTTAATTTAGCGACTTCGACAAAAGCGGCCGCTTTTTCCAGCGCCTCACGTTGAAAATTTTGATCCAAAGAAATTTCCAACGCGTACATATTCTTCGCATAACCGGAGCAACGCTTAATCGCGCTCACAAACGCACCGATCAACGGCGTCCAATGCGCCATATCCGGATCATGGTTTATCCGCATATAAAGCCCGCACGGGGGCGCTCCGCTCTTGTCTGATTGCTTTTCCTCTGCCATGCTGGCCTTATGCCTGAAAGCTTATTACAGATCAAGAATTTAAACCTGTCCTTTGGCGAAACACCCGTCGTTCAGGATGTCTCGTTTTCCATCAAGGCCGGGCAAACCACGGCGCTGGTTGGGGAAAGTGGCTCGGGCAAATCCGTCACCGCCCTTTCCATTATGAAGCTACTGCCCGCCTCGGCCCATTACGGCGAAAATTCCGCCATTATGATGGGCAATGAAAACTTACTGGATAAAAGCGAATCCCAAATGCGCGGGGTGCGCGGCACCAAAATCGGCATCATTTTCCAAGAGCCTTTAACCGCACTGAACCCGCTCCATACAATTGAAAAACAAATTGAAGAGCCTTTAATCCTGCACACAACGCAAAACAATGAACAACGCAAAGCCCGCATTTTAGAATTACTCGACTTGGTGGGATTAGAACAATTAAAAGAGCGCCTGAACGCCTACCCGCATGAGCTATCCGGCGGGCAACGCCAGCGCGTCATGATCGCCATGGCACTGGCCAATGAGCCTGATTTACTGATCGCTGATGAACCCACAACCGCGCTAGACGTCACAATCCAAGCCCAGATTCTGGCGCTTCTGGCTGATCTAAAATCCCGCCTGAATATGGGCCTACTGCTGATCACCCACGACCTGGGCATCGTAGAAAACATGGCCGATCATGTCTGCGTCATGGAAAAAGGTAAGCTGGTCGAACAAGGCCCCACCAAAGATCTGTTTAACAAACCCCAGCACGATTACACCAAGCACCTGCTGAACACCCGCCCGCATGGCAGCGCCCGCGCATGCCCGAAAAATGCAAAAACCCTGTTAAGTGCAACAGATATCAAAATTCACTTTCCCAAAAAGAAGAACTTCTTCGGCCAGACAACCCAGTGGGTCAAAGCCGTCGATGGTATCTCGCTCTCGATCAAACAAGGCCAAACCATCGGCATCGTTGGCGAAAGTGGCTCAGGCAAATCAACGCTAGGCTTAGGGCTTCTGAGGCTAACCCGCGCCAATGGCACCCTCGAATTCGAAGGCAATGACGTTCTTTCCCTGAACAAACACGCCTTAAAAGCGCTGCGCGCCGACATGCAAATCGTCTTTCAGGACCCTTTTGGCTCGCTCTCCCCACGGATGAGCATCGCCGAAATCATCGCCGAAGGCCTAAAAGTGCATGAACCTGCCCTATCGTCACAAGATCGCGAAGCCCGTGTGATCACAGCCCTCGAGCAAGTCCGAATGGACCCGGCCATGCGTCACCGCTATCCGCATGAATTTTCCGGGGGCCAGCGTCAGCGAATCTCCATCGCCCGCGCCCTGATCTTAAAGCCTAAGCTCATCGTGCTGGATGAGCCTACCAGCGCACTTGATGTCTCCGTCCAAGCAGAAATCGTCGATTTATTACGGGACCTTCAAAAAGAACACACCCTTAGCTATATCTTTATCAGTCATGATCTGCGCGTCGTCAAAGCCATGTCGCATGAGATCATCGTAATGAAAGACGGCAAAGTGGTGGAAAACGGCAGCGCCGAAGCCATCTTCGAACATCCTAAAGAGCCTTATACCCAGGCCCTACTGGCCGCAGCCCTGAACCTAAAGCCTCTCGCCGCCTGATTTTTGCGTTGCACTACCGCGCTATGCTATAATGATAGACTTGCAAGAACAGCTCTGAGAGGTAAGCACCTCAAAAGATAAAGCCTTGCAATTAAAGAACCGGGCGTGTAAAACAACCGGACTTTAAACATTTAATCCTTTTAGAAAGAGGTGAGAGTTTTGGTAGGAGTTAACGTACGCGATAACAACGTTGAAAAAGCGCTTCGTATCTTGAAAAAGAAAATGCAGCGTGAAGGCGTCTTCCGTGAGATGAAATTACGTCGTCACTATGAGAAGCCTTCTGAGAAGAAGTTACGCGAAAAGTCCGAATCCGTGCGCCGTTCCCGCAAAATGGATCGCAAGCGCCGCGAACGTACGGGCTTTTAAAAGACCCCAAACAAACTTTTTTATTAAGAATTTAAAAAGCCCCACACGGGGCTTTTTTTCATGACCTAACCAAAGATATATTCTCTTAACGCTTCAGGGCTCATCGGCCCTGAAATTGGCTCAACAACTTTTTCAGGTTTCTCAACCTCAGGAAAAGCTTCAATTAGCTCCCGTGCCATCCGCATTGCAGATGACCCCGTTAAGAATTTAACAACATCATTGATTTTATCTTGGGCTTGCTTGGGCGACACGCTCAGCTGGGCAGCAATATCACCAACACCGTTGCCTTCAATACAAATCCAGCGGGCTATTTTCTTGTTTTCTGTTGTGTCTTGGCGACATCCCTTCAAAAGGTCATTCAAGAAATCGCGCTTATCACTATATGATACGTTATGATCATCCCCACGATCCAGAAAATCGATATAAAACCCCGGCAGTTTCGAACGTGGATCGGCTGGTTGAGATACATCACGTGGCGCTCTATCACGCGCTACGCCTTTATGCTTCGCTGAAATACTCATAATTACACCCTAGTTACTCAGTTTATTATTCTTATGATTAAACTGTTTTTACATAAAAATAATTTCGGGTGCAAGAAAATATTAGAAAAATCTTTATAACGGCGCGCAAGCTTGACGTAGCCAGCTTATATTTGAATGGCTCAATCCCTTATCAACCAAGGCTTCCAACACGCGACCATGATAAGAATCAATCCATACTTTTTCGTCCGCCGATAACAGCTCCACCAAAATAAGATTACGATCAAACGGCACCAGCGACACGGTTTCAAAACATAACATGCCCGCCTGCACCGCAGATTGCACAAATACCAAATTCTCACAGCGTATCCCGTGGGAGCCTTCTTCATAATAGCCCGGCTCATTGGAAATCAACATACCGACCGTAAAAAGCGCCTGCCCGCGCGGAGAAATGCTGGCGGCTTCTTCATGCACGTGGAGATAACACCCAACCCCGTGACCGGTGCCATGCGCGTAATCCAATCCATCCTGCCACAAAGGCTGGCGCGCCAATGCGTCAATTTGCGCCCCGTTGGTATGCATCGGAAATTGTGCCCGCGCAACGGCTATATG
>QGCY01000212.1_pt1 | contig 10516 bp, 8 predicted proteins | sample 4708041 | NCBI WGS metagenome assembly QGCY01 (sample SAMN08941164, study PRJNA450518) | Sediment metagenome, whole genome shotgun sequencing project. | biome: grassland soil; feature: grassland; material: soil; isolation source: soil 14 days enrichment with methanethiol and mixed carbon source ... | reverse complement strand
CATTAAAAATTCTGTAAAAGACCTAAATTTATTTAGACTAATTATAAATAAGACTATATTTGTCAAAAATTAAATTTATGTTTTTTTTAAGAACGCTATTTTTCTTCTTCATATCTTTTTCTGTTTTCGGACAAAATGGAAACATCGTTGGAAAAGTTAACCTAGATAATAATGAGCCTGCAACAGGAGTATACATTGCTCTAACAGGAACCGAAAAAACATTTGAAACAACATCAGATTTTAATGGTCATTTTTCTTTTAATAATATTCCTTTTGGCAATTACAAAGCTAAATTTCTTTCTCTAAACTCAAAACCAAAAACGGTAGATATAAACGTAAATTCTAAAACAAAAAATGTTACTGTTACTCTAGAATTTGCAAACAATAAACTAGATGAAATTAGCGTAATTACAAAAACCGAAAAAACAAAAAAAGAAACACAAGGTTTTGTAGTAAATATTATAGAAACCAAAGAAGCTAGTATTAGAAACATACAAACTAACGAGTTGTTAAACACTACAGTTGGTGTAAAATTAAGGCAAAATGGAGGTTTAGGTTCTAATGTAGAATATTCTTTAAATGGTTTATCTGGTAGATCTATCAGTATTTTTATTGATGGAATTCCTATTTCTGTCTACGGATCTTCTTTTAGCTTAAACAGCATCCCTCCTTCTATGATCGAGAATATTGAAGTCTACAAAGGTGTTGTTCCTGGGCATTTAGCTGATGATGCTTTAGGTGGCGCAATTAATATTGTGATGAAAAAAGGAGCAAAAACAAATTTAAATGCTGCTGTTTCTTATGGTTCTTTCAACACTTTTCAAGCAAGTATAAATAGTTTGTATCGCTACAAAAACTCAGGGTTTACCATTAAAGCTTCTGGTTTTCATAATTATTCTGATAACGATTATAAAATTAGCGGAAAAACAATTGTAGATAAAGGTTTGGGTGGTGTACAAACGCTAATAACTGCTAGAAGATTTAACGATGCTTACAGATCTACAGGTGGTATGTTACAATTTGGTTATACAGATGTAAAATGGGCAGATCAATTTTTAATTGGTATTACCGGTTCTGATGATTATAAAGAAGTACAACATGGAGCTTTTGTAAACACAACACCTTACAATGGTAGATTTTTAGAATCTGATGCTTTGCTTACTAATTTAACTTACATTAAAAAAGATTTCTTAACCAAAGGTTTAGACGTAAATATAAACGGTTTAATTGGTAAAAGAAACAGAGTGGTAAATGATACTACTGCAATTGCGTATAGTTGGACAGGAGAAAGAGCAATTGATTATAAAGGTGATGAATTTGAATATATCTGGGGATCTCAAAATGAAAACGGACCTACTTTATTAAACATCAAAAGAAAAGTAGCTTCTTTAAGATCGGGTGTTTCTTACCAAATTAATAAAAAGCATAAAGTATTATTAAATCATGTTTATAGTGGTGTAGATAGAGAAGATTCTGATGAAATGATTTCTCTTTTAGAAAACACGTTTCAGCAAACCAGCGATTTATATAAAAACATTTTTTCTTTAAGTTACGAAATAAGCGCTTTTAACAATAAACTGAAAACAAATATTTTTGGCAAACATTACCGTCAAAAAGTGTTAAACACATCTCCAGAATGGAATGATGCAGAAACTGAAATTATTGATGAAACATACCAAAGTAATAAAAATTACAACGGATATGGATTAGCTACATCTTACGCAATTTTACCCAATTTAACAGTTTTAGCATCAACAGAAAAAGCAGTAAGATTACCTAGCGAAACAGAAGTTTTTGGAGATTTAGGAGACAATACCATTGCAAACCTAAGTATAAAACCAGAAATCAGCCACAATTACAATTTAGGTTTTCGTTTCGGAAAATTCTATATTAAAAAACATGGCTTAGTGGTTTCTACCAATCTTTTTTCTAGAAATATAAAAGATTTAATTGGTTTTGATATTGATGGATGGGAGAATGATGAATTGGTACAATATGCCAATTTTAATCAAGAAAGTACTTCTAAAGGAATAGAAGCTCAAATTAATTATACTTACAATAATAATTTCGGGTTTAATTTTAACTTTTCGCGTTTAAGTTTAAAAACCAAAAACACAGCTGGTATTACAGTAGATGTACCTAATACACCTTTGTTTACCATGAATACCTCTTTACGATATTCTTTAAAAAACGTCTTTCAAAACAACACTCGTTTAAACCTATTTTATAACGCCTATTTTACAGACGAATTCTCTTACATAGTGCCTCAAGGAACCAATACAGTTGGGCAAGAAAAGTTTTTAATTCCGAAACAATTTATACAAGACATTGGCTTGAGCTATACATTCCCTAAGAAAAAATTTGTTTTAAGTTTCGACGCTAAAAATATTTTTGATGAAGCTGCCTACGATAATTTATCTGTACAAAAACCAGGACGTGCATTTTACCTAAAATTAAATTACTCAATAAATAAATTTTAACCATAACCTTTCAAATAAAACTAAAATGAAAAAATCTATTTTAAATTATAAAGCATTAGCTTTTATACTAACTTTTGGACTATTAAACGCATGTAGTAACGATGTAAATGTAGTTACTGAACCAGAGCCAGAAGAACCAACAGAAGCTAGATGGATAACTATTGCAGGTGCAAAAATGGGTGAAGAACCAGGTGATGGAAATGGAGGAACATTAATTTACGCTGTTTCTAGTGATGATGCAAAAGACCCAAATGTTTCTATAAATCCGTTTGAAAATGGATTTGTAGCACCATCTAACAGAACTGCAAGATTACAAGCTTCAGAAGATGGTAGCACAATATTTAACATTAGTTATGCAGGTGATACTGGAGGTATTTACACAAAATATACTGTAGAAGGTGGACAAACTTTTACTCAAACTGGTACAGAAGTAAGTATTTCTGAATATGTGGGTACAGCTCCTAGATGGATTAAATTATTTGACGGAGACCAAACTGGTGCTGCTGTTTATGTATCTACAGAACATGAAATTAATGATAATGGTACAGAAGATGTTGCAGATGATATTTATGTACGTACAAGTGCAACTATTGGTATTGTTACTTTAGATTTAGTAAACTCATCTATTAAAAACTTTCAAACTTATGAGGTTCCTTTGAGTGATGAAGAAGAAGCTAAAGGATATTACATTTCTAGAATTGATATGCCAACTTTAAATACTGCTGGAGATAAATTATATATTGGTGCACGTTTAAGTAAAGTAGACCCAACTACTGTAGAAAGTGATAGCGATTACGAAATTTTAGGTTCTAAAACTATTGTAGTAGATTATCCTTCTTTATTAAATGCAACTGTAATTACCTCTACTGTAGGTCATGGAGATACAAATGGTTATAGAAGTATAAATGCTTTTGAATACAATGGAAGTGTTTACCAAGCAAACCAAAACGATCCAGAAGGTTCTCATATTTTAAAAATTGATGCAGATAATAACTATGATAATTCTTACGACTTTAATTTAGATGCTGCTTTAGGAGTTACAGGTACTTATGTTTTGGCTTGGAGACCAGCTGCAAACGGAAAAGCGGTTTTAGCTTATCGTCATGAAAACTCTCAAGAAGGTATTTCTGGTAGAGGAGAAAGTTATTTTTCTTTGGTTGATTTAGATGCAAAAACAGCTACAAAAATTGAAGATATTCCATATGAAATAGACATGGAAATGTTTCAATACCAAGGGTTTGCTGTAGATGGTAATGAAATCTACTTTACTGCAGCTGCTGTAGGAAAAAATGGTAACATTTATGTAATTGACACAGAAACTGGTGTAGTTACAAAAGGTGCTGAATTAGAAAACGCAGAAGGAAGTCATTTTATTGGTGCTTGGTAAGCCCAAAATAAATTCTAGTAAAAAAGGTGTAAGAACAAATCTTACACCTTTTTTGTTTTTTAAAAGAACCTTTTATTCTGTTTTAGTAAAAAAGCCAGCAAACTAGTCTAGCCCTGATTGAACGACTTGTTTGAGCTCTTTTTGTTTTTCACAAAAAAGCGAGTAGTGAAAGCAGGAAATAGCTACTAAAAAATAATATTTTTATACACTTGCTATTAGTTTCTACCTTTTTCATTTGGATATAATCCAGGTAAATTATCGCTCTGAAAATATGCTTTTGTTTCGATATTTATAGCAGTAATTTTACCTTTAAACGCAGCTCCTGTATCTATATTCCAAAGATTTGCAATGTTAACTGGTGTTGGTATTCCGTAATTTGTTGTGGGTGTATGCCCAATATAAATTTCTTTGTAATGTTGTAATCTTTTTGGGTAATAAGAGGCCTCTGAGGTTAGTTTTTTATCCATAGCCAAAGTCATTTCCCACAAAGTTCTGTCTAAACAAAAAGTTTTCTGAAAAGCTTCTTTTTCTACACCATGCATAGAGGTAAAACCTGCGTGTAAAAACAATCGGTTTTCATTGTCTAAATAATACATTTTGGCATTTTCGAAAAAAGCAATGTGTTCCTTTTTTTCTGCTAAAGAAAAATCGTGGTAACTCTCCATAGTTTCTTTGCCTCCATGCATGTACCAAGAAGGATTTACAGTATCGTTTTTTAGCCAATCTTCGCACCAAACATCATGATTTCCTTTTATAAAAATGCAGTCTATTCTTTTTGATAAATCGATTAAAGTATCCACTACTTGTGCAGACTCGCTCCAGCCATCTACATAATCTCCCATAAAGATAATTTTATCTCCGTCTTTAAGTTCTAATTGATTTAATACTTGAGTAAGTGCTTTTAAACCTCCGTGAATATCTCCAATTGCAAATGTTCTCATTTTCTTTTTTTAGTTGAACAAAACTAACTGGTTTTTGCTGAAACTAAAATAATTGATATTAAATTATTATTAAAAATACTGCCCAATACCAAAAACCAAACCTCCTTTAGATTGGCCTGAATGATTTAAAACACTAAATCCATAATCGATTCTAAAGGTTGCATTGTATATTTTTTTACTGATAAAACGCAACCCAACTCCAGAATAAATCCTGATAATTTCGCTTTTAAAAAAGTCGTTAAATTTACCTCCAGGTGTTCTCCAAGAACCAAAATCTGTAAAAAGATTGGTTTGTATGGCCAGCCATTTTTTATCGTAAATTGTGTGTCTGTATTCAGAATTTAAAACAAAACTTCCTGTTCCTCTATCTACTAAAATCCCTACACCTCTTAAGTTTACATTATTATCTACTGCAAATGGTGCAAAAGGCGTGTTTTCGTTAGATGATAAACCAAAACGCAATCTGTTTGCCCAATTTCCTTTTTTTCCAATTCTTTTAAAATAAAAGAAATCGTTCCAAAAAATGTAAAAATCGTTTTGAAAATCATTTTCTGTAATTACATATTGTGTGTATAAAACACTTTTAAAACCACTTATATATTGATAAAAATAGTCTAAACTATTAAATGAATATACCATTTTAAGCAAGGCTTTGTTTAAATTCAGTTTTTGTGGAATTGCTGGATCTGTGGCTCCTGATAAATATTGATATTTTTCTTTAAATAAATTTATACCAAAATTAATTTCATGTTTTAGATTGATTTGATACAGGCCTAAAGCTTCTACAGAAGTATTATTGTACAAATAATTGGCAGATTGATTTTTAAAATAAAGTGGTTCTTCGCTTTTCCAGTTTTGATGATTTAAAGCCAAACCCCATTTTTTAGAAAACAAATTGGGTGCTTTAAAATTAATGGCATAAGAATCGAAACCATTATTTTGATAAAAGCCACCAAGGGTGATGTTTCTACCTAAAAAATTATAATCGTACAAACCTAATTTGTATGAAAACTGATTGTTTGTGGTTGTCCAAAGATTTACATTTGGTAAAATGGTGTAATTTTCTTCGATGTAAATAAAAACGGTATATAAGTTTTTTTCTGAATGAAACACTTGATAATAAGCGTGACTAATTGCTGGCAATCTTTTTAAAAGAACAATATCTTTCTCTAAACTAATTGAATCTAAAGCTTGCCCTTCTTTTGATGTTAAAATTGATTTTAAAAAACCAACATTTACCTTTTTTGCTCCCTGTATTTTTAGCGCCTCAATTTGTTTTTCTTGAGATAAAATACCTGCAGAACATCCTAAAAAAAATAAAAAGAAGAGAAATTTTCTCAGTGGCATTATTGGGCTGTAAATGAATTTTCTATCACCAAATTTACCCAATTATCTTCACTTACAGCCATAAGTGTAAAATTATACGTAGCCTCTGCTACTAAAACTTCTGTTGTTGTGGTATTAATATCTAATACAACATTGCTTGTATCGTAAAATTGAAAATATTGATCGTAAGTATAAGTACCTGAAATAAATTCGTCATCTTCATCAGAAATAACCTGAAAATAAATGGCATTATCTGTGGTATCAAAATCAGACCAAGTAAATTTTGGCATTAAACTTTCTGTTTGATCAATTTCTACTTCTTCTTCCCAAACTGTTGAATTTGATGCATTTTTTAAACGAATAGGATTCGATTTATGAAATTTATCATCTGTTAAATACGTAACAATACACCAAGCTTCTTCTGAATCTGATCTTGTAAACTGTTCTAGTTTTCCACCAAAAACATCGCTAGAGGTTAAGCTTTCTCTTCTGTAATTCGAAAAATCATTTTCGTCTACGTCTGTACCTTCTGTTTCGTAATATCTAATGTCTGTTGCACCATCTATTGGATAATAAAAAATATAAGTTGTACTTGTACTACCGTCTGCAGTTGCTGCACAAGCAATTACTTCGTCTAAAGTTCTACTAGAATTGGTTGTAATATATTCTTCTAAATTTCTTGGAGTGGTAATATCATTATCTTCTGAACACGAAAAAAACAATAAGCTACTGATAAAAATAAAAAGAAAATATTTCAACTTCATATACATATTACATTTTAAAGGTCATAATTGGCAATGTTGCATGGTTAGAAACATCCTCTGAAATACTACCAGAAAAAAGGTGCGCTAAACCTGTTCTACCATGAGTTATTAAGGTAATTAAATCTGCACCTGCTGCATTAGAATAACTTAAAATTCCTTGTTCTATAGATTTTGCACATACATAATTAACGTTAATTAATCTATCTATATTACCTTCTGCTTTCAATAAAAAATTATTTGCTAAGGCATCCATTTCTGGAGTAGTTTTAAAGTTTTCGTTTGGTAAATTTACGTATATTAAATGTTTTTTTGCGTTTAAAAAATCTAAAGTAGCTAGCATATTTTTGTATGCTGGTATAGATTCTTCAGAAAAATCTGTTGCAAAAACTATATTTTTAAAATTAGCATCATTCAATTCGTTTTTAATTACCAAAACTGGCACTTCTGAATGTCTGATTACTTTTTCTGTATTAGAACCTGTAAAAAATTCTTTAAAACCTGTTGCACCTTCAGAACCCATAATTACCAAATCTGCATTTATTTCTTTAGCAATTTCATTTATTTCGCTAAAAACTTTATAATGCTTAACCACAGGAACTACTTTTACTTCTTGTAAAAATTCTTTTTGTAAAAAGTTTTTAAACTTTTTTTCGGCCATTTTTAAGAAATAAATAGATTTTTCTTGACTAAAATCAGGACTTTGAGATAAATTAATTTCTTGAATATCTAACATGTGTAACGCATAAATTACAGCCTCTGTTTTTTTAGCAAGTAAAGCTGCTGCTTTTAATGCATATTCAGAATAATTTGAAAAATCTATAGGTACAATAATTTTTTTCATCATGGTCTTTTTAAAATTTCTGTGGCAAATATAAATTCGATATCTAATTTATTTTAAGATATATATCATATTTGTAAAATTATTTATGATATAATTTTTTTAAAAGTTCTTCAGCTGGTTTATTTTGAGGTGTAAACCTGTTATTTTCTATACCACCAACTTTATCATGTCTATGAAACCATTTCCAAACAAAACCACCTGCAAACCATTCTTCGTTCCAGAATTGATTGTGTATGGCTTGTAAACCATTGGCTTGTGCTTCTAAGTTTACACTGTCTTGCATTCTATTAAATTCCCAAGGTCTTCTACCTGTAAAATCTACACTTCTATAGCCAAACTCTGTAAACAAAACTGGTTTATTTACTTTATTCTGAACCTGAATAATTTCGGCTTTATGAGTTTTCCAACCTTCTTCAAAATCGAATACAGTTGGCGATTTTTTTTCTGATAAAGGAAAATAAGCATCAATACCAATAAAATCTAATTGATGCCAAAAAGGCAATCTTTTGTACTCATCCCAATTGGCTGCATACGTAAGTTTACCTTTATAAATTTGTCGAATATCTTTGATTAATTTTTGCCAGTAATCAGGTCTGTTCACCACAAATTCTTCCAACTCTGTACCAATACAAAGAATTTCTGCATTAATATTTTCTGCAGCTTTGGCATAGGTTAATATATAATCTCGATAACTGTTTTCTAAAATAATCCAATTTTCTTCAGAATTTGCTTTTAAATCACCAGTAAAACCACCTCTTCTTATCCATAAATGTGGTTTAATCATAATTTTTACATCAACTTTTTGAAATTCTCTAGCATATTGTAATAAACCATTTTCAGATTCTCCAAACCATTCTCTATTGGTATTAAACTCAACTTTTGGAATTTCGATATTTCTGATAAAACTATAAGGCATTAAAGCTACATAATTGCCTTTTACGTTTAAAACAGGTTTAATATGTTTAATGTTTATAGAATCTCTAGATGCTACAAAACTGACTCCGTTAATTTTTTTAGATTGACTAGTGCAAGAAAATTGCAAAAAGAGAATACCTATTAGTAAGAGATGTTTTGTTTTCATAAATCCCTTAAAAATAGTATTTTTTACTAAAACAACGCTCTTAAACCAATGTTAAAACTTTGCCCTAAACCTGTATCATTACCTCTTACAAATTTACTGTACAAAATTTCTAAGTTTAACACTTCTGTTAATTGATATTTACCTCCAAAACCCAAAGCTGTAAAATCTTGCGTAAAATCTCCAAAACGTTGATAATGTTGTACAAACCCTAAAATTGTAGATTTATCACTAGGAAAATAACTCATAAAAACACCTGGTGCCAATACAAAAGTTTTATCAGCAAAACTAGCATCATCACCAAAATTATATTCTGTATTTAACTCTGTAAACAATTGCCAATTACCACTTGGCAAAGTATAATCATAAAAAAAACGATTCTGAAAAGTATAAGCTGTTTGATCTAAATAGACTCCATTAGCATCAGATTCTTCATCTATTAAAGGTATATGAAATGCACTTTGAATCGAAAAATTACCAACACTTTCTATAGGTTGCCATTTTAAAGCAGGTGCAAAAGAAGACAAACCATTTCTAGAACTATTGTCATCAGCAAAATTAAACACAGAAGTAGCGCTTTTACCATTATTGGTATTAGATCTGTACTCTAACAACAAACCAATATTTAGCCTGTTATTATCAGAAACTCCTGTAAAAATATCTAAGGTAGAAGTAAAGTAATTTTCTCTTAATTTATCTGCTTTTATTCCATTATTTGTGGCTTTTGTTTCTGTGTATAAATTGTTAAAAAACTTAATATCCCACTGTCCTTTGTTTAATAATTTTGATGGTGTATAAGTTTGAATATTACTAGCTTTCGCTGAATTTAACTCATTATTTTCTTGGCCAACTATTGTAAGATTAACAAGAAAAAAGAAAGCTACTAAAATTTTAAAATTACTATTTTTCATTTTGGTTGATTTTAATTTGTTTTCGATAAATATTACAACATCAGTCTTCTCATTTTTTAAATACTTACAGTTTTAATTTTTGAGATTTTATTTATATCGATTCTAAATTACTTTCTGTTTTTAAGTTATTAACTTTAGCTTCGACATAAACCAAGAACTAATTAATTAACCATGCAACATATTGTTATTATAGGAAATGGAATTTCTGGAGTTACAGCTGCTAGACACATCAGAAAAAATTCTGATAGTAAAATAACCCTTATATCTGCAGAAACAAAGTACTTCTTCTCTAGAACTGCGCTCATGTATATTTATATGGGGCACATGAAATTTGAACATACACAACCTTACGAAAATTGGTTTTGGGATAAAAATAAAATCGATTTAAAAGAAGGTTTTGTTTCTAAAATTAATACTGATGATAAAACTTTAGAGTTTAAAGATGGTTCATCTCTTTCTTACGATAAATTAATTATTGCAACTGGTTCTAAACCGAATAAATTTGGTTGGCCTGGTCAAGATTTAGATGGTGTTTTGGGCATGTATCATAAACAAGATTTAGAGAATCTAGAAAAATTTGCACCTAATAATAAAGTTTGTAAAAGAGCTGTAATTGTGGGTGGTGGATTAATAGGAATTGAATTGGCAGAAATGCTAAGAAGCAGAAAAATTCCTGTTACTTTTTTAGTTCGTGAATCCAGTTTTTGGAACGGAGTTTTGCCTGCTCAAGAATCTGAAATGATTAACAAACACATTACTGAACATCATATAGATTTGCGCTTAAGCAC
>QGCY01000211.1_pt1 | contig 10642 bp, 5 predicted proteins | sample 4708041 | NCBI WGS metagenome assembly QGCY01 (sample SAMN08941164, study PRJNA450518) | Sediment metagenome, whole genome shotgun sequencing project. | biome: grassland soil; feature: grassland; material: soil; isolation source: soil 14 days enrichment with methanethiol and mixed carbon source ... | reverse complement strand
CCTGATAGGTTTGGCACACCATCTGGAATATCCCAAGTTACTCTGTTGGGCCTACCTACAGTAGAATGATCTTCGAAAGTTAACCCTGTTGCTGCTTCTATTTCTACTACTGGCCATGTGCTTTCATCATTTAAATCAGGAATATCTGTTTCTGAAACGCTTAAGATTTCATTACCATCTTTATAAACTTTAAAGGCTGGCAAAATTGTAGCATATACATCAAAAATAAACTCCACTTCTTTTACAAAAACATCGCCTTCAGTAGAAGAATTTACAATGATATTATTAACATCATCTCCAGATATATTAGGCGTTACATCTTTAGAGAATTTATTTAATAACCTAACCTTATTAATACCACTATTTCTAAATAAAATATGAGCTTTGCCATCTGTAGTGGTTGTGCCTTTAGTTTCATCTATAAATTTAACAAGAGTATCGTTAGAAGAAAAGCCTTCTTTTAAAAACCTATTTCCTTCTTCAATAATCCATTCATGACTTAAAGTTCCTTGAGATAAATCTAAAAAAGAAATATATGTATCTGCATTAATATTAAATTGTGCTTCTCTATTAGGTCTGTTTGGATCTAAACCCAATAACCAAGAAATATCAGACAACTCATCTGGTGCTGTATAATCTCTATAAGAATTTTCTTCACAACCTAACATGGTTACTAAACTGAAGAAAAATATATATTTTTTTATGTTTTTCATAATGTGTAATTATTTTATGTTAGGATTTGAATTTACCTCTGCAAAAGGAATTGGGTATGTACCATGTCTTTCTTCATTGTAATTTTCATAAGGTATATCATATTCGTAATCTACTACTATATGGTTACCAGAGGGTTGTTGTGCAACTAATGATGGAAAATTACCTCTATTTACAACTCTACCAGTTGTTCTGTTTGTATAAATAAAATCTTGTCCATAATAAACTTCATTAGAAAGTTCTAATAATCTATCTTTAAAACCGTAGTTATCAGATTTTTTCCATCTTTGAAAATCTAAAAAACGAATGTTATGCCCCTCTACAGACATTTCTAAAGGTTTTTCTACTCTCATTAAATGTTGCATTAATTCATCTGCTGTTATTTCTGGGTCTGTATCTTCTCTATCATAGGTTCTAGAGGTATCTCCATTTGGTCTACCAATGAGTACTAACCCCCATCTTTTTCTAATATTATTTATAAGTGTTAATGCTCCTGGTACATCTCCAGTTTTAATTTTACACTCTGCTTGCATTAACATTACATCTGCCAATCTATTTAATGTAATGTTTTTAGTAGAATATGGAGCACCACCAGGAAGTTGATTTTCTGCAATTACAATATCATGATTGGTATATTTTTTCCACCAAGAAAATCCCCAAGCGGTTCCATGAAATCTTCCATATTCACTTACCGTACCAGTTAAATAATATTCAGTTTCATTATCATCTACAACAGCAATCATAGCAGAAGCTCTGAGAGGCACACTTTTTAAGCTTACTGTATTTGTAATTGGATCTGTATAATAATTTCTGCCATCTAAAGGATCCATTGGTTCTGTTTTGTACGCAGCTGTAATCCAAGCTGGACCAACAGCAGATCTTGTATTTGATGTACGAACGTTTACCCAATTGGTTCCTGAATCTCCTTCCCAAGGTTGTAAATCTAATCTTGCATTTGTATTTGAAAAATTAATTTCAAAAATTGATTCGCTATTAAACTCGCCTGCAGTTGTAAATAATTTGGTCATGTCTGTTTCTAAAGAATAGCCATGATTATTAATAACGTCTTCGAAATAAGGCATTGCAGAATTATAATCTAACTCATATAAATAACTAGTTCCTAGAATAGTTGCAGCTGCACCAGAGGTTGCTTTTGCTAAATCTCCATCAGGATATTCACCTTTTTTGTATAGATTGTTATAAGCATATTCTAAATCTTCTCTAATAAATGTTATCACTTCTTCTGCTGATGAAAGCGGTTTTGAGAAATCTTCGTTCGTTGCAGGTACAGCATCTCTAATAATGATACTTCCATTATTAAATGAAGTATATAAATAAAAATGATATAAACCTCTTAAAAAACGAGCTTGAGCCATTTGCGAGGTCCATTCTGCTTCATCTGTAACAGTTTCTTTTATTTTAGTTAAAGCCTCAATAACTTGATTTGCTCTAAAAACACCTAAATATGTATCTTGCCATTTGCTTAAAATTTCTTGAGTACTACCATTGTATAGGTGCAAATAAAAATCTTCTGTATTATTAGGATTTGGTCTTCCATAACCAGGATAGCCCATATCTGACCTTAGCATTTCTCCAAATTTATTTAACACACCTGGTTTGTGTAAAGCTTGGTAAACTGTTGCTAACCCTGCTTGAGTTTCTGATAAATTTTTCCAGAAATTATCTGTGGATATTAAGTTTGGGTTTTTTTCGTCTAAAAATTCATCAACATTACAAGATGATATTACACCTAAAGTAAAAATGAATAAAAAGTATTTAAAAATTAATTGTTTCATCACAAAAAAATTATTTTAAGATTAAAAATTGAAGTTTATCCCCAACATGTATTGTGAAGATATTGGCCCTGTGTTTTTATCAAGCCCTCTTGCTGCAACACCACCACCAACTTCTGGATTATAACCAGAATACTTAGTAATGGTTAACGGGTTTTGCGCTCTAACATAAAAACGTAACCATTTGATTCCTAATTTATCTAGAGTCTTCTTCTTTAAGCTATACCCTAAAGAAACTTGTCTTAATCTTAAATAAGACCCATCTTCTAAAAACAAATCACTGTAACCTCTGTAGTTTACATGTCTTGTCATATCATTTCTATAAGCTGGTACAGGAGAATCTGGGTTTTGAGGTGACCACTGGTAAATTAAATCTTTATGTCTTCCAAAACCATACGCCCAAGCATCAAAACCGTTCATAATTTCTTGCCCTAAGGCTGCATACCAATTCATTGAGAAATCCCAATTTTTGTAGTTGGCGTTAAATGTATACCCTATTTCATATTTTGGTAAACCACTACCACTATAAACTCTATCTGCTTCATCTAAAACACCGTCATTATTTTGATCTATAAACCTGGTATCACCCATTCTTGCATTACTATCTATATTTGCTTGATATTCTGCTAATTTTTCTTCTGTATCTAAGATTCCATTTGTTCTCCATAAGAAAAAAGCAGCAGCTTCATGCCCCACAGCTAATGCTGTAATTCTAGATTGTTGAGGTGCTCTACCCACTAGACCATTGTCGTTAGTTAATTGAAACTTTGTATCTCCACTAATTTTAGTTACTGTGTTTTGGTTTGTAGAAAAAGTACCATTCATTCTTATTCTAGCATTACCAATTCTTGTTCTATATCCAAGAGCTAATTCTGCACCACTATTTGTCATATCTCCTACGTTTAAAACAACTGTTGCATTATTTCCTCCTCCAGAAGAGTTAGGAATAAATACAGGGAACAACATATCTGTTTTATCTGAGTGATAGTATTCTGCAGAAAGGGTTAATTTGTTTTTAAAGAATCCGAAATCTAAACCAACGTTTTGCTGTGTGGTTTCTTCCCAAACCAAAACTCTGTTTACAAAATCTTCTTGTGTAGCACCTAAAATTAAACTTCCATCTGAAGCTGCATAATTTATATCTTGTGAGATACCTGCAGAAAACTGATAATCAGGAATTCTATCTACCCCAACAGTACCTTGACTTACTCTAAATCTAAAATTATTTACAGTTCCTTTATATTTTTTCCAAAAAGGTTCATCAGAAATATTCCATGCAAAAGAAACCGAAGGAAAAACTCCCCATTTATTTCCTTCAGGGAATTTAGAAGAACCATCTCTACGCAGACTTGAACTCAAAAAATATTTTCCTTTATAATTGTATTGAGCTCTACCAAGTAAACCAATTCTTGTGGTTGTGTAATCATAACCCGAAGACACAAATTGTGTTCCTGTTGCTCCGTTTAACACTTGAACATCTGGGTTTGTAGCGCCATTTCTGGTAGCTGTAAATGCTTCACTTTTATTTTTTTCTGCATTAGCAAATACCGTAAGTGTAACATTATGATCTTTGTTAAACTCTTTATTATAAGTTGCACCCACCTCTGCTAAAATATTTGTGGTATATCTGGTTCTGTTAGACACAAAACTATCTTCTGGCTGACTTTGAAGTATTGGTGGATTTTGGTTATTAAATATTTCTTGATAAGGTCTATAAATTTTACCATAATTGCTGTAAGAAGTATACCCAAAATTACTAGCTAAACTTAAATTATTTGTAATTTTATAGTTTATATTTAAAGTTGCATTAGCCCTTGTAGATTTTAAATTGTTTGTTGTTCTTAAACTTTCAATTACCCAACCCAGACGATTTACATCATCTCCACCTTGCGATAATTCTTCTAAATTATCTAAGTTAATACCATTTTGTGTAGGTCTATATACAATAGATTGAGACAGTAAGTTTCCTTGAGGAATATCTCTATTGTCTGACATTAATGCTACACTAGACTGAATTCTAATTTTATCTTTTTCATAAACTGTACTCGCCCTAATATTAAAACGATTATAGCCGGAATTAATTTGTAAACCCTCTTGACTAAAGAAGCCTGTTGACACATTGTAAGTAATATCATTTGTACCCCCAGAAACATTTAAGTTATAATTCTGAATAGGTACATTATTGGTGAAAATTAAATCATTTAAATTGGTTTCATTTAACAAAAACCTTGGCTGTTGAAGTACTTGAAGACTTACTTGATCATCAAACGCACCATTAACGTTTCTACTCTGAACAATATCAAAATATGTTTGCTCTAATGAGTTCATTAAAGGTACAGCTGCTCTTCGGTTTTGAATAGCATAACTACCATTTAATCTTACTTGTAAAGACCCAGGTTTTCCTTGTTTGGTTGTAATTAAAATTACACCTGTTGCTCCACGTACACCATAAATAGCTGTAGAAGCAGCATCTTTTAAAACATTAATAGTTTCTATATCTGATGGTGGTATTCTAGGATCTCCATCTTGTATTACACCATCTACAACATATAGAGGTGTATTATCTCCTGAAAGAGAGGTGATACCTCTAATTAATATTTCTGAATCACCACCTGGATCTGAAGAAGACACAATGTTTACTCCGGATATTTGTCCTTGTAGCGCAGTACCTATGTCAGAACTCACTATACTTTCTAAATCTTCTGCTTTAACTTGAGACACAGCACCCGTAATTTCTTTCTTTTTTACAGTTCCATAACCAATAACAACTACCTCTTCTAAAGCTTCTACACTTGCTTCCATTGCAACATTTAAAGTGGTAGTTTTTATTTTTCTTGTTACATCTTTCATACCTAAGTATTTGAAAACAAGAATATCTCCAATTTTTGCATTAATAGCGTAATTTCCGTCAAAATCTGTAGAAACACCGTTTGTGGTTCCTTGTACAACAACAGAAACACCTGGAATAGGAAATTTTTCTACAGCATCTGTAACTGTACCTTTAATAGTAACTTTTTGCGCAAATACTGAAAAGCTAAACATTAAAAAAAGCAACAACAAGTAATCTTTGTAGCTTTTATTTTTAAATAATAAATTTGGTAATTTCATTTAATTATCTTTAAATTTAAAACTAGTTAATTGAGTTTTAATACGTTTAATTTTAATTTTTAACCATTAAAAACATATTTGTAAAGTAACAATTTACAAACACGTTTCTTTTTATTTAATTTATCCTTTTATTGCAGGATTTTATCTTAAAATTGTATAAAATTGATTATTTTATGGTAAGATTTACTTATTCACTAAGAAAACACCATAAAATATTTTAATACTTTGGTTTTAAAACTTTTACAATTAACCATGCTATGAATTTTGGTTTTAAGTACATAGCAGATTTTTTAAAATGATTTTAAAAATGTAAAATTTAACCTCATTAAAAAGAAAATTATTGCACTACTAACTTTCTTATTGATTGCTTATTACCTACAATAAACTTAACCATATACACACCTTGGGAAAGGTTTTGAGTAGGTACCTCTAACAAAGTATCTGTTTTATAAATGGTCTTTATTAAAGTACCAGATAAATTATAAAGCTGTAACTTTCCATTCTCTACAGAATTAACTTTAAAAAAGTTTTGTGCTGGGTTTGGAAATATTGAAAAATCAATTGTATCTAAACTTTGCGTACTTGCAGTGGTATCATTAAAAACTATATCATCTATATACATTTTTACTTGATTCCTTTTTATATTCTCCGACCTTAATCTTAGCTGAATTCTATCACCATTGGTTAAGCTTGAACTAGAGGCTGTATTTCTAGAAAAAGTTTTTGAAATTTCTACCCACTGCCCTTTTTGAATATTAGTAAGATCAAACTTTAAATTGATGTAAGGTTTATTTAAAATCATTTCTAATTGATCTACAGCTGTATTTTCATCCATCCAAATTTTGAATTTTACGGAATTACTACCTGCAGGCAAATTTAGAGAACCGAAAGGTGAAAAAGTAGAATAATTGCCAGAAAAAGGTGCTTGGTCTTGGAATCGTAAACTGAAATCTCCTGAAGCTGGCTTTTCTGTTTTAAGCCTCCATTTTACGTTACCACTGTTCCACCAATTAATGCTTCTTCCTTGAAAATGGAATGGACCTTCAAAACCTAAAGCATTAAAGTCACCTGAATTGATTTCTTTTTGCCATATTCTTACATAATCAATTTTAAATTCTGCAGGGTTTACTAAATCGCTTGCACTTGGTAAACCATACCAATAAAATACCTCTGCATCTAACCATAGTTCTTGTGGCGCATCATGTTTCCATTGATTATTAGCTTCTAATTCTTGTCTGGTAACATGTCTTAACAAAACTCCATCTACGTAAGTTTTAATGTAATCTTTATCCCACTCAAAACCATACACATGATAGTTTTCTGCTAACCTTACCCCCATATTATTTTCTACCTTCCAATTTTGATGATTAGAAGGTCTATCAGGATCCCAACTAATTAAATTAGTTCTTTGTTTTCTTTCGATAACTGATGACGTATTTCTTGGGTTACCAATAGGACGTTTTCCATAATTCTCTACCATATCTATTTCTGAGTGATAACCTGTTGTCCAAAAAGCAGAAGTTACTGGGGCGTCTGCAATTTTTGCACGAATTTCCATATAGCCATATTTGAAAAACTTTTCACTCATAATACAAGATTGGGTAATAGGTTTACTATTATCTGCTGCTGCAGTAGTACCTCCATACCAAACCCCAGATTCATTGTGTTTTTCGTTCACAAAATTGTAATTAGGTTCCCATTGACTCATTAAAACCAATTCTCCATTTTCAACTTTTACATTGTGTGGTACGTATTGTCCTGGTGCTCTACCTTTCCATTTATGGCGATAATCGTTATTCTCACCTAAAATCCACCATTTAGATTTGTCTAATTCTCCATCATTAAATTCATCACTCATTTCTGAGTTTAAAATCCAACCAGCGTTATTTGCAGCATCTGAAACTGGATTTTGTGATACTATTTGAAACGTAATTCCTAATACTAAAAAAGTGAAAAATATTCTCATTTGTACAATCAATATGGTTTAAATTTTAGCTGTATTACCTTTCCATCCTTTGTTAAACTTCGATAACAATTCTTTAACCAATTCAGGTTTTTCATCAGCTATATTCACAGTTTCTTTAGGATCGTTTACATGATCATACAACTCAATAAAAATTGGTTCAGATGCAGGCTTTGTATAATCTTTCCAAACAATCAATCTATAATTATCTGTACGCATTCCATATCCCATTAATCTGTTTTCGAACAAATCTCTATCCCATTTATCACCTTGTTGATTTTTAATTTTTGTTTCGACTTCTTCAATTAAAGGTCCAAAATACGTTTCTCGCATTCCTTTTGATAACGGATTTGCAGCCCATTCACGTAAGGCAGGTGTTGGAAACTGACTAAATACAGCAGATTTCCATTTCTTATCTGGATTTGATAATAATGGTACAAAACTTTGGCCTTCTAAATGTTTAGGCTTTTCAAGATTTGCCAATTCAGAAAGGGTTGGATACATATCAACTAATTCAACCAAAGCATCAGATTTTGTACCTCTTATTTCTTTTTTCATGTCTGGTGTCCAAACAATTAAAGGTACTCTTGTACCAATTTCGTAATTGGTAGCTTTACCCCAAATACCCATATCACCTAAATGCCAACCATGATCTGACCAAACCATAATAATGGTATTATCTCTTAAACCTGCTTCATCTAGTGCGTTTATCATTTTACCAATTTGTGCATCTATATAGCTTACACAAGCCAAATAAGCATGCTTTAAAACCCTAGCTTGTTCATCATTAATTGGTCCTTTTTTAGGAATTCCAAAACGTGCTCTTAATTCGAAAGAAGGATGCAAACCCATTGTTGCTCCGTTTTTAGGAGCCGTTTTATGTTCTGCTAATTTGATCTCTTTTGGATTGTATAAATCCCAATATTTTTTTGGAGCCAACCAATCTAAATGCGGTTTTTTCATCCCCATACCTAAAAAGAAAGGTTTGTCTGGGTTTTTGGCCATCATATCTTTCATGGTTACAATTGCCAATTCTGCATTAAATCCGTCTTCATAAAAGGTATCATCTACATCTGCATTTTCATAAGCAGGCCCTTTACCCAAACCATTTCTTGGAGCATTTGGTCCGTATTTAGCAATCATATCTGCCCTGTTCTTTTTAAACATTTCTTGACTTTCTTTTTTTGCAAATCCTCCTGGAGTTTCTGTTTTTTGAATCGTCATTTTATCGTAAGCAGGTTTTCTACTCCATGAAAAATCTGCATCAGCAAAACCTGGTTTATGGTATATTTTTCCTGTGTGTGTTGTGGTATATCCGTTATTTTTAAAGTGCTGAGGAAGAGTAATTATATCTGGATTAGCATCTCTAAAGTAAGTGAAATTTTCAATTACATTTATAGACTCTGGTCTTGCACCCGTCATTAAACTTGCTCTAGATGGGCTACAAATTGGCTCTTGACAATAAGCTCTATTAAATAGCAATCCGTCAGAAGCCAACTTATCTAAATTTGGAGTTACTGCAATTTCTGAACCATAAGCGCCAATTTCTGGACGTAAATCATCAATAGCAATAAAAAGAATATTTGGTTTTTTCTTGATTTCTACTTTTTCTTTTGATGTTGGTTTGCAACTAAAGAAAATTGAACTTACTAAAATGAATACTAAAATTTTCATAATATTAAATAATTTTATGCAAAATAGCATAATATAAAAATGATAAATTAATGAAAAGTACCTTATACTAATTCTAATTTACCTTTAACAATTTTTATAACACTTAAAGTTTATTTTTGTTTTTTTGGTAAAACCCTTTCAGAGTTTGCTTTTGTTCTTCGGATATGGTCTGATTTTGTAAAAACCAATATACCCTTCTTGCTATTATAAAATCAGATTTTAGGAGAGAAAATACATCTTTGATGATGGATAAAGAATGAATTTTCTTAGCTTCTAACAGCGTTAAAAATGATGAAATTTCTTGATAATTTTTATTAATGACCAGCGTTTTAGACATACTTTCTAATATTTTAACAGAAGTGTTTTTAGAATGATGGAATAAATTAAAAACTTGTAATCTGTGAGAAGTGTTCCCTTTTTTAAATACCTGATCAATTAACTCTGCATCAATTTTATCTTTATTAAAAGACTGAATAATTACATTATAATAAACAGCTTTGTTTTGATTTACTAATTGCAACTTTTGTTGTTTTGTTAATGTAGCACCTGTAAGATTTTTAATCTTTTGCACAATCTCTCCATTTGCCCAGTGCCAAAGTGTGTAGCAACCTAAAGCTGCTCCAGGCACTGTATCTTCTTCATTTAACTGTAAAGCTGTTGCTCCTGAAACTGCATCTGTATCATCTACTGTTGGAACTGTCAGAATTTCATCATAATACACATCTTTAAATGGCGAGTTTTTATCTGATAAAATATGTTGCAACTTTTTATAATCTTCTGGCTCAAATAAATCTGCTTTGTATTTTTCTAAAGTTGCTCCTTGTTCTAATTCATATTTTTGATATTCACCTAAATCATTCCAAAAAAGTCTTACAGGAATAATTTTACAAACCTGCTCTAAACAAATAACCGATGGCACATCCATATAATATTGCACAGGAAAATCATCATCATTTACAACTTGATATAGAATTACTTGTATTGGTTCTTTTTCTCCTGGATGATTTATAGTAATTGCAAACTCTTTTATTTCACTATTTAGAGCAACTTTTTTTAAACCCAGAAATAGAAAAATCATTGGAAGAGAAATGATGTATGTTTTTATAGATTTCATTAATCTTTACTTATTAAGCGTAGCAACGTAACTCAAATAATTTTACATTTTTTGCTCCATAGGTTTCATTTAATTTCACTTTAACAGCAGTAGTTTTTATACTCTTAAATTGATGTTTTATTAAACGAGTTCTGTTTTCTGTAATACTTCCTAAAGATTTCCAAACCCCATTAATTCTTGCTTCGAAACTTAGTGATTTCAGCATTTCCATAGGTACATGATTGCCATATAAATCATCATTTCTACTATCTTTACGCATCATAATATTGCGTTTTACAT
>QGCY01000210.1_pt1 | contig 10720 bp, 5 predicted proteins | sample 4708041 | NCBI WGS metagenome assembly QGCY01 (sample SAMN08941164, study PRJNA450518) | Sediment metagenome, whole genome shotgun sequencing project. | biome: grassland soil; feature: grassland; material: soil; isolation source: soil 14 days enrichment with methanethiol and mixed carbon source ... | reverse complement strand
ATATGATATTCTAAAGAATCTATAGGGTCATCTGTAGTACATAAACTTTCAACATTTTGCAATTTTAATAAACCGTTTGCAGAATGTGTTTTTTGTTGTAATAATTTTGAGGTTTTGTCATAAATTTCTTCGGCATTTTCTGGAGTTAAAACCTCATCAATATCAAAATAAGCTTTTAATTCTAAGGCAGTCCAATGAAACAAAGGGTTTTTAATAGTATAAGGGACAACTTCTGCCCATTTTAAAAATTTTTCTTTATCACTTGCATTACCTGTAATATATTTTTCATCAATTCCAAAGGCACGCATTGCACGCCATTTGTAATGATCTCTATACAACCAAACTTGTGTAATATTATCAAATTGTTTATCCTCAGCAATTTCTTTTGGCGGTAAATGATTATGGTAATCAATTATAGGTAAGTCTTTTACAAAATTATGATACATTTTTTTTGCAAAATTATTTTGAAGTAAAAAATCTTCGGTAAGAAATTTTTTCATTTCTAATATCGTTTAAATTAAGTTTAGAAAATTTATTTTTATAGTTATAAAGAATAAAAATACAGCAAAAACCATACTTAAGTTATAGCAAACTTATTTATATCTCTTTTTATTAAAAAAAGACTTTACCTTTTATTCAAAAATATTTAAAAATAGAAATAAACTTAAAATTATTATAAATGAAAACAGTAAAAAACATTAATAATACTATTAAAAGTTGAATGCTTTTTTAGGATAATCTTTTATTGATATGTTTATCAAAAAAACTACAACTATTTACTTTGAGCTCTAGGTTTGTAAGCTCTTTTTTTATTAGCATCTAAAATGGCTACTATTAAAATAATTAGATTTAATAAGGTAACAAACTTAGTTTCTTGCCATTCTTTTATTATTAAAAACTGAGAAAGACCAACTGCTATAATAGTAATATAAAGCCACTTTTTTCTTTTCAGTAAATTTCTAGACACTTTTACAAAAAGAAAAAAGGCAAGCAACCACAATAAACCTAAAGGCTTAGAAATATTTAAAACTCCTTTAAATAAATCTGTTTCGAAATAAGCAATGATAAAGCCTCCTAAATGTAATATTGCATGAAAAAAAATGATTAACGCTAAAAAATATTTCATAATAAATATTTTTAAAATTCCCTGATACTCAAAGTTATAAAAATTTAATAAAAAAACATTCATATTTATTAACATTGATAATCAATTATTTAATTTACGGGCTTTAAACATAAGAAATATTGAAATTATAAATTTGGGAAACCTAAAATTTAGGTCTAACGTTTTTGTATATTTGGGTAAAATTTATAAACTATGTTCAAAGAAGATCAGAATATTTTTAATATTCTTTTAGGAGCAGTTTCAGAAGGTGTAATTATTGTTGATAACCAACAAACCATTGTAGAAGCCAATGAATCTGCTTTAAAGATGTTTGGCTACAATGCTAAAGAACTTTTAAAACAACCTTTAAACATTTTAATTCCTCAAAATTATCACGCCAATCATGGTAGCCACTTTAAAGGCTTTATGAAAGATAAAAAAAAGAGAAGAATGGGCCAAGGACGTGATATTTTTGGCGCAAAAAAAGACGGTAGTATTTTTCCTTTAGAAGCGGGTTTAAATCCTTTTACCATTTATGGTAAAAATTATGTAATGGCCCTTATTATAGATATTACGCTTAGAAAAGAACAAGAGCAAAAAATTATAGCGTTAAATAGTAAACTAGAGAGTGAAGTAGAGCAAAGAACAGAAGAACTAAAAATTGCCATAGAAGAACTAAAATTAGTAAACTTAGAACTTAGCAAAGAAAACATAAAGCGTAAAAACGCTGAAGAAGAAATAAAATCTGCCCTTAAAAAAGAACAAGAATTAAATGAGCTAAAAACTAAATTTTTATCATTAGTTTCTCATGAATTTAAAACGCCTTTAAGTGGTATTTTAACCTCTACAATGTTATTGGGTAAATACAAATTAACAGAACAACAAACTAACAGAGAAAAACACCTAAAAACAATAACAGATAAGGTACATTATTTAAACAATATTTTAAATGATTTCTTATCAGTAGAAAAACTAGAAAGAGGGCAAATACAATACAAGGCTAAAACTTTTAAATTAAGTAAGGTTTTAGATGAAGTGGTTTATAATGCCAACATATTATTAAAAGGTGGTCAGAAAATTAATTATCCTGAAAACATAAATGATTACTTTTTAGAACAAGATGAAAAAATTATTGAATTGGCTCTATCTAATTTAGTGCATAATGCAATAAAATATTCATCAGAAAATACAGTTATAGATATTAATGTTTCGCAAAATGATACAGAAACTATTTTTAAAGTGAGCGATAATGGAATTGGAATTCCAGAAAAAGATCAAAAGAATATATTTAATCGATATTTTAGAGCCGAAAACGCACTACTTTCTCAAGGAACAGGAATTGGCCTAAATATTGTAAAAACACATGTCGAAAACCTAAAAGGAACTATATCTTTTAAAAGTACAGAAAACGTAGGCACTGCTTTTACCATAATAATTCCTAACAAAATGAAATGATGAAAAAAATATTACTTATCGAAGATGATGCTGTTTTAAGAGAAAACACAGCAGAATTATTAGAACTTTCTAATTATAACGTTTTTACTGCTTCTGATGGAAAAAAAGGAGTAGCTTCTGCAATTGAAAACCTACCAGATATTGTTGTTTGTGATATTATGATGCCAGAATTAGATGGTTATGGAGTATTAGAAAACTTATCAAAAAACGCCTCAACAAAGTACATTCCGTTTATATTTTTATCGGCAAAAACAGAAAGAAAAGATGTTAGAAAAGGTATGGATTTGGGTGCTGATGATTATATTACAAAACCTTTTAGCGAAGAAGAACTTGTAAGTGCCATAGAAAGTAGAATTGCCAAAGCTGCTATTTTAAAAGAAGAACGAGAAAACCTTGCACAAGGTAATTTAGATGATGACAGTGAACTAAGAACACTTAACGATTTAAAGAACTTTTTCGATGATAATGGCCAAACTTTTGTATATAAAAAAGATGCTACAATTTATGAAAATGGAGACAATTCTAATTTTATTTATTTAATTATAAAAGGTCTTGTTAAGTGCTTTAAATTTGACGAACAAGGCAAAGAATTAACCACTGCACTTTATAAAGAAGACGATCTTTTTGGTTATACTTCATTTACCCAAAATGTACCATATCAAGAAACAGCAACCACTATAGATGATACTGAGTTAGTAGGATTACCAAAAAGTGAAATTCAAAAAATACTTACCACCAACCCAAAATTAACCTTAGATATTATAGAATTATTAACCGATAATATTTTTGGTATTAAAGATCAATTACTACAAATGGCGTATAGTTCTGTGCACAAAAAAACAGCAACAACTATACTTAAATTTGCAGAAAAAATGAATCGTAATCCAGAAGATCCTATTAAAATTTCTAGAAACGATTTGGCAAGTGTTGCTGGTATTGCTACAGAAACTCTAATTAGAACTTTATCTAGCTTTAAAAAACAAGGTTTAATAGAAATAGAGGGTAGATCTATAAGAATTCTAGAATTAGAAAAATTAAAAAATATGTATTAAAATTTTGGTTATAAAGTTGATATGACCAAAATCATTTCATAACTAAATGGTTCTCTTTAGTTTTGTTTTACTAAGAGAAAATCGATGAAAAATATTTTATTACCTACAGACTTTTCAGAAAATTCATGGAATGCAATTGCCTATGCAATTAATATGTATAAGAATGAAGTTTGCAATTTTTATCTTTTAAATGTAAATAGAATAAGCAATACTGTTGTAAGTGATATTCCTTATACACCTTATAATGATGTTATAGATAACACATTGTTAAAACCATCGAAACTAAAGTTAAAAAAATTTATAGAACGTATTCGTACAGAATTTCCTACTAACAAAAAGCATAAATTTTATACACTTATAGATTATAACTATTTTATAGATTCAATAAGAAAACATGTTGAAGAAAAAGATATAGATTTAATAATAATGGGTACAAAAGGCTCCTCTGGTTTAAAAAAATTACTAATAGGTAGCAATGCTGGCGAAGTTATTACAAAAGTATCTTGCTCTACACTCATAGTGCCAGAAAACGCAACTTATAGCCCTATTAAAGAAATTGCTTTTCCCACTGATTTTATACTTTCTTATAATACCAATGTTTTACATTCTATTGTAAATATTTTAAAAAAGGAAACAGCTGCAGCTTTACGAATACTGCATATTGCCCAAAAAGGAGCTGGTTTAAGTTTAGATCAGCAAAATAATAAAGAGGTTTTAGAAGATTTATTTGCTAATTATAAACACAGTTTCCATAGCTTATCTAACAGTAAAGTAGAAGATGCTATACAGTGTTTTGTAGAAAGCAGAAATATAGATATGATGGCTATGGTTGCCAAAAACCTAAATTATTTTCAGCAGATATTGTTTCATTCTAAAGTAGAAAAAATTAGTTATCATACCAATGTTCCTTTTTTAGTATTACACGAATAATTGCAATTAAAAAATTAGTAAAAATTTTAAAAATGTATTTTTTTAAAACTGATATTTATCATTTTCAAAAACCCAAAACCGTATTAAATTTGCAGTATCATAATAGTATTTTTAAGTAATTGTTTTTCATATTTGAGATTGAATCTATTTTTAGTATCGGAAATTTTTTAAATAAAATCATTCTCATGCAGAAACAAAAAGACCCAAATTTTTGTTTCATTACAGTAAGCCTTAAATTATCTATATGATAATTTAGGGGGTTATGAACAAGTTTAATTATTAGAGCTTTTACTCTTAATAATTAACTGTTCTGCAAAGGGGAGATAAGGCTCCCCTTTTTTTATTTCTTATATTTTAATAAACCATCAACAAACACCAAAACTATCAAATTCAAGTAAATAGCCAACAGCTTTATACAAACTGTACACTATTTAATTAACCATATGTTCTTGATTATAAATCATACGATTAGTTAATTAACCCAATCATTATATAAACTTGTGTTTGTTTTTTATTATGCACTAAAGCAGTTAAATAGAAGTTAGTATTCCAATTTTGTTACATTCTATAATTCTTTAATTCTTTAAACATTGTAAATTACAAATGTTTAAAACTATGCTTACATAATATAAAGTATCATCGAAATAAAAAACTATTTTTAAAATCTTATTTAAGATAAAAATTACACCATCTTAAATAATACATTACTATACTGAATTTACCAATTATATGCGTTACAAATCGAATTCTATTTTTATCAAAAAAAAGCTAATTCATACCTCTCTTATCGCATTTACTTTTGTACTTGCTCTTTCTAAAATTATAGCACAAGAAAATATACAGTTTCATCATATAACTACAGACAATGGTTTGTCTCAAAGTGATATCAATAGCATTTATCAAGACAATCAAGGTTTTTTATGGTTTGCCACGCACGAAGGTTTAAATAAATATGATGGTTATAATTTTAAAATTTTTACACCTAATTCTGCCAATAATCATAGTATAAATAGCAATTTAATTTATGCACTTACAGGCGATAAAAAAGACAATTTATGGATTGGTACAACTGGAAGAGGATTAAATTACTTTAATAGAACTACAGAAAAATTTTCTCATTTTGTTGCAGATGATAAAGATGATGATAGCTTAATCAGCAATCATATTACATCACTTTTAATAGACAATAATAACAGGCTTTGGGTTGGTACTATAAACGGAATCGATGTTTTAAATTTAAACACCTTATCAGATAAAGTAAAATTTCAGCACTATAATTTAGAAAGAGATCCTTTTGTTTCTAAGTTTCAAGACAATTCTATAAACACAATTTTTCAAGATAGTAAAGGTGAAATTTGGGTTGGTGGTTACCAAGGTATTTTTAAGTTGATGAGAGATTCTAATGGCGAAATTTATTTTAAGCTCGTAAATAAAAATATTGGGTTGCCTAATGTTGCTGTTAAAAGTATTAGTGAAGATGTGTATGGCAGATTATTAATAGGCTCTACTTACGGCCTTTTTATGCTTAACAGAAACAAGTCTCCTAAAATAGAAAATATTGTTAAAAATATTGCTGTAAATCAAATTTTGGTAGATAAACGAAGTATTTGGGTAGGTACCAACAACGGACTTTTATACCTCAAGAATTCAAAAAAAAACAAAAACCCAAAGCTTGTTCACGATTTTAAATACAACCCAAACAACCCAACAAGTTTAAGTAAAAACACCATAAAATCTTTACTAAAAGACAAAGCTGGTGTTATTTGGATTGGCACAAATGGTGGTGGATTAAACAAATTAGATTTAGAAAGAAAACAATTTAAAAACGTTAAAAAGACCTTAAATCCAACAAGTTTAAGTTACGATAAAATAAGATCGATGTTCGAAGACAGCAATGGAACTTTATGGATAGGTACAGAAGGTGGTGGATTAAATATGCTATTAAAAGACCAAAACAAAGGTTCTTATTTAGGTTTTAAAACATATAATAATTTAAGAAATGTATTTGCCACTATAGAAATAGAAAGAAAAGGTAAAAAAATTCTAATCATTGGCTCAGAAAATTTTCCGGGTTTATATGAAATAGACATCACCCAAGCAAAAGAATACACAGATCAAGATATAAAACCTTTTAAAGATGTATTTGGTAGTGTTTTTTCTTTATTAGAAGATAAAGACAAAAATTTATGGATTGGTACTTATAACAATGGTATTGTAAGATGGCTTTATGATAAAGAGAGTAACAGTTATAAAAAGGATTTTTTATCTTATAATAAATTAGAAAATAACGGAGTTCCTAGCAATATTATCAGAAATATTTTAGAAGATCGTTTTGATAATATTTGGTTTGCAACTGCTAATGGATTGTGCAAATTAACCAAAGAAGAAAAACTAAAAAAACATCCTAAATTTTCTGTTTTTAAAAACAATCCTAAAGACCATAAAAGCATTAGTCATAATTATATTTTAGAATTATTTGAAAGTAAAAATGGCGATTTTTGGGTAGGCACTTTAGGTGGTGGTTTATGCAAATATTTACCTTCAGACACCTCTTTTATCACCTATAAAATAGAAGACGGATTACCAAACAACGTAATAAAAGGGATTTTAGAAGACGATAAAAACAACCTATGGATATCTACAAACAAAGGGATTTCTAAATTTAATCCCACAGAAATTACTTTTAAAAATTTCGATATAAATGACGGTTTACAAAGCAACGAATTTCAAGAATTAGCACGATTAAAACGAAAAAATGGCGAACTCCTTTTTGGAGGTATAAATGGCTTTAATTCGTTTTTTCCTGATAAAATAAAAAACAATTCTTACGAGCCAGAAACTGTAATTACTAAATTTTCTATTTTTAATAAGGATGTAACTATTGGCGAAAAAATTAACGGTAGAATTATTCTAGAAAATTCTTTAAGCAACACCAAAAACATAAAACTAAAACATAACGAAAATAGTTTTTCTTTCGATTTTTCTTCGCTGCATTTTGCATCTCCCAAAAAAAATCAATACGCCTATAAATTAGAAGGTTTTGATAAAGATTGGATTTACACTACATCCGAAAGACGTTTTGCTACATACACAAATTTACCACCAAACAGCTATACTTTTAAAGTAAAAGCCTCTAACAACGATGCCATTTGGGATTCTTCTCCATCAGAATTAAGTTTACAAATTGTACCTCCTTTTTGGGAAACCAAAATTGCCTATTTTATTTATCTATTATTAATTCTTGGCCTATTATTTTTATTTAGAAGATATACCATTATTGGCACAAACGAAAAACATAGATTAGAAATAGATCATTTAGAAAAAGAGAAAAACGAAGAGTTACAAAAAATTAAATTCGAATTTTTCACCAACATTTCTCACGAGTTGCGTACACCATTAACCTTACTAAAAGGACCGTTAAAATATCTTCAGAAAAAAGGTGCCAAATTAGATCAAAAAGTAATACAAGAGCAGTATAAATTAATGGAAAAAAACAGCGATTCTTTATTAAGAATTGTAAACCAATTGTTAGATTTCAGAAAAATTAATCAAGGTAAAACAAGGCTTGTAATGCGTAAAAGTAATATTGTTACGTTTATAAAAGAACTTTGCGAACCTTTTCAGTTTTTAATGCACAAAAACCAAATAGATTTTAAAATTAACGCACATCCTACAGCTATAATTTCTTGGTTCGATCATGAAGCGATCGAAAAAATAATCAACAATCTTTTATCGAATGCCTTTAAATTTACTCCAAATAAAGGCACAATAACCATTGATATTTATACTGATGAAAAATACAATGGTAAAAATGTAATTATAAAAGTAAAAGATTCTGGTTGTGGTATAGAAAAAGAAAAATTAGATACCATTTTCGAAAGATTTTACATCGATAAAACCAAAGGAAAAGACAATCCTCAAGGTATAGGTATTGGTTTATCGTTTGTGCAGCAACTCACAAAATTACATCAAGGTGATATTAAAGTAGAAAGTAAAATTAACGAAGGAACTACTTTTACAGTTACACTTCCTATGGAAAGAAGCGCCTACGAAAACATTCCAGAAATTACCTGTAAAAGCAGCAAAGATCCAGATTTTTTAATTCGTACATCAGAAACAAATTCATTAGCCATTAGTTTAAATGATGAAATAACAGATCTAGATATTGACAAATCTAGATCTGAAAAACCAATTCTTTTAGTGGTTGATGATAATGTAGATATTAGAGTGTTTTTAAAACAAGCTTTAGATGATGATTATATTATTTACGAAGCTCAAAATGGTAAAATAGGTTTAGAAATTGCCAATAAAATTTTACCAAATATTATTCTTACGGATGTTTTAATGCCAGAATTAGATGGAATTGAATTTTGTAAAAAACTAAAAACACAACAAGAAACCAGTCATATTCCTGTAATTATGTTAACTGCAAAACTATCGCAAGAAAGCGAAATTAAAGGATTAAAAACGGGTGCAGACGATTATATTAGAAAACCTTTTGATATAGAACTTTTAGAAGTAAAACTTAAAAACATTATTAGGCAAAGAGATCAATTAAGAAACAGATTTAAAAAAGACATTACCTTTAAACCCAAAGATGTTACTGTAACTACGCTCGATGAAAAGTTTTTACAACAAGCCATAGAAATTGTAGAAAAACACATGATGAATACAGATTTTAGTGTAGAAATGTTGGTAAAAGAAATGGGCTTAAGCAGAAGTACTTTATACCTTAAATTTAAAGAAATTACAGGTTTGTCTTCTAGTGCTTTTATTAGAAACATCAGACTAAAAAGAGCCGTTCAACTTTTTGAAAAAAGCGATTATTCTGTAAAAGAAATCATGTACATGACTGGGTTTAACACAGCTTCGTATTTCTCTAAATGTTTTAAAAAACAATTCGGAATTATACCAAGCGAATATGTTAGGCAAAATGTAAAAAAAAGCAATAAAACCGAAACTACAGAAGCTTAACTTTATAAAAATCTTTAAAATCTCGTAAAAATAAAGAACCTTTTGCCTTGCTAAATTCTTAATTTAATACTTCGTTAAAAGTCTCTGTTGATGATTTTTTTATCATCATAAATGATTTCTATTCGTTTTTAGTAGTTCAAGTATTACACTTTATACAAAAAACATCAAACAAACACTAAAAACTCAGTTATCAAAAACTAAACAAAATGCAATCAGTATTAAAAAGTTTTCTAAAAAAACATTTGATGCACTATAAAAACGATAAAGAACTTTATTTTGATTGCAAAACAAATAATTTAGTAATTCCAATTTATCAAAATTAAAAGAGATAAACATGAAATACATAAAGGCTTTACTATTCACAGTTTTAATCATCTTAAGCTGTAAAACTAAAAAAGATGTAGAGCAAAAAACTGTAAAAAAACCGAATGTAATTTTAGTAATTACAGACGATCAAGGTTATGGAGATGTTGGTGCTCTTGGTAATAAAGTAATAAAAACACCTAACATCGATAATTTTTATAAAGAAAGTTATCATTTAACAGATTTTCATGTTGGGCCAACTTGCGCCCCAACTCGTTCTGGATTAATGACAGGTAGATATGCAAACAGCACAGGAGTTTGGCATACAGTTGGTGGTTGGTCTTTGTTAAGAGAAGAAGAAAAAACTTTAGCTGATATGTTTACAGAAGCTGGTTACAAAACAGGAGCTTTTGGTAAATGGCATTTGGGAGACAATTATCCTTTTAGAGCACATGATAGAGGTTTTCAAGAAACTGTAATGCATTATGGAGGTGGTGCACAACAAACTCCAGATTATTGGAATAATGATTATTTTGATGATACTTATTTTAAAAATGGTGTACCTCAAAAATACCAAGGTTATTGTACTGATGTTTTTTTTAACGAAGCTACAAAGTTTATAGAAGCTGCAAACGGACAACCCTTTTTTGCATACATCGCTACAAATGCGCCTCATGGACCTTATAATGTGCCCTTAAAATATTACAACTTATACAAAGATTTAAGCAATACTGTTTTAGCAGATACTCAGAAACGTTTTTATGGAATGATTACAAATGTTGATGATAATTTTGGCAAGCTTCGTAAAAAACTAAAAGAATTAAACATTGCAGACAATACCATTCTTATTTTTATGACGGATAATGGAACCTCTGCTGGATATTACAACAAAAAAGGAAAA
>QGCY01000208.1_pt1 | contig 10811 bp, 9 predicted proteins | sample 4708041 | NCBI WGS metagenome assembly QGCY01 (sample SAMN08941164, study PRJNA450518) | Sediment metagenome, whole genome shotgun sequencing project. | biome: grassland soil; feature: grassland; material: soil; isolation source: soil 14 days enrichment with methanethiol and mixed carbon source ... | reverse complement strand
TACAGATGGAGAGGAGGTAAAGCAGAACAGTTTATAGACTTAGGTTCAGAGGCAAAAAATCCTTTTCATATTGCTAAAGAAATTAAAAATTTAGAAACTAATTTTAGGAGTTATTCTGAGGTTATCAATTTCAATAATTCATTTTTTCAACATATCTCAAATTTTCTGAATAATGAATCGTATAAAAACTTATTTGTTGATGGTAATAAGCAATTAGAAAATGCTAAAAAAGGCGGATTTGTATCACTGAATTTTCTTGATAAAGAGGAGGATAAAGATGATGAAAAAGTAAAATATCCGAAGAAAGTTTTAGAGCAAATAAATCAACTTAAAACAAGTTTTTCTTTGGATGAAATTTGTGTATTAACACGCACAAAAAAAGACGGAGTTGCTATTGCAAATTATCTTACAGAAAACGGAATCGATATTGTGTCTTCAGAAACTTTGTTGTTGCAAAATAGTAGTAAAGTTGGTTTTATTATTGATGTTTTAAAGATGATCCAAAATCCAAACGACGAAGAAACTCGTTTTGAAATCTTGTATTTTTTACATCAACATTTACAAATAAAAAGTGCGAAACATATTTTCTTAAAAGAGTTTGCAAAATCGAATAATGAAACAGTATTTGAAGTTTTAAAAACCTATGGAATATTTTTTGATTTAAACTCGTTTCATCAATTGCCATTTTATGAAAAAATAGAAGAAATTATTCGAAGTTTTAATTTGATTGAATCTTCTGATGCGTATTTGCAATTTTTCTTAGATGTGGTTTTAGAGCAACAAAGAAAATCGACAGATGTTGGCTCGTTTTTAGAGTTTTGGGAACTAAAGAAAGAAAAGTTGAGTATTGTGGCATCAGAAAGTGCAAATGCAGTTCAAATCATGACCATTCATAAGTCAAAAGGTTTGGAGTTTCCTGTAGTTATTTTTCCTTGTGATGTAAATATTTACAGGCAAATAAATCCAAAAGTTTGGTTAGATAATTTGCCAGAATCATATGATAATTTTCAGGAATTATTGGTCGATTTTAATGCCAGTTTAGCTTCAGTTAGTAGCAGAGGAGAAGCGATTTATCATCAACAAAGACAAGAATTAGAGCTCGATAATTTTAATTTGTTATACGTTGCATTAACTAGAGCTGTTGAGCAATTGCATATTATAACCGAAAAAAAAATATCGGTAAAAGGAGAAGAAAACGTCAATCATTTTTCGGGTATTTTTATAAATTATTTAAAGCAGAAAAACCTTTGGAAAGATGATGTGTTGGAGTATTCTTTTGGCGATAAAGCTAGAGTTAGCAGACCTCTAAAAGAGAATTCAGTTTCTAAAATTCACGAAAAATTTATTTCTACGCCTTGGCAAGATCATAATTTAGTTTTGCTGGCAAGTTCATCAAAATTATGGGATACAACTCAAGGAAAAGCCATCGGATTTGGGAATTTATTTCATGAAGTTTTATCTAAAATCTACACAAAAGATGATGTAGAAAAAGTTGTATCGCAATATAATCAGCAAGGAATTTTAAATGAAACTGAGTCTAAATCTTTCATCGATAAAATTAATGGTATAGTACACAATCCTCAATTAGATAAATATTTTTTAGATGATGTAATCGTCTATAATGAAAGAGAAATTGTAGATGTAGATAATCAAATTATTATTCCAGATAGATTGGTTTTTATCAACAATGCAATAACCATTATTGATTATAAAACAGGTAATAAATCATCAGATCACAAACAACAGCTTTTAAAGTACGAACATGTGCTAAAAACTATGGGTTTTAAAATTGAAAAAAAGCTACTCATATATATTAATGATGAAATTGATATTGTTGAGGTATAGTTAAAGAAAATAAACTTTGTAACTTTGTGTTTATTAAATTCATAAAAAATGTACGGAAAAATTAAAGATACTCTAAGTTTGGAGTTGCAAAATATAAAGGATGAAGGCTTATACAAATCAGAAAGAATCATCACATCTGCACAAGATGCCATTATAAAAATTTCTACAGGTGAAGAGGTTATCAATTTTTGTGCTAATAATTACTTAGGATTGTCTAATCATCCAGAGGTTATACAAGCTGCAAAAAACATTATGGATACTCACGGATTTGGAATGTCTTCAGTTCGTTTTATTTGTGGTACACAAGATATTCATAAGCAATTAGAAAAAAAGATTGCAGATTTTTACACAACAGAAGATACCATTTTATATGCAGCTGCTTTTGATGCTAATGGAGGTGTTTTTGAGCCATTATTAACCAAAGAAGATGCTATTATTTCTGATAGTTTAAATCACGCATCAATTATTGATGGAGTTCGTTTGTGTAAAGCATCTAGATACCGTTATCAGAATAATGATATGAATTCACTAGAAGCCCAATTAATCGAGGCTAATAAACAAAATCATCGTTTTAAAATTATTGTTACTGATGGTGTTTTTTCTATGGATGGAATCGTTGCCAAACTAGATGAAATATGCGATTTAGCAGATAAATACGATGCTTTAGTTATGGTTGATGAATGCCATGCAACCGGATTTATTGGTAAAACAGGAAGAGGTACAGTTGAGTTAAAAAATGTAATGGATAGAGTTGATATTGTTACAGGTACTTTAGGTAAAGCTTTAGGAGGTGCAATGGGTGGATATACTACAGGTAAAAAAGAAATTATCGAGATTTTACGTCAACGCTCACGTCCTTATTTGTTTTCTAATTCGTTAGCACCTGCAATTGTTGGGGCATCTTTAAAAGTTTTTGAACTTATTGCTACAGATACATCTTTAAGAGATAAATTAGAATGGAATACAAATTATTTTAGAACTGAAATGGAAAAAGCAGGTTTCGATTTGGTTGGTGCAGATGCAGCAATAGTTCCTGTAATGTTGTACGATGCTAAACTTTCTCAAATAATGGCAGACAAATTATTAGAAGAAGGAATCTATGTTATTGGTTTCTTCTTTCCAGTTGTTCCCAGAGGAAAAGCAAGGATTAGAGTTCAGCTTTCAGCAGCACACACTGTGGGGCATTTAAACAAGGCAATTTCAGCTTTTACAAAAATTGGAAAGGAGCTAAAAGTTATTTAGGATTGATAAAAACTTGTAGTTTTAGTAATATTTTGTAGATTTGTTTTGTAAATAAGTTTTAACAACTTACTTTTGCGTATAAAAAATAAGAACTTTTAATTTAAAAATTTGATAATGAAACGATTAAGAATAGCTGTGATAGCTTTATTTGCGTTAGTGATGGTTAGCAGTGCTAATGCTCAGGATAGAAATAACCCATGGGCTGTTGGCTTTGGTGTTAATTTAGTAGACTTTTATGATGGTAGCGATATTGGCGGTCAATTAAAAGATGTTTTAGGGAACAAAGATTGGAATATTTTACCTTCAATTTCTAGAATTACTGCAGATAGATACTTAGATAAAGGTTTTTCGTTACAGTTAGCTGGGTCGATTAATAAAATTACTCATCTAGAAGCAGAAGATGATTCAGATTTTCTTTATTATTCGTTTGGAGCTAATGTAAAGTATGATTTAAATAATTTATTTGGCGAAACTGGCTGGTTCGATCCTTTTGTATATTTAGGAGGTTCTTATGTTTCAGCTGATTCAGAGGGTGAAGCTATGGCTAATATAGGTTTTGGTTTCAATACTTGGATGAATGATAACTTAGGATTAACTTTTCAACACGCAACAATTGCCGGTTTTGGAGATAATGTTAAAACTCACTACCAAACTTCTTTAGGATTAACTATTCAATTTGGAGGAACAGATACTGATGGTGATGGTGTTTATGATAATGATGATGCTTGTCCAGAAGTTGCTGGTTTAGAAGAATTCAATGGTTGTCCTGATGCAGATGGAGATGGAGTAAAAGATTCAGATGATGCTTGTCCTGAAGTTCCTGGTTTAGTAGCAATGAATGGTTGTCCTGATGCAGATGGAGATGGTGTTGCTGATAAAGATGATATGTGTCCAAATGAAAAAGGTACAAAAGCAAACAAAGGTTGTCCAGATGCAGATGGAGATGGTGTAGTTGGTAAAGATGATAAATGTCCTACAGTTGCAGGTCCTGCTGCTAATAACGGATGTCCTTGGCCAGATACTGATGGAGATGGTGTTTTAGATAAAGATGATAACTGTAAAAACGAAGCTGGTCCAGCATCAAACTCAGGTTGTCCAGAACCAAAATCATACAAGGAAATAATTGGTGAAGGTACTTTTAAGCATATTTTATTTAACACTAACAGAGCTAGCTTTAAATCTGGTGTTACTAAGCAATTAGATGGAATGATTAGTGTAATGAATGAATATGAAAAAGCAGAATTTGATATTAATGGTTATGCCGATAGTACAGGTACTAAAGCTTATAACTTAATGTTATCTGATAAAAGAGCTAATGCTGTTAAGAATTACTTTGTTAAAAAAGGAATTAACGAAACTAGATTAACTGCTAAAGGTTTTGGAGAAGAAAATCCAGTAGACACTAATAGCACTAGAAAAGGTAGAGCTAACAATAGAAGAGTAGAAGTTAAAGTTAAGAACTAATCTCTTATTTTAAAATATTAAAAGCCTCATCAATTTGATGAGGCTTTTTTAATTAAAAAAACTTTTTTAATTGCAATCAAAAAAGTAACTTTGCGCCTTGAAAAAGAGAGGGGAAATCCTATATAAAACAATAATAATTTAATTAGATACAAAAATGTCTACAACAACAGGTAAAGTTTCTCAAATTATTGGGCCAGTTATTGATGTTGAGTTCAATACTGAAAGCAATGAGCTTCCAAAAATTTATGACTCATTAGAAATTAAAAAAGCTGATGGCTCTATTTTAGTTTTAGAAGTTCAACAACATATTGGTGAAGATACTGTTAGAACTATTTCTATGGATGCTACTGATGGGTTGCAAAGAGGAGCTGAAGTAATAGCTACTGGAAGTCCAATTCAAATGCCAATAGGAAACGACATTTACGGTCGTTTATTTAATGTTACTGGTGATGCTATTGATGGTTTAGGTAACTTAAGTAAAGACGGTGATAATGGTTTACCAATTCACAGATCTGCTCCCAAATTTGAAGATTTATCTGTATCTACAGAAGTTTTATTTACTGGTATTAAAGTAATCGATTTAATTGAGCCTTATGCAAAAGGTGGTAAAATTGGGTTATTTGGTGGTGCAGGTGTAGGTAAAACTGTACTTATTCAAGAGTTAATTAACAATATTGCAAAAGGTCATGGTGGTTTATCTGTTTTTGCAGGTGTTGGGGAAAGAACTCGTGAAGGAAATGATTTACTTAGAGAGATGTTAGAATCTGGAATTATCAAATATGGTGATGATTTTATGCACTCTATGGAAGAAGGAGGATGGGATTTATCTAAAGTTGATAAATCAGGAATGAAAGACTCTAAAGCTACTTTCGTATTTGGTCAAATGAATGAGCCACCAGGAGCACGTGCAAGAGTTGCTTTGTCTGGTTTAACAATTGCAGAATATTTTAGAGATGGTGCAGGAGAAGCTCAAGGTAAAGATGTACTTTTCTTTGTTGATAATATATTTAGATTTACACAAGCAGGTTCTGAGGTTTCTGCATTATTAGGTCGTATGCCATCTGCAGTAGGTTATCAACCAACATTAGCAACAGAAATGGGTGCAATGCAAGAGCGTATTACATCTACTAAAAAAGGTTCTATTACGTCTGTACAAGCGGTTTACGTGCCTGCAGATGATTTAACAGATCCAGCACCAGCAACAACATTTGCGCACTTAGATGCTACTACAGTATTGTCTCGTAAAATTGCAGAGTTAGGTATTTATCCTGCAGTAGATCCTTTAGATTCTACTTCAAGAATTTTAACTGCTGAAATTTTAGGTGATGAGCACTACAACTGTGCACAAAGAGTAAAAGAAATCTTACAACGTTATAAAGAATTACAAGATATTATCGCAATTTTAGGTATGGAAGAATTATCTGAAGAAGATAAATTAGTAGTTCATAGAGCAAGACGTGTACAACGTTTCTTATCTCAACCTTTCCATGTAGCTGAACAATTTACAGGTATTCCTGGGGTTTTAGTTGATATTAAAGACACTATTAAAGGATTTAATATGATTATGGATGGTGAGTTAGATAAATATCCAGAAGCAGCATTTAACTTAAGAGGATCAATTCAAGATGCAATTGATGCTGGTGAAAAAATGTTAGCAGAAGCATAAACAAAGTTTTTAGTTTTGTGTTATGAGTAAGTAACCAAAAACTAAAAATTAAAAACTAAAAGAAAATGTTTTTAGAAATTGTTACACCAGAAGCTATATTGTTTTCATCAGAAGTTGATTCTTTATCAGTACCTGGTTTAAATGGAGAGTTTCAAATGTTAAATAATCACGCTCCAATTGTTTCTGTTTTAAAAGAAGGAACTATTTATATTCATATACACTCTCAAACTAATTTAGAGTTGGATGATTTACATGGTAAATTAATTCCAGATGAGTCAGATGATAAAATATTAACATTAGCTATTAATTCTGGAACTTTAGAATTAAATGATAATAAGGCTATTATTTTAGCTGATTAATTTATAATAATACATTAAAAAAGCCTTAAAACAGCATCTGTTTTAAGGCTTTTTGTGTTTAATATTATAGTTCAAAAAAAAACACCTTTACAATAAAGATGTTTTTTTTAGCAATTTTCCCTTTTTCGAAACTCATTTAACTAAGTAAATAGAACACTTCAAATATCATCTAAACATCAAAATATACCAAAAGTGAAAACATTGTAAATTTTAGAGGAAAAACCCTTTTTTTTATTCCTGTTGATGTACACCTATAAAATTTATAGTATATTTTCACATTATTAATTTTTAATTCATTTATAATGAAATCGCTACCAATAAAATTAAGTTTTCTATTCGCTTTTATGTTCCTTATATCTTCTTGTAATCAAGAGAAACAGAACGCAGACCCAGATCATTTATCTTGCTATCCAAATAACAAAAGACCAAGCCAAGCAATTACTTATAAAGAAATGGCTAGTATGTTTAAAGAATACGATAATGGACAAAAAAAAGTTTTAGATGAATATATTTCTAAAAAGACAAAAGGGAAATCTAACGAAGCTACCATTTCAGAATTTTTTAGTATTGATGAATTGAAACAATACATTGCCTATATAGAAAAATTATCAAAAGAGAAAGACATAAAGTTAACAGGAGTTAAAATTTTTACTGCAGCTTATCCTTCAGATTATAAAGTAAAAGCATATCAAAATAGAGTTTCTTTTATTTTAATGCCAACTACAGATATAGGAGACAAAAAGAATGTTGCTTACGAGCCTTTAAAATCGTCTAAAGGGAAACCTGTACCTATGCAAAATGTTTTAAATATGTATGCAGATGAAACTACTAAAAAAGTGGATAGAGCCTCTATGTTTACTTTAAGGTTTATGCAAGATGATGATGAAAGTTCTGCCTTAAACAGGGGAGCCCTGCATCCTAAAACCGATTAAAAATGTCTTTTGAAATTGAAGAAGTTTACAAATATTTTGAATATTTATCTTTACTATTAGCTTTAGTTTTTTATACAAAATATAAAGGTTATTCGTTTTATAAGTTTTTTGTGTTGTTTTTATTGAATAGTTTAATATTCAACCTAATAGCACTAAATTTTAAAAGTGTAAATAACCACGAATTATTCAATATTTATACTTTTTTTGAGTTTAATATTTTTACATTATTGTATTATCATCTGATATCAAATAAAAGAAATTTAGCTGCAATTAAAATTTTAGCCATTTTATTTAATGTTCTTTATTTGTTAAGCTTCTTTATAAAAGCGCTACAATCATATTCTGTTCCTTTTGAAGCTTTACTTAATAGTGTCTTTATAATCATATACTTTAAGGAGTTGTTAATGTCTGATAAAGTTTTAAATTATAAAAAATTGTTGCCTTTTTGGGTATCAGTTGGGTTTTTAATTTTCTATCTTACAACAATTCCATTTTTTACTATTGTGTATTTTAATTTTTTTAAAGCTGAATTTGGAGGAGAATTACTTTATTCTATAATTATTTTATTTAATTTGTGTTTTATATATGGTTTAATTAGATGCAAGAAGAAGGAGATATAGTTCTTATCATATCATCATTATTAGTGCTTTTTATTGTGGTAGCATTAATAATATTATTTACTGTTTTTCAAAAAAAGAAAACCTTTTTATTAGAAAAACAAGAAGAAGATAAAAAACGTTTTGAAAGAGAAATTGCAGAAACCCAGATAGAAATTAGAGAAGAAACTTTAAGAAATATAAGTTGGGAGTTGCATGATAATATTGGTCAATTGTTAACATTGGCAAAAATTCAATTACAAAATGCAACTAAAGAGAATATAGCAGAAGTAACAAAAACCATTTCTCAAGGATTAACAGAAGTCCGTTCTTTATCTAAATTGATTAATCCAGAGGCTATAAAAAATATTGAACTTAAAGAAGCGATACAATTAGAAATAGATCGTTTTAATCGATTAAATTTTATCGCTTCTAAATTATATGTTATTGGTGAGGTGCAAGAGATTGATAAAAAATCGAGCATAATCATTTTTAGAATTTTACAAGAATTTTTTTCAAATACCATAAAACATTCAAGAGCTTCAGATTTAAATGTAACTTTAGAATATTCTAAAACTAATCTAAGAATTATTGCAAGCGATAATGGAGTTGGTTTTTCATCCGATGTAAAAAAAGATGGTATTGGGCTGATAAATATTAAAAATAGAGCTCACTTAATTGGTGCTGAAGCCGTATTTTCATCAGAAAAAAATAAAGGAACAACCTTAGAAATTAATTATAAATTATGACACAATTTTCGGTAGTTGTTGTTGATGACCATACATTGTTATCGCAAGCTATACAAACAATGGTAAATACTTTTGAAAAATTTAATGTATTGTATACTTGTAAAAACGGGCAAGAATTAATCGATAAATTTACAAGTGCATCCGAAAATATTCCTGACATTGTTTTGATGGATATAAATATGCCCATATTAAACGGAATTGAAACTACTGAGTGGATTCATAAAAATCATCCAAAAGTAAATGTAATGGCTTTGTCTGTAGAAGATGATGATAATACTGTTTTAAAAATGCTAAAGGCTGGTGCAATAGGTTATTTATTAAAAGATACTGAAAAATCTGTGTTAGAAAAAGCCTTGGTAGAAATTGCTGAAAACGGATTTTATCATTCTAAAAATGTAACCAATTTATTAATGAAATCTATTTCTGGTAACAGAGATGAAGAAATAGTTTTAAAAGAAAAAGAAATTATATTTCTAAAATTGGCTTGCACTGAATTAACTTATAAAGAAATTGCAGATAGAATGTGTTTAAGCCCAAAAACAATAGATGGTTACAGAAATAGCTTGTTTATAAAACTAAACGTAAAAAACAGAGTGGGTTTGGTGATGTATGCTATTAAAAATAAGATATACACTCCATAAAAATATCGTAAATTTGCGGCATGGAAGAAACAAACAGACAAAGAAAAATTGCAGGAGTTCTGCAAAAAGATTTGGTAGATGTGCTGCAAAAAGCTGCACAAGATGGAATGAAAGGTGTTATTATATCTGTTTCTAAGGTTCATGTAACTTCAGATTTAGGGGTAGCAAAAATATATTTAAGTATTTTTCCATCAGAAAAAAGAGACGAAATTGTAAAAGGTGTACAATCGAACACTTTTTTTATTCGTCATGAAATGGCAAAAAGAACTAGAAATCAATTAAGAAGAATGCCAGAATTATTGTTTTTTGGTGATGATACTTTAGATTATTTAGAAGAAATTGATAAATCTTTAAAGGGTGAAGATGAAAATCCTATTAAAAACCCTGATGTTTTACCAAGACGTAAAAAAATATAAATTCAATTTATTTCATTGAATTTTTCTCTCTACATAGCCAAAAGATATTTATTTACAAAAACTAGTAATAATGCTATAAATATTATTACCATAATTGCATCTTTTGGTGTTATTGTTGGTTCTTTGGCCTTATTTATTATACTTTCTGGTTTTTCTGGTTTGCGAACTTTTAGTTACAGTTTGCTAGATGCATCAGATCCAGATATTAAAATTACAGCTGTAAAAGGAAAATCTTTTTTTATTGATGAAAATATCAATCAAATACTAAAAAGTAATCCTGCTATAAAAGCAAGTTCTAAAATTATTGAAGAACGTGTTTTTTTAGAGTATCAAAGCAAAAACGAAATTGCCTATATAAAAGGTGTAGAAGATAATTATGCCCAAATTACAAATATAGATTCGTCTTTAAGTGTAGGAAATTGGCTAGAAACAGAATACTTAAAAACAGCAGTAGTTGGCAGAACTATTGCAGCAAAATTATCTTTGGGCGTTAGAAGTTTTGGTGAACCTTTGTCTATAATGATTCCCAAACCTGGTACAGGTTTTATAAATCCGACAAATGCGTTTTACAAAACAAATGTTCAAATAGTTGGTTTGTATACAGGTACAGAAGATTTTGAAAGTAAATTTGTTTTTGTAAATCTACAAGAAGCTAGTAATTTATTGCGTTTTAAAGAAAATCAAGTTACTGCTTTAGAATTAAAACTTACAGATTATGTTTTAGTTGATGATATTGCTGAAGATTTACAAGATAAATTAGGTGCTGATTTTAAAGTGCAAACCAAAGAACAATTAAATGAAGTGTTCTATAAGGTGATAAATACAGAGAATTTTGTGTCTTATCTTATTTTTACATTGATTGTAATTATTGCCTTATTTAATGTAGTTGGAGCTATAATTA